>JAEEGH010000497.1_pt1 | contig 151752 bp, 122 predicted proteins | sample 9134181 | NCBI WGS metagenome assembly JAEEGH01 (sample SAMN16246544, study PRJNA631951) | gut metagenome | biome: gut microbiome; feature: rumen; material: DP-attached | host: Bos | place: Iran: Karaj | collected 2018-10 | reverse complement strand
TGCAGCGGCCTGACCTCCGTCACCATCCCCAACCGCGTGACATCCATCGGCAATTATGCTTTCTCTGAGTGCAGCGGCCTGACCTTCGTCACCATCCCCAACAGCGTGACATCCATCGGCGATCATGCTTTCTATGGTTGCAGCGGCCTGACCTCTGTCACCATCCCCAACAGCGTGACATCCATCGGCGGTTCTGCTTTCTCTGGTTGCAGCGGCCTGACCTCTGTCACCATCCCCAACAGCGTGACATCCATCGGCAGTTATGCTTTCTATGGTTGCAGCGGCCTGACCTCCGTCACCATCCCCAACAGCGTGACATCCATCGGCGATTATGCCTTCAGATCTTGCAGCGGCCTGACCTTCGTAAATATAAACTGTAGCCCTACAACGATTGGCAATATCCCATTCTATGAATGCTCAAAAATAGAAGAAGTCTCTTTTGATTGTGAAAATGTCACATCATTATTCAGTTCTTTCTCATCTGTCAAAAAAGTCACTATTTCTAATAATGTAAAGACCATCGGCAGTTCTGCTTTCTATGGTTTCAGCGGCCTGACCTCCGTCACCATCCCCAACAGTGTGACATCCATCGGCAATTATGCTTTCTCTGGTTGCAGCGGCCTGACCTCCGTCACCATCCCCAACAGCGTGACATCCATCGGCAATTATGCTTTCTCTGAGTGCAGCGGCCTGACCTCCGTCACCATCCCCAACAGCGTGACATCCATCGGCGAGCAAGCTTTCTACAGATGCATCAACCTGACCTCCGTCACCATCCCCAACAGCGTGACATCCATCGGCGGTTCTGCTTTCTCTGGTTGCAGCGGCCTGACCTCCGTCACCATCCCCAACAGCGTGACATCCATCGGCAATTCTGCTTTCTGGAATTGCAGCGGCCTAGCAACTATTGTTTCAGAAATAAAAACACCTTTTGCAATAGGGTCTATCGGTGAAACTTCAATAACATTGATAGTCCCTGTTGGCACAAAGTCGGCCTACCAGTCTACAACAGGATGGAGCAGTTTTACCAAAACCGTTGAAGTTGGTGAAGGAGGAGTTGCAGGCTGTAAATTTGAAATCGACAAGATATATTATAAAACAGGTGAGAATAATACAGCTTCACTTACTTCTGCGAACAAAGCCATTTCTGGTGCACTTGTAATCCCCAGCCAAGTGGAATTTAACGGAAAGAAGTACGATGTGACATCCATCGGCAATTCTGCTTTCTCTGGTTGCAGAGGCCTAACCTCAGTCACCATCCCCAACAGCGTGACATCCATCGGCAGTGAAGCTTTCTATAATTGCAGCGGTCTGAACACTGTCATTATAGGAAGTGGTGTGTTGTCGATAGGGTCATCTGCATTTTATAATACATACTTGAAGAAAACCATCTGGCTGACCAATACGCCACCATCAGGATATAGTTATGCGTCAGGAACTGTCAATTACGTGTCAAACGACCAATTTAATATTAGTAATAAAGTGGTATATAAATATCTGAGTTCCTATTTCGATGTTGGCGGGATCAGGTATGTGCCCGTCAGTCCTTCAGATCGTACATGTGATGCCATTGACTGTATATATAGTGAGTCTGCTGAGAACATTAATATTGGCGAGACTGTCACAAACAAAGGAATCACATTGACCGTTATGAAAGTGAATCCTTATACATGCTATCAGAACAAACACATCAAAGATGTAAAACTTAGTCTGGGTGGAGATGTCGGGAATAATGCTTTTTATGGATGCACAGGGCTAAATACAGCAACAGTCAGCAATAAAGGAGCGATAGGAGCGAATGCCTTCAATTCTTGCTCAGCCCTAACCATCGCTACCATCAATAATCAGGGGAATATTGGAGCGAGCGCCTTCAATTCTTGCTCAGCCCTCACCACTGCTTACATCAATAATCAGGGGAGCATTGGTAATTATGCCTTCTCTGGCTGCTCGTTATTAGAAACTGCTGAGTTAGGCCAAAATGTAACGTCTATTGGTGAATCTGCTTTCAGTAGTTGTTCTAAATTGAAGAGTATCGTCATCCCTGATGCCGTTACTTCTATCGGTTCCTATGCTTTCTCTGGTTGCTCATCAATGACATCAGCCAAGATTGGTAATGGAGTTGAGACGATTGACGAAAGAACGTTCTCAGGATGTTCAACACTTACAGAAATCAATATTGGCTCAAAGGTGAACACCATCAATCAATATGCATTCAACGAATGTAGTGCTTTGCCATCAATCACCATCCCGCAGGCAGTGACAACCATTGGCAATAATGTATTTTATAACTGCACAAGCCTGGCAAAGGTCACCATTGCTGACAGTGAGAGCACTCTGACCTTGGGCTCAAACGGCTCTAACCCAATTTTCGCATCTTGTCCTCTGGACTATGTCTATATCGGCCGCGATATCAGTTATCAGACTTCAAGCAATTCCGGCTACTCTCCCTTCTATCGCAACACCTCGCTGAGGGAGGTGAAGATCACAGATAAGGAGACGGAGATCTCTGATAACGAGTTCTATGGCTGTACCAACCTGCAGACCGTCACCATCGGCGACGGCGTGAACACCATCGGCAATAGAGCCTTCTCAAGTTGTTCAAGTCTGAAGTACTTCACATTCGGCTCCCAACTGGAAAACATCGGCCAGGAGGCATTCTCAGACTGCACGGCGCTTGAACAGATTACCAGCAGGGCCAAGAGAGCGCCTGCCTGCGGATCCCAGGCCCTAGAAGACATTAATAAATGGGAGTGCAAACTCAACGTTCCCAAAGGTTATCTGTCTGTCTACCAAGAAGCCGACCAATGGAAGGACTTCTTCTATATGGAGGAGGGAGAGTATATACCGCCTATGAAAGGCGACGTGAATTCTGACAGCAAGGTTAATCAAGACGATTTGAGAGACCTTGTGGAATACATCATGGGCAACAGGCCTAATGGCGTGACAGAGGAATCGGCCGATGTGAATGGAGACGAAAAAGTGAACATCGCCGATGTCGTCGCATTAACACCGCTGCTGAAATAGCACACCGGGGGGAACGACACAGAGGTGCCTTACCCCAGTGTGTCCTGACAAAAAGAGGGCCGACAGGGATGCTGTCAGTCCTCTTTGCATGTCAGGCTAGTCCTATAACGTCACCGGGCCGTAGCCCATGCACGAGGTGGTGCTGATGGCCGTCAGGAAGGCCGTGAGCGCGGCTACTAGAACCTTCACCGCCAACTCGATGATGCGTTGCTTCTTCATGGTGTTCTCTTTTTTTTCGGTGGTGCGGTGGTGCGGGGGACAGCCTCTTCCGAGGCTGGAGGCGCGAGATTACTCAGGAGGCGGATGGTCTGCGCTGAGAGTCATTTTTTCCCCTCCTAAGTTAGGAGGGGTTAGGGGTGGTCTGAACAACGGCTAATGCTCGCTTGTCAAGCCATAGAACTGGCGCTTCTTCAGACCACCCCGCCCTTCGGGCTCCCCTCCTGACTCAGGAGGGGAAGAGATTACTCTTTCGGCAGAAAACTCCGCACTTAGTCTATTCTCGTACCTCCGTACCCCCGCGCCCCCGAATCTTATCCATTTCCGCCTTCGCCACCGGAAGCCTCGGGCTGCAGGCTGGTGTCGTAGGTCTCCTCGAAGACCACGTCCTTGACCAGCGACTTGGCGATGACGTACTTCTGGGTGATCTTGCCCTGCTTGTTCACCTTCTGGCCGACGACCACGCGTTCGGTCTCGGGCTGGAAGAGTACACGGCGGGTAGTGATGGTCTGTGCGCCGCAGTCCTCCTTTTCGGTCGTTCCGATGCTGGAGAAGCCGACCTTGAAGATGCCGATGCCGTCGAGTTTCACCTTCTGACCGAGTTCGAAGAAGTGCTTCATGGCGCTGCCCAGTTCGTCGAGCACGGCCTTGATGTCACTCTTTTTGACGCTCGCCTGCGTCTGGATGAAGTCTGCCAACTGTTCGGTCTCGATGAAGTGCAGATCGTACACCGCCGTAGCAAACCACTTGCCGTAAGCCGTGCTTTCATCGTTCTTGTTCTGAATTTTCTTAAACTTCTGACTCATTGTGTGTTTCCTTTCTTTTTCATCGTATTAGATTTCCTGATAGCGAACTACACCGGGTCGCTACATCCCGCTCTGTTGTCGTTCCGGATTGACGCTACAAAGGTACGAATTTTTTCTGAAACCACCAAACAATTTAATCAAAATTTTCGGCAAATTTATAAATTATTTTGGTCAATTTGTCCTGATGCCTTCCGTCACTCGTTCCGATGCCTTCCACCGCTCGTTCTGATGCCTTCCATGCACCGTTCTGATGCCTTGCGCCATATAGTGGAAGGCATCGGAATCAACCGCGCCAGGCATTCCACCCCATGACGTACTACATGAGCACACGGGAGACCGGCGGCTGGCGTGGACGGGAGGCTCCACGACACAGAGGTGCCCGACCCCAGCGTGTCACTTACAACTTACAACTTACATGTAAGTGTCTGCGGAGGCGTTGAAGCAGAAAGTTTAATATATATATAATATATATATTATATATATATTAATATATTATATTAAGTGAATTACATCCACTTCTCCACCGTCTGTGTGTAAGTGGACGGACAGACATATTGATTTCACTTACATGTAAGTTGTAAGTGTAAGTGATATCACGACATGGACTGTCCGGACTGTTCCTCTTGTGATTTGAGTGCATTTTCAAAGCCAAAAGGGCGATGTCGGACGGTTTTTCGGACAATCGCTGAAATGTCGGACGGTTTTTCGGAAAGCACGAAAAAAGTCCATTCGCCGCATCTGAATCTGTTGTATCTTTGCATCGTCAATCAGTTCGGAACGAGGTTGACGGCGTTGTTTGACATGCTGGAACAGAAGGTTGGAAAGAAAGACGACACGGTATTATTTTACATGAACATTATTAATTAATAACAAAAGAAGAAAGGATTAAAAAAAATGACAGAAATTCAGAATTTACAGGCGATGGGTGCGCAGCGCATGACATCGCTGGAGATTGCACAGTTGACAGGCAAGCAGCACAAGAACCTGATGCGTGACATCAGAAACATGGAAGCTGCATGGGAAAAGACCACTGGGCTCAAATTTGCGCTCAGTAGTTACCAAGACTCTACGGGGCGTGCACTGCCCTGTTACTCTCTCACGAAGACGGAATGCCTCTACATCGCCACGAATTTCAACGACGAGGCGCGTGCCAGGCTGGTCATCTACTACTCGAAGGACGGGAAACATAAGGAGCGCACCTATCTCGTCTGGACTCTAAAAGGCGCAGAAATGATTGATATATTGCTGAAGAATAAGAAAGGAAATTTATGATGAAAATTAGTGACAAAAGAATTGAGAATACAAGATTATTAACTCGAACAAGTTTTAACCGAAGAACGATCAGATGATATGGCGTTTAGTTATCAAAGAAATTTCGGTGTGCCCACAGAGGATGTGGGACACCAACTCCTCTTCTCTCTGCTGAGAGACCCGAAGGTGGCCATGAAGGTGGCACTGGTGAGGCAGATCAAGAGCGACGGTTATGACACGAAATGGCTGGAGACAGATGATTACAAGGACTGGTACCGTCGGCTGAAGCCGGAAAGACGGGCTGCAGTGGACAAACTGACTGACCAGAAGAAGGTAGAGGCGTTCTGCGACGGGATGAAGCGACAGTTGCCACTGATCATCTTCATAGCCAACTATCTGGAACTTCCGAACAAGAAGGGTGTTGTCAGCCGCTGGCGGCAGAAGGACGGGGTATGTCTGAACGGGCTCTGCGTGATGGATATCGACCACGTGGTGAACAGCCATGACGGCCGTGCGGTCAGGGACTACTGGCAGCAGATCATCGCCCACCTCGACCTGAAGGAGATTGGCATCGTGATGGCGTATATCTCGGCATCGGGCGACGGACTGAAGATCGTGTTCAAGGCCCGGCTGGAATGGGGAAACCTGATCGACAACCAGCACCAGATGGCGAAACTGCTGGGCATAGAAGACAAGGTGGACGAGAAGTGCAAGGACGGCTCCCGGGGGCACTTCATCACCACGGAGGGAGATCTGCTGTATATTGACGAAGATGACATTTACGATTATGAGAACACGGAGTTTGCTGACAAGTATAATAAGATGTATCGCGACGGTCATACTCAGCCCACTCTACCTGCTGCTGGCACTGGCGCTGTGGGTGGTGGTCGTTCCGATGACAGCAGTCAGGCTGTTGCTGGCGGCAGCGATCAGAAGGATGCTGAGGGGCTGAGTTATCATGGGATACCCGTGGCGGGGATTATCGGGAAGTTGCTCGGCGGACAAGAGCCCCAGCCTGGCGACCGCCATGAGAAGATGCGCGGTCTGGCCAATCAGTTGCGCTATGTGTGCGACAACTCGCCGAAGAAGGTGCTGGCGGCGCTGAAGACCCAGCAGTGGGTGATGGACCTGATTGCGGAGGGCGACCCTGTGGAGGCTACGGTGGAGGGCGCATGCGGACTGAGGTATGGATGGAAGAAGCCGGAAGCACTTCAAACAGCCTTGGAAGAACTAGGGGCGCTCAGTTCTCCCCCTGAGTCAGGGGGAGCCAGAGGGGGTCTGAACGCGGGCCAGACGTGCGCTGGTTCAGACCACCCCGCCCTGACGGGCACCCCTCCTGACTCAGGAGGGGAAATGGCTACCCTGTACGATGAGTGGGGGCAGGAGATTGAGGCGCTGTTTGATGAATACCCCTGTCTGAGGGAGGCGTGTGTCGGACTGAAACGGAATGGCTATCCCGCCGCCCTCTTCTCCAGCGCGGCCCTCTTCGGCACGCTGATGACCAGAACCTGGTACTATTACTACCACCGTCCGGAGGAGGAACGCAGACTGAACTACAGCATCTTCATCATCGGCGACCCGGGCAGCGGAAAGTCGTTCGTCGGCAGGCTCTACAAACTGATTGCGGCACCGATCATCTATTCCGACAAGGTGGGCAATGATGCCATCAACAAGTACAAGAAGGACTATAAGGCCCGTGGCACCTCGTCGAAAGAACAGAAGAAAGATGCCCTTCAGCAGCCCAACGTGATCATCAGGATTCACGGCACGCGAACGGCCAACGGCGTGTTTATCGAGGACATGAACAATGCCGTGGAGATGGTCGGCGACAAGCCCATGCACCTGCATATGCTCACCTTCGACGCGGAACTGGACTCTTCGACGGCAGCCCAGAAGGGCGGTCAGTGGATCGACAAGTCGACGATGGAACTGAAGGCATTCCACAACGAGGAGGACAACCAGCAGTATAAGAATGTGGACTCTGTGAACGGCCCGTTCGACGTGTATTGGAACTTCATCTATACCGGCACTCCCCTATCCCTCCACCGGAAGGTGACAGAGCGTAACTTCGGGTCGGGACTCTCCACCCGCCTGGCGGTGATCGAACTGCCCGACGATGAATTCGAGATGATGGCACGTCATCAGGCTACGGTAAACAGGGCAGCCAACGAGCGGCTGAAGGAATGGGCGTTCCGACTGGATAAGGTGTCGGGGCTGCTGCCGTTAGACCCGCTGGTAGACGAGATCTGGGAGTGGACCCGCGACCGTCTGGCCATCGCCAAGATCAATGACGACAAGGCCGACAAACTGCTGCTGAAACGCGTCGGCTATTACGGCATCGGCATCGCCGCTCCCTACATACTGATGCGCCACTGGGACGAATGGCAGGAGAAGAAGACCTTCACCATCGACGAGACCGACCTGGGTCTCTGCGATCTGGTGCTTGAAATCCAGTACCGCTGCCAGCACTTTTTCTTCGGGGAGTATGCCCGGCATTACTATGACAATATGGACAGCGACCCGACCAGGGAGAAGAGACACTACCAGAAGACGAGTATAGCCTACGGCATGTTGCCGGAGACCTTCACCCGCGAGGATGTGATGCGGCATTATGAATGCATCAAGGGTACTGCCGACGTCATCATGTCGCGACTGGTAAAGGACAACATCGTGAAACGCATTGACAAGGGAGTCTACCAGAAGATGCGGTCGTCCATCTGAAAATGAGCATCGCCCGCCTCCTGAGATAGGAAGCGGGCGACTATAGGGTTGGTAGCACTTACAACTTACATACTTACAACTTACATCTTACTTCGAGTCAGCCTCGGCCTGCTTGGTCTCGGGAGCATCATCGCCGTAGTAGTTGTAGTAGGCGTTGTAGCGGTTGTATCCCCAGTTGCTGTTCAGACGGTCGGGATCGAGTTCCTTGGCCTTGTCGTAGTAGCCGATGGCTTCCTTATAGAGGGCCTTCTTCTGTGCGGGATCCTCGGTGTTCTGAGCCTGCACGCTGAGGGCGGTACCGGCGTAGGTCTGGATGGCGGCATTGTCGCTCTTGACCTCAGCGGCCTTCTTCAGGTACTTGGCAGCCTCGGCGGGGTTGCTGTTGAGCATGCCCAGGCCCTTGTCGGCCAGAGCCACGAAGTTGTTGGGATTCTCAGCCAGGGCGTCGTCGAGGATCTTGTCGGCACCTGCCTGGTCGCCAGTGGCGGAGAGCATGTTGAAGAGTTTCTCCATCACGCCGTCGGTCTTGTGCTCGGCATAGATGTCGCGCAACTGGCCAATGAACTTCACGGAGTCTTCCTTGGTCTTCAGGTCGTTGCCGAGAATCTCGAGTTTGAGGTTCAGGCAGCCTTCGTACTCCTCAGGATCCTTCATGGCGATGTCGCAGAGTTTGAGGGCCTTGTCCATATCCTTGTCCTGATAGGCGAAGACGGCAGCGAAGCGTGCCACCTGTCCGAAGAAAGGCTTCTGGGGTCCGCGGTCGCAGGCTGCGAAGAGGGGTGCCTCATCGCTCTCGGCAAAGAGTTCCCAGTACTTGCGGGCCTTGGCGTTGTCCTTGGCCTGTACTGCCTCCTGTCCGGCATTGACGAGGGAGTTGCGGGGACCCATCCAGAGGCGCTGGGCGTTCTTCTCAGCGAACTTCGGGGCTACCTTGCCCTTCTCGTTGGGCTGCTGGTCGAACTGGTCGCAGGTGATGGCGTTGCAGATGGCATTGTAAGCCGACTCTGCCATCAACTCCTTGTCGATGGGCTTCTCCTGCTGACCCATCTGCTTGGCCAGTTGGTTCTCGGTCTCAATAGTGCTCTGCTTGTTGAAGGCATCGTAGGCCAGGTCGACGAGCATGTTGTAGGCAGCAGCCTTCTCCTGAGCGTTGGCGAACTGGTCGATAGAACTTTTGACAAGTGCTTCAGCCTCTGCGTAGCCAAGGCCCTTGAACGACTTCTTAAACGCCTTGAAGGCGTCACTGTCACCGGCAAAGGCTGTAGCGCTGGCTACAACCATCATTGCCATCATCATTAGTTTTTTCATAAGCGAAATTAATTAGTTAATGTAAATTTACTTATTTTGATTTATGATTCTTGATAGTCGGCTTATTCCTGAGGGGTCTCATCGGTCTCGGGGGCCTCGTCGGTCTCGTCAGTCTCGGGAGTCTCGACCGCGATGTCGGCGGGCATCTCCTCGTTGAGCACCTCGGCCTCCTCGAACTCTTCCTCGGGATCCTCGGAGTGCTGCACCTTGCAGACGCTGGCGATCACATCGTTCTTCTTGGCGAGGTTGATGAGGCGCACGCCCTGTGTGGCACGGCCCATGACGCGCACGTCGGCGACCTTCAGGCGGATGAGGATGCCCGACTTGTTGATGATCATCAGGTCGTTCTCGTCGGTGACCACCTTGATGGCTACCAGACGGCCCGTCTTCTCGGTGATGGCGAGGGTCTTCACACCCTTGGCGCCACGGGCGGTCTTACGGTAGTCCTCCACCTCGGAGCGCTTGCCGTAGCCGTTCTCTGAGACGACCATGATGGTCTCCACGTTCGGGTCGTTGACGCAGACCATGCCCACGACCTCGTCGTCGCCACCGTCGAGTCGCATGCCGATGACACCTGTAGAGACGCGGCCCATGGTGCGGACATCGTTCTCGTCGAAGCGCACGGCACGGCCATTGCGGTTGGCGAGCAGCAGTTCGTTGTGGCCGTTGGTCAGACGAACGCCTACCACCTCGTCGCCCTCGTTGATGTTGATGGCGATGACACCTGCGGCGCGTACATTCTTATAGGCGTCGAGACGGGTCTTCTTGATGATACCCTGCTTGGTGGCGAACACCACGTAGTGCGACTTCAGGAACTCCTCGTCGTTGAAGTTCTTGATGCGCAGCACGGCGTTGATCGAGTCGTCGGGATCGATGTTGAGCATGTTCTGGATGGCACGGCCCTTCGAGTTCTTGTCGCCCTCGGGGATCTCGTAGCACTTCTGCCAGTAGCAGCGTCCCTTCTGTGTGAAGAAGAGCAGCGTGTTGTGCATCGTGGCGGGATAGATATACTCTGTGAAGTCGTTGTCGCGGTGACGGGCGGCCTTCGTTCCCACGCCTCCACGGCCCTGCTCATGGAAGTCGGCCAGCGGTGTGCGCTTGATGTAGCCCATGTGGCTGATGGTGATGACGACGGGATCGTCGGGATAGAAGTCCTCGGCATTGAACTCGTGGTCGAAGGGGATGATCTCCGTGCGGCGCTCGTCGCCGTACTTCTCCTTCACCTCGAGCAGGTCGTCCTTCATCACCTGCTTGCAGCGCTCGGGGTTGTCGAGGATCTCCTGCAGGTCGGCAATGAGTTTCTGCAGGTCGTCGAACTCCTGGTGGAGTTGGTCGACACGCAGGCCAGTGAGTTGACTGAGGCGCATATCGACGATAGCCTTCGACTGGAGTTCGTCGAGATTGAAGCGCTGTTCGAGGTTGCGCTGGGCGTCAGAGGGCGTCTGGCTGTTGCGGATGATGCGCACCACCTCGTCGATATTGTTCACGGCGATGATCAATCCCTCGAGGATGTGGGCACGCTCCTGAGCCTTGCGCAGGTCGTACCGTGTGCGGCGGATGGTCACATCGTGACGATGCTCCACGAAATATTTCACGCATTCCTTCAGAGTCAGCAGACGGGGACGGCCTTTCACCAGCGCGATGTTATTCACTGAGAATGAACTCTGTAGGGCGGTCATCTTGAAGAGTTTGTTCAACAAGACATTCGCGTTGGCATCGCGCTTGCAGTCGACGACGATACGCATGCCCTGACGGCCTGACTCATCGTTGACATTGGCCACGCCCTCGATCTTATGCTGGTTGGCGAGGTCGGCGATATAGGCCACGAGGTCGGCCTTGTTGACACCGTAGGGAATCTCGGTGACGACGATCTTGTCGTGGGTCTCACCACTCTCGATCTCGGCCTTGGCACGCATCACGATACGGCCGCGGCCTGTCTCGTAGGCTTCGCGCACCCCCTGCAGGCCATAGATATAGGCTCCCGTCGGGAAGTCGGGGCCCGGGATATACTGCATCAGTCCGTCGGTATCGATGTCGGGGTTGTCGATATAGGCACAGCAGCCGTCGATCACCTCGCCCAGGTTGTGGGTGGGCATGTTCGTGGCCATACCTACGGCAATACCGTTACCGCCATTGACGAGCAGGTTGGGCACCTTCGTCGGCATGACGGTAGGCTCCTGCAGAGAGTCGTCGAAGTTGGGAGCCATGTCGACGGTCTCCTTGTCGAGGTCGTCCATGATGTGCTCACCCATCTTCGAGAGTCGGCACTCGGTGTATCGCATGGCGGCAGGAGAGTCGCCATCGACGGAGCCGAAGTTACCCTGACCGTCGACGAGCGTGTAGCGCATGTTCCAGTCCTGGGCCATACGGACGAGGGCTCCATAGACTGACGAGTCGCCGTGGGGGTGATACTTACCAAGCACCTCACCTACGACGCGCGCGCATTTCTTATAAGGTTGGGTAGAGACGTTGTTGATGTTCATCATACCGAACAGGATTCGGCGGTGTACGGGTTTGAATCCGTCGCGTACATCGGGAAGGGCACGTGCCACAATGACTGACATGGAGTAGTCAATGTAACTGGACTTCATTTCCTCCTCAATGTTGATTCTAATGATTCTGTCGTTATCAAATGTTTGATCCATAAAAAAAGTATAATTTTGCGTTTAAGGCACTTTTTAAGCCCGCTGACGCGTTTTTAACCGTGCAAAGGTAGGCATTTTTTTTGTTCCCACCAAACATTTAAGCTATTTTAGCGGAAACTTTTTTTGTATTTATGGCACGATGTTTGCAGAAAATGTTGTAACTTTGCAACAGAATAGCGTAAAATCGCATATCGTAAACAGGTAAATCGTATATCGTAAACAGGTAAATCGTATATCGTAAATAGGTAATAGTAAATCGTAAATTCGTAAATCGTAAATATAATGACGAGTCAATTTTCGCCGAAAGTCTCAGAAATTCTCGCTTTCTCCCGTGAGGAGGCCGCCAGACTGGCCAGCCGAAGCGTAGGGCCCGAGCATCTGCTCCTGGGCATGCTTCGCAGTCAGCAGGGGCCGGTGGTAGAACTGTTCCGGCGGCTGAACCTGAACCTGCAGTCTGTCAAGACCGAACTGGAACAGCGGGTGCGTCAGGACGAGATAGGCATGCCCATCCATACCACCGAACTGGTGCTCAACGAGAATGCGAGCAATATCCTGAAACTGGCCGTGTTGGAGGCCCGTATCCAACGATCCACAAAAGTAGACGAACAACACCTGTTGCTGGCCATCCTCCACGATGCCGTCAACAACGGTGCCAAACAAGTATTAGAACTGAACAACATGAACTACGAAGACGCAATGGCCATGCTCTATGCGCCAAAGAATAACGGTGTCACAAATGGCATCGGACTGCCTGACGAAGAAGAGGAAGAGTTTGAAGAGAACGGATCAGGCAGCACTAGTAACTCACACTCATCCAACACGGCCACGACGGCACAGAAGAAGCAGGCCTCGAAGACGCCTGTGCTCGACACCTTCGGCACAGACCTCACACTGGCTGCCGCTGAGGGAAGGCTGGATCCCTGTGTGGGACGTGAACGTGAGATCCAGCGTATCATCGAGATACTGGGCCGCAGGAAGAAGAACAATCCCATCCTCATCGGTGAGCCCGGTGTGGGAAAGAGTGCCATCGTAGAAGGACTGGCACAACTCATCACCACTCACCACACCTCGCCCATGCTCTTCGGAAAGCGCATCTATACCCTCGACATGACGGGGGTGGTGGCCGGTACGAAGTATCGCGGACAGTTTGAGGAACGACTCAAGGCCCTCATGAAGGAACTGGAGGCCAATCCCGACGTGATTGTGTTCATCGACGAGATCCACACCATCATCGGTGCTGGCAGTACACCCGGTTCGATGGATGCTGCCAACATCATGAAACCCGCCCTGGCACGAGGCACCATCCAGTGTATCGGTGCCACGACACTCGACGAGTACCGCAACTCCATCGAGAAAGACGGAGCCCTGGAGCGCCGCTTCCAGAAGGTGCAGGTAGAACCCACCACCAACGATGAGACGCTGCAGATTCTGCGGAACATCAAGGACCGCTATGAGCATCATCACCACGTGGCCTATACTGACGAGGCCCTCATGGCATGTGTCAAATTGACAGACCGCTATGTGACAGACCGCTTCATGCCTGACAAGGCCATCGATGCCCTCGACGAAACAGGCTCACGCGTCCATCTGGGCAACGCACAGATACCGCCTGAGATTGCTGAAAAGGAAAAGGAGATCGCCAGCATCAAGGAGAAGAAGCAGTTGGCTGTGAAGAACCAGAACTTCGAACTGGCGGCTGGCTATCGAGACCGTCAGACCGTGCTGGAGACAGAACTGAAGTTGCTCAACGAGCGTTGGAGTTCCGGCGAGGGAGAAGAGCGCCAGGTGGTCGATGCCGAGCAGGTGGCCGAAGTAGTGTCGATGATGACAGGTGTTCCCGTCCAGCGGATGGCCGAACAGGAGGGCATCAGGCTGAAAGGCATGGCTCAGGAACTGAAGAATGCCGTCATTGCCCAGGATGCTGCCATCGACAAGATGGTGAAGGCCATCCAGCGCAATCGGGTCGGACTGAAGGATCCGAACCATCCCATCGGCGTGTTCATGTTCCTCGGACCTACAGGCGTGGGCAAGACCTATCTGGCCAAGAAACTGGCAGAGTTCATGTTCGGAAGTGCCGATGCCCTCATCCGTATCGACATGAGCGAATATACGGAGAGTTTCAACACCTCCAGACTGATTGGTGCCCCTCCGGGATACGTGGGTTATGAGGAAGGCGGACAGTTGACAGAGCGTGTGCGCCGTCACCCCTACTCTATCGTGCTGCTCGACGAGATCGAGAAAGCCCACGGCAACGTGTTCAACCTGTTGCTGCAGGTGCTCGACGAAGGACGTCTGACGGATGGTAACGGCCGTTTCGTGGACTTCCGCAACACGGTGATCATCATGACGTCGAATGCCGGAACGCGACAGTTGAAGGACTTCGGACGCGGTGTAGGCTTTAGTGCCTCTGGCAGTACGGGGCTCGCTATCAACGAACAAGACAAGCAATATGCCCGCGATATCGTGCAGAAGGCACTCTCGAAGCAGTTCTCGCCCGAATTCCTGAACCGTCTCGATGAAATCATCACCTTCGACCAACTCGACCTGGATGCCATCAAGCGCATCATCGATGTGGAACTGAAGGGACTCTATCAGCGCATCGAGCAGATCGGCTATAAGATCGACCTGTCTGACGAAGCCAAGGAGTTTGTCGCCACGAAGGGCTATGATGTGCAATTTGGTGCCCGTCCTTTAAAGCGGGCGATACAGAACTATATCGAGGATGGCATCAGCGATCTGATCGTGAACGGTAACCTGCCTTCAGGCTCCATCATCCACATCACGCTGAAAGAAAACAAAAACGAGTTAGCGTTTAACTAACTCATTTCCCCTCCTATTAGGAGGGGAAAATATTACCTAGAGACCTTCGCACTCCTTGATCCAAAGGGTAAACGAGGCGTCGCTCGGCATGCGCCAGTCGCCACGTGGCGAGAGACTCACACTACCCACCTTCGGACCGTCAGGCATACAACTGCGCTTGAACTGCTGGGTGAAGAAACGACGGCAAAACACCGTGAGCCATTTCTTCACAGTCGCTTCTTCATACAACGGCCCCCTGCCTTCCACAGGCGACGGCTCGCAGAATGCCTTCTTCGCCAACATGAAGATTTTCGACGGCGAGAAACCATAGCGCAGGAAGTAGTAGATGAAGAAATCGTGCAGTTCATACGGTCCCACGAGATCTTCCGTCTTCTGCTTGATCTGACCGTTCTCGTCAGCAGGTATCAACTCGGGCGAGATGGGGGTATCCACGATGTCGAGCAGTGTGTCTGTAGCCATCTCACCAGCGACATAAGTCACCAGATGACGGATGAGCGTCTTCGGAACACCCGCATTCACACCGTACATCGACATGTGGTCGCCGTTATAGGTCGCCCATCCCAGAGCGAGTTCCGAGAGGTCACCAGTACCCACGACAATGGCATTCTCCTTGTTGGCCACATCCATCAGGATCTGCGTACGCTCGCGGGCCTGTGAATTCTCATAGGTCGTATCGTGCTGGTTCTTACTGTGTCCGATATCCTCAAAGTGCTGGGTGACAGCCTTGGCGATGCTGATCTCACGGATGGTCACGCCAAGGGTCTGCATCAACTTCACGGCATTGTTATGCGTGCGGTCTGTCGTACCGAAGCCTGGCATCGTGATGCCGATGATGCCCTTACGGTCAAGGCCGAGTTTGTCGAAGGCCTTCACGGTCACGAGCAAAGCCAACGTAGAGTCCAGGCCTCCGCTGATGCCAATGACGGCCTTCTGGGCGTTGATATGATAGAGCCGTTTGGCGAGGCCTGCCACCTGGATATTCAGGATCTCCTCACAACTGTCGGCCATATTGTCACTCTTGGGGATAAACGGATGGGGGTCGATCTCTCGCAGCAGTTCGAACTCTTTGGGAACCACGGCCTTGCACGTGATCTCATGGGCATGAGCATGTCGCTGGGCATTGATAAAGGTGGTGTTCACCCTGCGCTCAGCACGCAGTTTCTCCACGTCGATCTGACTCACCTGTAACTGAGGCTGGAACGAGAACCGCGAGCCCTCCAAGATCAGATGGCCATTCTCGAAGATCATGGCATTGCCACCATAGACGACATCCTGAGACGACTCGCCGAAGCCACAACTGGCATAGACATAGCCGCTGATGGTTCGGGCACTCTGCTGGGCGAGCAGCGACTTCAGATAAGTGTGCTTCCCTATCAGTTCATCGCTGGCCGAGAGGTTCAAGATGATGTCGGCACCCGCCAGCGTCAGGTTATTGCTGGGAGGAATGGGAGCCCAGACATCCTCGCAGATCTCCGCGCCGAACTTCACGCCGCCTGTAGTCATGAATATCTGTGGCTCTGGCGTGACGTTTACAGGACTACCTGCAAAGTAGATATCCGTCGGAATCAGATCCTGTGCAGAGGCAAACCATCGTTTCTCGTAGAACTCGCCGTAGTTGGGCAGGTAGGTCTTTGGCACGATGCCCAGCAATGAACCGCTCTGAATGACAGCGGCACAGTTGTAGAGCAGGCCGTTGATCACCACGGGCAGACCTAACACCGTTATAATGTCGAGTTTACGGGTGAAGTCGAGCAACACCATCACGCCCTGTTCGGCACGGTCGATCAGCGCCTGTTGCTTAAACAGGTCCTGACAGGAGTACCCCGTCAGACACAGTTCCGGCAATACCATAATCTCCACGCCCCGCCCCTCGGCCTGGGCAATCAGACTCTCAATCTGCTGTACGTTGTACTCTACGTCGGCCACTTTCACCGCAGGCACGGCAGAAGCCACCTTTACAAATCCGTATTTCATACCTTTATCTTTTGTACGTCGTTTTCGATAATCGTATAGATCAGCGCAGGCTGTTCGAAGAAGTCGTTCTCGCGGAAGGCATGGAGTTTGTAGAACTTCACCGTATCCACGTTCACCTGGGCATTCACAGCGGGTTTCAGCATAAACGGCTTTTCGCGTTTGTAGGCGATGAGTTGCACGCAGCAATGCTCCAGCCCGTTGAGGTCCTCACGTCCGAACTCCTCGATATATTCCTTGGTATTAGGCTCCAACTCACCCTCTGCGCGCACCGTCCAGGCATTGTTCTCACCTGTCATAAAGACATAGCGCATGTAGTAGTTGGAGTCGTTGATGAGGTAACTCTCAAAGCGTGTCTGTGTGAGTTCCTTCATATCCATCGGCACGAAGGCGAGATAGGCACTCAAGCGGTCGCCACCTCTCCGCTCCACGGGCTTCGCCTTGAAGGTGATGGGCTTATCCTCAGGCTCAGAGTCAGTCTGAACTGTCTCCTGACCTGACTGTTTGTCTCGGCTCTCTCTCTCTTCTTTCCTGTCACCTCTCACCTCTATCAGATGCTTGGTTCCATAGTCTTCTTCGCCCACCACCACGACTTCCGTCATCAGCATGGGCACTTGGAAGCCATCCGCGTCCTCTACGAGCACGATGTTCTTCCCCTGGAATCCGGCCACACGACCTCCTCCTATCTCATTCAGGAACCTTACTTGATCACCAATTTTCATCTTTTTCTCTCTTTTTCAGGGGGCAAAGGTAAATAAAAATGCCCGAACCACCAAAGATTCGGGCAAATTTCTTATCTGTCTCTACAAATCTCAAAAGAAGACATCCTCCATGTGAGGTTTATTATCTGGCACGGTCGTACCACTCCTTCAGCATACCGCGGGGTGTACCCTTCGAGACGAGGGCATCAAGCGCCTCACGGGCTTCTTTCTTGCGCTTGAGACGTATCAGCAGGTCGACTTTAGAGATGACGAACCCCTCGTTGTCGGGGCGCAGACGAATAGCCTCGTTCCAGTCGTAGAGTGCCAGTTCGTACTGCAGATACTTCGTCTCGAAAGCAGCCCGAGCGGCATAAGCATCGGCACTGTCAGGAAACATCTGCACGATTTGGTTCAGCACATCCATCGCATCTGAGCGTCGACCCATCTTCTGCAGGATATGTGCCAGTCCCAGACGGGCTTCAAGATGCAGGGGCTGGATGGCGAGGAAGGACTCGTAGTCGACACGCGCCAGGTCATAGTGCTTCTGACGTTCATGCACATAGGCACGAAAATACAAGGCAGCAAGATTTTTCTCGTCAGTCCGCAGGATACGGCCATACTCGGCCAAGGCATAGTCCCAGCGCTCCAACTGGATATCGGCCTCCGCCTTGCGCAGACGGAGGTCGATGTTGTCGGGATCCTGCTTGAGGCTTGCGCTGAGGGTCTCCAGGGAGTCACGCCACTCCTGACGCGACTGCGCCACAGCAGTAATGACAGACAAATAGAAGAGAACAAATAGGAAGTATCTCATGAAGATTATTTCTTGAGGATATAATTGACAATCCACTCTCCCACCTCGCGGGTACCATAGTGGGCGCCACCTTCGACCTGAATATCCGGGGTACGGACATCAGCATCGAGCGAAGCATTCACAGCCTCACGGACGAGGGATCCTTCCTTGTTCAGTCCGAAGTGCTCTAAGAGCATGGCGGCAGAGAGGATCTGTGCCAACGGGTTGGCAATGTTCTGGCCAGCAGCCTGTGGCCAGGAGCCATGGACAGGCTCGAACAACGGCGTGTGCTCACCCAACGACGACGACGGCTGGAGACCCATCGAACCCGTGATGCACGAGGTCTCGTCGGTAAGAATGTCGCCGAAGGTGTTTTCAGTTACGATGACATCAAAAAAACGGGGTTCCGTCAGCACACGCATCGAGGCATTGTCGATAAACATGTAGTCGGTCTTCACCTCAGGATACTGGGGTTCCATTTCCTGGGCAATCTGTCGCCACAAGCGTGAGGAGGCCAACACATTGGCCTTGTCGACAACGGTGAGGTGCTTACGACGGGTCATGGCCATCTCGAAGGCCACCTTCAGGATACGCTCAATCTCAGGACGGGTGTAGATGTCGGTGTCGTAGGCCTTGTCGTTGTCCTGATACTTCTCTCCGAAATACATACCACCCGTCAGTTCACGAATCACCACGAAATCGGCACCGCGTAACAGTTCCTCTTTCAGGGGCGACTTATGCAACAGACAGTCGAAGGTGGCCACAGGACGCACGTTGGCGAAGAGTCCGAGTTTCTTACGCATAGCCAGCAGACCCGTCTCAGGACGAACCTTGGCCGTAGGATCATTGTCGAACTTCAACGAGCCAACAGCGGCAAAGAGCACGGCGTCAGCACGCATACACACCTCGTGGGTTGCATCAGGATAAGGGTCGCCCACCTCTTCGATGGCATGGGCACCACAAATGGCATGCTCATATTCAAACTGGTGTCCGCACTTCTGGGCTATCGCGTCGAGCACAGCCACACCTTGTTTCATAATCTCAGGGCCGATACCGTCGCCCTCTAAAATCGCAATCTTCAATTTCATAAACTATAAACTCAAAACTATAAACTATAATCTGTAAAGTGTAATCATCTGTAAACTGTAAACTGTAAACCGTAAACTGTAAACAATAAACTACAAACAATCTCTCTGTTCGTTTTCATATATGTTCAGCATCTTAAATGTAGCCTTGATGGCAGCCTCTGTCTGGTCGGCATCCAGACCACGAGTGCGCAGGATCTTACCATTATCGTTCCAGGTGATGACCGTCTGCACGAGGGCATCGGTACGACCACCTGGGGGGATGGTGACGGCGTAGTTCTGCAAGATGGGGAACGTGCGGTTGAGATATTTCTTGTAGATATACCTCAGCGACTTCACGAAGGCGTCGTACTGACCGTCGCCCGTGGCACTGGCCTCGTATTCCTGACCATTGATCTCTACCTTGATGTTTGCTCCCGGCTTCAGACCGTAAGCCGTAGATACGACATAACTGACGAGTTTCACCTTATCCTCCTGTACATCGTGCTTTAGCACGTCGCTGACAATGAAGGGCAGGTCGTCCTGGGTCACACGTTCCTTCTTGTCGCCGAGTTCGGTGATACGCTGGGTGACTCGCTTCGTCTGTTCTGGCGTCAGTTCCAAACCGAGTTCCTCAAGGTTCTTGATAATGTTCGCCTTGCCGCTGTTCTTACCAAGATCATATTCCCTCCGACGACCGAAACGCTCTGGCACGAGGGCATTCTGATAGAGTCCGTTCTTCTTGTCACCGTCGGCATGGACACCAGCCACCTGCGTGAACACATTGTCGCCGATGATGGGCTGGTTGGGGGCTACGGCGATACCGCTGTAACTCTCCACCAGACGGGAGATATCGTTAAGTTTGTCCTCGCGGATATTCGTCTTGGCATTGAACTGGTCCTTGAGGATCACCTGCACACTCGACAGCGGTGCATTGCCACAACGTTCTCCCAGACCGTTCACCGTCACATGAAGCCCCTTGGCACCACTGAGTACAGCGGCAAGGGAGTTTGATACAGCGAGGTCGTAGTCGTTGTGGGCGTGGAAGTCGAAGTGGGTATCGGCATAGCGCTTCATCATCTTACGGAAGTACTCGATACACTGCAGGGGGTTCATGATGCCGAGGGTGTCGGGGAGCATGAACCGTCGGATGCCGATGTCGCAGAGGGCGTCCATCATATCGTAGACATAGAAAGGAGAGTCCTTCATGCCGTTCGACCAGTCCTCGAGATAGAGGTTCACGTTCATGCCCTTGCTACGGGCGTATTTCACCGTCTGGATGATGTCCTCGAGATGTTCCTCGGGGGTTTTCTTCAACTGCTCCTGACAATGGCGCAGAGACCCCTTTGCCAACAGGTTGACGGTCTTACAGCCACAGGAGTCAATCCAGTCGATGCTCTCTCCGCCGTCGATGAATCCCAGCACCTCCACCCTGTCGAGTTTGTCGATCTTCTCCGCAAAGCGGCAGATCATACCCACAGCCTCCTTCTCTCCCTCCGACACCCGTGCCGAGGCTACCTCAATACGGTCTACGTTCAGGTCGTTGAGGAGCATACGGGCGATGATGAGTTTCTCGTGTGGCAGGAAACTGACTCCACTAGTCTGCTCTCCGTCGCGTAACGTCGAGTCCATGATTTCCACAAAGGGCTGGATGCGCTGGTATTTGCTTACTTGTTCTGCTGTTCCCATTGTTCTGTCTTTTCTTGATTCTGTACGAGGAAGTCGATGTCGTCGAGCCCGTTCATCAGACAGTGCTTCTTATAGCCGTTGATGTCGAAGTGCTCGCTACGGCCAGTGGCTTTGTTCGTCACCATTTGGTTTGGCAGGTCGACCTCTACCTCAGTCTTCGGATCATTCTGAATACTCTGGAACAACTCTGACAGGAAATCCTCCGAGACCACTACGGGCAACACAAAGTTGTTCAGTTCATTGTTCTTGTGGATATCAGCAAAGAATGAACTGATGACCACGCGGAAGCCATAGCCAGCGATGGCCCAGGCGGCATGCTCACGACTCGACCCTGAGCCGAAGTTCTTCCCAACCACGAGGATACATCCCGAATAGCGGGGATCGTTCAACACAAAGTCCTTGTTCACGGTACCATCACTATTGTAGCGCCAGTCACGGAAGAGATTATCTCCGAAGAAACTCTCTTCTCGGGTCGTGGCCTTCAGGAAGCGGGCGGGTATGATCTGGTCTGTGTCCACATTCTCCAACGGCAGTGGCACGCAAGTCGATGTTATAACGTCAAATTTCTGTTTCATATTCTTTTAATTTAGGAAAAAAATCTCTCGGATCAGTGATGACACCAGTGACGGCGACAGCAGCAGCAGTCAGAGGTGAGGCGAGGATGGTACGTGCACCTGGTCCCTGACGACCCTCGAAGTTGCGGTTAGAGGTAGAGACGCTCAACTTCCCTGCGGGAATCTTGTCGTCGTTCATTGCCAGACAGGCCGAACAGCCAGGCTGACGGATCTCGAAGCCAGCAGCCTCCAACACCTTGTCGAGTCCTTCCTCACGGATTTGCTTGTCAACAGCCCACGAACCAGGCACCAGCCAAGCCACCACATCAGGAGCCTTCTTCCTACCTTTCACGATAGAAGCAAAGGCGCGGAAATCCTCGATACGACCATTCGTACAGGCCCCAAGGAACACATAGTCCACCTTCGTGCCTAACAACTTCTGACCAGCCTTGAAACCCATATACTCGAGAGCCTTCTCAAAGCCTACTCCACCCTCTGCAGGGATGGCTTCCGTGATTCCGATACCCATGCCTGGGTTAGTTCCATAAGTGATGCGAGGTTCGATATCTTCTGCCCTGAATATCAGTTCCTTATCAAACACGGCATCATCACCGCTCTTCAAGGTTTTCCAATAGGCAATGGCCTTCTCCCAGTCATCACCCTTCGGAGCATATTCACGACCTTTGAGATACGCAAAGGTGGTCTCGTCAGGGGCAACGAATCCCCCACGGGCACCCATCTCGATAGAGAGGTTACAGAGTGTCAGACGACCTTCCATTGACATATCCCTGACTACGTCGCCACTATACTCGACGAAGTAGCCTGTGGCTCCCGAGGTCGTCAACTGGGCCATCAGATAGAGGGCCACATCCTTTGCCGTCACACCCTCCCCCAATTTGCCATTGATGGAGATTCTCATCGACTTCGGTTTCTGCTGGAGGATGCACTGTGAGGCCATCACCATTTCCACCTCCGAGGTACCGATTCCAAAAGCCACAGCGCCCATCGCACCATGGGTCGAGGTGTGCGAGTCGCCACAGACGATGGTCATTCCTGGTAACGAAAGACCCTTCTCAGGCCCCACCACATGGATGATGCCGTTGTCTTTCGAAAACATGCCGTAGTGCGTCAGTCCGAACTCGGCGGCATTCTTCGCCAGCGTGTCCACCTGTTTCTTCGATACAGGATCCTTGATGGGTTTGTCCTGATCATGAGTAGGGGTGTTATGGTCTGGCATACAATAGATCTGCTTGGGACGGAAACACTTCAGTCCCCTGCTCCGCATCCCGTCGAAGGCCTGCGGTGAGGTCACCTCATGACAGTACAACCTGTCGATATACAACTGTGTGGGACCGTCTTTCACCTGTTGCACCACGTGCCTGTCCCAAATCTTATCAAATAATGTATTCATACCTTTTTCTTTATGGTTTATAGTTTATAGATGATCACATTTATAGGCTCCATTGCCGGGCTTGCAAAGTAATCAACTATAAACTATAAACTTTAAACTATAAACAAAACCCTACTCATCTTTCTTAAACTTATTAATACAATCGATATACGCCTCGACGCTGGCGGTGACGATGTCCGTATTGGCACCGAAGCCGTAATAGAGCGAGCCATTGTACTCCACCTGCATGTGTACCTTACCTACATCGTCGGACCCTTTAGAGATAGCCTGGATGGTGAACTCCTTCAGCGTCATCTGCTTCATGATGATCTTCTTCAGACCCTTGATGGCTGCATCCACGGGACCGTTTCCACTGGCAGCAGCCTCGAACTTCTGACCACTGATGTCGAGACCTATGGAGGCCACGCTCTTCACACCCTTACCTGTGGTTACCTGCAGGAAGTCGAGTTTCACGGCGTGGGCGTCGGCCATATCGGCACCAGCCAGCATCAGCACGTCGGCATCATTCACCTCCTTCTTCTGATCTGCCAGAATCAGGAACTTCTCATACACCTTGTCCAGTTTCTCCTCTTCGAGATCCACGCCGTTCACATGCAGCCGGTGCTTCAATGCTGCACGACCAGAACGGGCTGTCAGCACGATCGAGTTGTCGTCGATACCCACATCCTTCGGGTCCATGATCTCATAGGTATGCACATTCTTCAGCACCCCGTCCTGATGGATGCCTGAGGAGTGGGCAAAGGCGTTGCGACCCACGATGGCCTTGTTCGGCTGTACGGGCATATTCATCAGACTCGACACCATTCTCGACGTGGGATAGATCTTCGTGGTGTTGATGTTTGTATCAATGCCGAGTCCCTTATGACACTTCAGGATCATCGCTATCTCCTCCAACGAGGTGTTGCCTGCACGCTCACCGATACCGTTGATGGTCACCTCCACCTGACGGGCACCAGCCATCACACCATTGAAGGTGTTGGCCGTCGCCATACCCAGGTCGTTGTGGCAATGGGTGGAGATGATGGCACGGTCAATACCGTCGACATGCTCCTTCAGATACTTGATCTTTTCGAAATACTCCTGTGGCAGGCAGTAGCCCGTGGTATCAGGGATATTCACCACCGTGGCCCCAGCCTTGATCACGGCCTCCACCACCTGTGCCAGATACTCATTGTCCGTACGGCCTGCATCCTCGCAGTAGAACTCCACATCGTCAACAAAGCGCTTGGCATACTTCGTAGCAGCCACGGCCCGCTCGAGAATCTCCTCACGGGTGGAGTTGAATTTGTACTTGATGTGCTCGTCCGAGGTGCCGATACCCGTGTGGATACGCTTGTGCTTGGCATACTTCAGCGCATCGAAGGCCACGTCGATATCTTTCTCTACGGCACGTGTCAGCGCACAGATCACGGGCCATGTCACGGCCTTCGAGATCTCAATCACCGAGTTGAAGTCACCCGGACTCGAAATGGGAAATCCTGCTTCGATCACGTCCACGCCCAACTGCTCCAGCGCTTTGGCCACCTGAATCTTCTCTACGGTGTTCAACTGACATCCTGGCACCTGTTCGCCGTCACGCAATGTTGTGTCGAAAATAAACAATCTGTCATTCATCGTCTTGTCATTTGTTTATGATGTTGTTTTTACTATTTTTATTCTTTATATCTCAAACAAAAGCCCTTCACACTCGGAAGTGAGAAGGGCTCTATCTAATTATCTATGACTGATTTCAATTATCAATTATCTACACGCCTAATCACTTCCGACCGCTCCCTGCAGTCGAATAATAATAAGGCCGTTAAGTAGATTCAAACTCATCATATCTAAATGCGTTTTTTTATTTCGGCTGCAAAAGTACACATTTCTGCCGTAACAAACAAATATTTTGTCACTTTTTTAAGCAAAAAACTTTCATTATGCCATTTTTTAACGAATGTTTCAGAGTTTCTTTAGTCCATGAGGGCCAGCGTGCAGAAGCCCTATCTGACCCATCAGGCCATAGAATGGTTCCTGGGCATTACTGATTAGCAAGACGATAGATGGCTGTCATATCCGCAGGGTTAAGCACCTCCATCGCACCGATATTCATCCTTCCACCACGACTGCACTTGACGACAAGCGTCTCTATTTCCTCCTCCGTAGCCTGACGGCCAATCAGTCCGGGGATGCTCGTAGGCATGCCGATCTGATCGAAGAAGCGCTCAATGGCCTCAATGCCCCTCAGGGCGGTGGCACGGGGATCGGTGAAATCGTTTCTCACACCCATCACGTTCACGGCGAACTGCACGAAGCGATTCAGGTGCTTGTCCATCACGTAGCGCGCCCAGGAGCCCCAGATAGCGGCAAGACCCGCACCGTGGGTCACGCCGAAGAGTCCGCTCAGTTCGTGCTCGAGTTTATGACAGGCGAAGTCCTTCTCCGTACCGCACTCCGTCAGATCGTTGTGCGACAGCGAACTGGCCCACATGATAGCGGCACGGTAGCGATAGTCCTCGGGATTCTTCAGCACCTCTGGCACCGCCTCCTTCACCGTCTTCAGCAATGCCTCGGCGATGGCATCCGTCAACAGGGCGTCTTCGTACTTCGAGAAGTAGCGCTCCATCGTGTGCATCATGATGTCTGTGGCTCCAGCGGCCGTCTGGTAAGGCGGTAGTGTATAGGTGCGCTCAGGATTCATGATGGCGAACTTACAACGGCAGAGGTCGCTGTTCACGCCCCGCTTGAGCATGCCCTCGTCCTGGGTGATCACGCAACTCGACGACATCTCACTTCCAGCGGCTGGAATCGTCAGCATCACACCTACGGGCAGACAAGCCTGAGGCACGGCCTTCCCGTCCCAGAAGTCCCACACGTCGCCCTCGTAGGGCACCCCATAGGCGATGGCCTTGGCAGAGTCGATCACGCTACCGCCACCGACAGCCAGGATAAAGTCCACGCCCTCACGACAACAGAGGCCGATACCCTCCTTCACCTTCGACAGCAGCGGATTGGGCACTACCCCACCCAACTCCACGAAGTCGATGCCTGCGTCGTTGAGCATCTGCTCCACCTTGTCGAGCAGACCGTAGCGACGGGCACTGCCACCACCGTAGTGGATAAGCACCTTCGAGCCACCATACTGTTTCACCAACTCCGGAAGCCTGGCCTCCGACTCCCGTCCGAACACCACCCGCGTCGGGGCATAGTAATTGAAGTCCTTCATCATGTAATTCGCATTAAAACAATAATTCTGCTGCAAATATACGACTTTTTGAAGAGAATTACCTATCTTTGCGCCATAAAAATTATGAAAAAGATAGTATTCAGCATATTAACCCCCTTGGCCGTACTCTTCCTGGCAGGTCTGATGACAGGCAAACCGGCACGTCATACGTTGCGCGTGATGAGTACTGTCGGGGATGAGCATACGGGGCTTCCGGCTGAGGACTCCGTACGCCGTCAGTCCGTTTCTTCCTCCCGTCTCCTGAAAGAAGAATTAGACTACTATATGGACCGTCACAACCTGCAGGACGAGGGTTACGAGATGGTGGTGGCCTTCGCTGGCGGCAAGCGTCACCAGGTGGCCGTCGACCGTTATATACCTCTTTGGAATGTAGGCACGTGGCAGGAACACCAGCGTGAGGGCACAGCCCTCGTCCTCGACTCGCTGGGCAGGACGGTGGTGGGTACCTGCCAGAACGACTCACTCGTCACGGGCATCAGGGTCGACACGCTGGGCAACTACGCTGGCGACTTCATGCATGAGAAATCATCAGGCCACGGTGCCTACACGCTCACCGACTCGCGTGGCTACTATGAGGGCCACTGGGCAGACGGACGCCGTGAGGGCTTCGGGCTCTCGGCAGAGACGAAAGCCGGTGGCGAGTCCAGCCTGCGCGTGGGTATCTGGCGCAACGACCGTTTCATGGGTGAACGCATGCGCTACACCACCGAACGCATCTACGGTATCGACATCTCACGCTACCAGCACGGCAAGGGCCGCAAGAAATATCCCATCCACTGGGACCGTCTGCGTATCACCCACGTGGGTAAGCGTGGCAGTCAGAACGTCAGCGGCACTGCCGACTATCCCGTCTCGTTCGTCTACATCAAGTCCACGGAGGGTACGACCATCCGCAACCAGTACTTCGTCAACGACTACGCCAAAGCCCGCAAGCAGGGCATCCGCACAGGCGCCTACCACTTCTGGTCTGTGCGCAGGAGCGGTGCCGAGCAGGCCAATTACTTCATCCGCAACACCCTCTTCCGCAGTGGCGACCTCCCGCCCGTGCTCGATATCGAGCCTTCTGACGCCCAGATCAAGATGATGGGAGGCGAAGACCGGATGTTCGAACACATCCGCACGTGGCTGAGGATGGTGGAGCGCTATACGGGCGTGAAGCCCATCCTCTACGTCAACCAGCGGTTCGTCAACAAGTACCTGTCGAAGCAGGCCGACCTGAAGCGCGACTACAGCGTGTGGATTGCCCGTTACAGCGAGTACAAACCCGACGTCAGGCTCACCTATTGGCAACTCTCCTCCGACGGGCGCGTGGCCGGCATCCAGGGCGACGTAGACATCAATGTGTTCAACGGCTACCAGAGCCAGTTTGAGACGTTCCTCAAGGAAACAACGATCAAGTAGTTTCTCTTTGTTTACAGTTTACGGTTTACAGATGATTACACTTTAGGATATGAAGACGATTTTGATTCTGGTGGGGAAGACGACGGATAAGCACTTCCAGGCAGGGATTTCAGACTACGTGGAGCGCATCGGGCACTATATGCCCTTCGAACTCGTGACAATACCAGAACTGAAGAATACGAAGAGCCTGACAGAGGAACAGCAGAAGACCGCCGAGGGAGAACTGATCCTGAAACAACTGCAGGCCAGTGATACCGTCGTGCTGCTCGATGAACACGGAAAGGAATTTCGAAGCATAGAGTTCGCCCGTTGGCTGGAACAGAAACGGACCACTGCCCGTCGCCTGGTGTTCATCATCGGAGGTCCTTACGGATTCTCGCCTGTGGTCTATGCCCGTGCCAACGAACAACTGTCCCTCTCGAAGATGACCTTCTCCCATCAGATGATCCGCCTCGTGTTCACGGAGCAAGTCTATCGAGCCTGTACCATCATCCGCGGCGAACCCTACCACCATGAGTAGTTTACGGTTTACAAAAACCCTAAATATTCACTCCAAACGTCTGCTTCGCCTCGCTCATCACGAACGTGCTCTCGATAGAGGCCAGGCTCTCGATCTCACCCAGTTTGTTAAGCACAAACTCCTGATAATGTTTCATGTCGCGTGCGCGTACCTTTAATAAATAATCATAGGCGCCCGAGGTGTTATAACACTCCGTGACCTCTGGGATGCGCTGTATGCGACGCACGAAACTGTCGGCAATCTCGTGGTTGATCTGCTTCAGTTTCACCTTGCAGTACACCTGAAGCCCCAGCCCCAGTTTCTCTGGGTCGAGCACCGCCACATACTTCTTGATGTAACCCTGCTTCTCGAGCCGTTTCTGCCGTTCAAACACGGGCGTGGGCGTCAGATGGACGGCATCAGCCAACTCTTTCGTGGTCAGTTTCGCGTTCTTTTGCAGCGTCTTGAGTATCTGCAGGTCTGTTTCGTCTAATTTCGTTGCCATAGTTCAGAATTTTTTTGTTTCCATCTTTCGTTGTTATGGGTCGCAATGGAATAAATATCCATTCTGCGTGCAAAAGTAGGAATATTTTCTGATATATGCAAGGATTCAGGAGAATATTTCCAATCGGGTTTTAGTGATGGAATACCTGGTTATGGTGTTAGAGATGCCTGGTTACAGAGTTAGAGACGCCTAGTCATAGAGTTAGCGATGCCTTCTATACCCCTATAGGAGGCATTCCTTACTGTTGTGGAAGCCATTGGAATGAGTCGTGGAAGGCATCAGAACGACCGTTAAGTATATATACTTATCAACGCACCCGCGGTTTTGCCATGCAGGGATTGCAAAATCAGAACGTGATTCAGGCAGTCTGTGACAGTTGTGACAGTTGTGACAATTAAATTTTCACCCATCTCAACAATATTATTATATATATAGTATAATATATATATAATAATAAAATTCTACTCCACATTTTTCACGCGAAAAAAACTGTCACAACTGTCACACCTTGCTCTTCTGCCGTACAGGGCTGTATGATTAGCACTCTATCTGCCTGCCACCAAGGCTGTTTTGGTGTTTTATTCTGTTTGACTGGGTAAGAGCAGGGCTTCTTGGAATAATACTCTGAGAATTTGCGGAATATAGTTATATCTTCTGGAATCAGACAAAAATTTGGGTAATATTTCTAAACGCCGTACCTTTGCACCGTCGAAAGGACACAAAACAGAGAACATCATAAAATTACAAACATTATAAAAGAAAGGAAAAGATTATGAGTAAGAAAGACTATCGCTTCGAGACTTTGCAACTGCATGTAGGCCAGGAACAGGCCGACCCCGCTACTGATGCCCGTGCCGTACCCATCTACCAGACCACATCGTATGTGTTCCACAACTCCCAGCACGCTGCCGATCGCTTCGGTCTGCGCGATGCCGGTAATATCTACGGACGCCTGACCAACTCAACCCAGGGCGTGTTTGAGGACCGTGTCGCTGCGCTGGAGGGCGGTGTGGCCGGCCTGGCCGTCGCCTCGGGCGCTGCTGCCATCACCTACGCCCTGCAGAACATCGCGCAGGCCGGAGATCATATCGTGGCCGCTGACAACCTCTACGGCGGCTCGTACAACCTGATCACCCACACGCTGGCTACGCAGGGCATCACCAACACGATCATCAACGTGAACGACCTGGAAGCCCTCGAGGCAGCCATCCAGCCCAACACTAAAGTAGTATATGCCGAGACCTTTGGTAATCCTAACAGTGATGTGCTCGACATCGAGGGCGTGGCCGCTGTGGCTCATAAGCACGGCATCCCGCTGATCGTGGACAACACCTTCGGCACCCCCTACCTGATCCGCCCGCTGGAGCATGGGGCAGACATCGTGGTTCACTCGGCCACAAAGTTCCTCGGTGGTCACGGAAGCAGCCTGGGCGGTGTCATCGTCGACGGCGGCAAGTTCGACTGGAAAGCCAACGACAAGTTCCCCACCCTCTCGAAGCCCGACCCTTCGTATCATGGCATCGTGTTTGCCGACGCCGTGGGAGCCGCTGCCTACGTTACTCGTATCCGTGCCGTCATCCTGCGTGATACGGGTGCCGCTATCTCGCCTTTCAACGCCTTTATCCTGCTGCAGGGCGTCGAGACGCTGAGTCTGCGTGTGGAGCGTCATGTGGAGAACGCGCTGAAGGTGGTCGACTTCCTGGCCAGCCATCCGAAGGTGGCGAAGGTGAACCATCCCGCACTGGAGAGTCATCACGACCACCAACTCTATAAGAAGTACTTCCCCAACGGCGGTGCCTCGATCTTCACCTTCGAGATCAAGGGCGGACAGGAAGAGGCCTGGAAGTTCATCGACGCCCTGCAGATCTTCTCGCTGCTGGCCAACGTGGCTGACGTGAAGAGCCTCGTGATCCATCCCTACACCACCACCCACTCGCAACTCTCGCCCGAGGAACTGGCCGAGCAGCACATCACACCCTCGACCATCCGACTGAGCATCGGAACGGAGCACATCGACGACATCATCGACGACCTGTCGCAGGCTTTTGATAAGATTTAGGTAAAATAATCCGGGAAAAAGGGCGTTATCTGTGGCTTTATTCGTACCTTTGCCGACGATATGATATTCTATTTCTCAGGCACAGGCAATACGAAATGGGTGGCAGGACAGATAGCCCAAGCCATCGGAGAAGAGTTACTCTACATACCCGACCTCATCAGGAAGGGACAGTACGAACACACATGTCACGTGGGGGAGCGGATCGGATTCTGCTTCCCCACGCACGGCTGGCAGCCGCCAAGGATCGTGAGGGAGTTTATCAGGAGGTTGAGGGTGAACAGACCTCCCCAGGGCTCTTCTGACTCAGAAGGGGACATATTCTGCTGGGCACTGACCACCTGCGGCGACAACATGGGTGAGGCCATGACGATCCTGAACAAAGAACTGGCTTCGAACCCGCACCTGCGGGGTGCCGGAGGCCAGCCGTTGCAGGCCGAGACACAGTTTGCCGTGATCATGCCGGAGAGTTACGTCTGCCTGCCGTTCATGAAGACGGACTCCGAAGAGAAGGAGGCCATGAAGATCGAACTGGCGACACTGCAGATGCCCCATATCATCCAGATGATCGAGGAACGGCGCTCTGGCATCATGGAACTGGAGAAAGGCGCTACGCCACGACTCTACTCATACATGATAGGCGGCTACTTCAACAAGAGGATGATAACAGACAAGAAGTTCACCGTCGACGAGGATGTGTGTACCAAGTGCGGCAAGTGCTCCAGGGTGTGTCCTGTGGACAATATCAAAGGTACACCGCCCGCATGGATTCATAACGGACGGTGTACCTCCTGTCTGGCCTGCTATCACTACTGTCCTGTGCACGCGATTAACTTCGGCAAGATTACGAGGAAGAGAGAGCAGTATTATTTCGGTAGAAGATGAACGGGGAATAGCCGTGTTCAGCCCACCCCGCCCTGACGGCACCCTCCAGACTTTGGAGGGGAAATTAATAGACACGGGGTCCGAAGATGGCCGTTCCCACACGGACCATCGTCGTACGCGTCTCGAGGGCGATGGGATAATCGTCGCTCATGCCCCACGACCGTTCGCAGAAGGCATCGTCATCAGCGAAATACGCGGCCTTCACCTCATCGAAGAAGTCGGCTGCTGTCTGCATCTCACGACGGATCTGATCACGGTCGTCGACAAACGACGCCATCATCATCAGACCGCAGATGCGCACGTGTGCCATCCCACGCCATTCGCCATCAGCCAGCAGTTCGCGACAGGCGTCAAGCGAGAGGCCATACTTGGTGGCTTCCTCAGCGATATGCAACTCCAGCAGCACGTTGACAACCCTGTCGCATTTCTCAGCCTGACGGTTAATCTCCCGCAAGAGCCTGATGGAGTCAACAGCCTCAATCATAGACACATACGGAACGATATACTTCACCTTGTTGGTCTGAAGATGACCAATGAAATGCCACTCGATATCCTTAGGCAGCGACTCGTGTTTCTGACGCAGTTCCTGTTCGTGACTCTCGCCGAAGATGCGCTGACCCTCCTCGTAGGCCGCCAGGATGTAGTCGTCAGGATGGTATTTGGAAATGGCCACAAGGCGGACTCCCTGCGGCAACGTGTCGAGGACACGGTGCAGATTTCCTTTGACGTCGAACATCACTCAGCCTTCTTGTATTCGTAGACGTCCATCAGGGTGGTCTCGGCCACAGAAGAGATGACGTAGTCGATCATCGTGCCTCCCATCGCCTCGTCGATGTTCTTCACGGCCCCGTTGAAGGAGCCTGCCTGGACAAGATAGGTCACACTGCTGCGCTTCTCCTTGTCCGTCTTCTCATCGTAGGTGATGAACTGCAGTTTGGCCTTGTACCACTTGTCGGCCATCTCGTCGTCGCTGAAGAAGATCTCCCCGTAGGAGGCCTTCTTGATGTCTGCCACATCGAACTCGCCGCTGATATAACTCGACATCTCTTCGGTGATACGCTCTTCGGCCTCGCTGAAACTCAGGGCGTCGACCACATAATTTTCTGTCACTTTCTTCTGCAAGCCGTCTTCCATGACTTTCTCATAGCGGATCTTGCACTCAAACCAGTTTGCTGATCTTGATCTCATTATTATTTAAATTAATTATTCTTATTTCCTTCTAACTGGGCGCTCAGGCTCTACGGGGTCCAGAGGATCCACACCATACTTATCCCTGTAGCGGTCGTAGATATTGTCCTGCTTAGACTTGCGTGGGGACGAGGACGTCGTCGTGGTGGTTGTGGTGGTAGTGGTTGTCGTAGGACGGGTGTCCGTATCGGTATAACTGCCCGTGTCGCCAGACTTGCCCTGAGCAGTCTTCTCTTCGGGCACTGTCTTCAGTCCGATATAGTCCTTATCCATCGCCTCCATCTTCTTGCGGGTGATATTCTCGATAATCTCCGCGGCAATGGCCTGCGTGCGGTCGGAACTCAGGTTGGTCTGCGAGGCCAGTTCCAACTGTTTCTTCGCCAGGTCTTCTGTCATCTGCTTCGACTTCGCAGCGAACACCTTCTGCTCACCGTTCATGGACTCCGTATTATAGACGCGCGAGATGATGATATCAGCCGCCTTGGTGAACTGCTTGCGGAAGATGGCCTCGGCCTTCGCATTATACTGTCGCATCCGCTTCTCATCCACCGAGACGGAGTCATTGCGCAGAGCCTCCTCGGCGATAACGGCAGCGATAGTGGCTGAGTCGGCATCAGCACCGATACCCAGATAGTCCTCCATATTCTCCTCAAACAGGTCGTCGGGGATAGGCTCCTTCACGGGTTTGACGAACTCCACAGGCTCCGTGCTGGGCAGGAGGTAGAAGAACAATCCCACCAGACAGAGGGCAATGGCAAGGGCAGAGCCCCCGATTACGGCCGTCTTCCGGATGGTACGAGCTTTGTTGATAGCCTGACGCATTGTCTCCGCATCCTGGTAACGGCTGTCAGGGTTCGCGGCGGTGGCTTTCTCCACGATATGTTTGAATTCGAAGGGCAGTCCCGACGACTGATAGATCCATGAGATGAAACGTCCCAGTGAATAGACGTCACTCTTGGCATCGGCACTGCCGCCAGCGAGCACCTCGGGGGCAATAAAATCCTCCAGGTCTTCGTAGAGTACGTCTGCTCCAATCTTCTCGTAGAACGATCCGTGGCAGAGCAGGCGCACCGACCCGTCGTTCTTGCGCACCAGGATGTTCGACGGTGCGTAGCAGACGTGGTAGATATTGTGGGCATGCAGTTCGACGGTGATGTTGAAGAGGTCGCGCAGGGTGGAGATGACGAAGTCGCCCTTCGCCACCATCGAGGGGTTCTCGTTGAGCAGTTGCTCGATAGTGATGTAGTTTCCCACCTCGACGGCAATGGCATAGATACCCTCGTCGCCCTCGTTGGGGGTATAGTGAAGTTGCTGCTTGGAATGGATCTCCGCCAGCGCCTCGTGCTCAGCCTTCACACTGCTGTTGAAGGTGATGGCATCAGCCACTTCATCGTGGAACTCCACAAAGTTGGAGTATTTACCGTCGATCAAACGCTTATAGAAATAGCCATACGGCAGTCTGACCTTCGTAGTCTTCCGGACGTCACGCGTCTCAAGCAATTCCTCGTAATTCATCCTTTAATAATATTTACGATTTACAGATTTACGATTTACGATTTAATCCTGCAGGCAGAATTTTGCTGCAAAAGTACATAATTAAATCGAAAAAACGCACAAATTCAAAATTAATTTGTACCTTTGCAACCGAAAATAAGAAAATAGCAAATCGTAAATCAGTAAATCGTAAATAGTTTAGCGATGCCAGAAATATCCGTCCGCGGCATTGAGATGCCCGAGTCACCTATCCGAAAACTTGCCCCTCTGGCTGCCGCAGCCAAGAAACGTGGGACGAAGGTCTATCATCTGAACATCGGCCAGCCCGACCTGCCCACTCCCCAGGTGGCCCTCGACGCCTTGAAGAAGATTGACCGCGACATCCTCGAGTACTCACCCTCGCAGGGTTACCTGAGTTACAGGGAGAAGTTGGTAGACTACTATGCGAAATACAACATCAGCGTCACTGCCGACGACATCATCATCACCTCTGGCGGATCAGAGGCGGTGCTCTTTGCCTTCCTCAGTTGTCTGAACCCGGGCGACGAGATCATCGTGCCCGAGCCTGCCTACGCCAACTACATGGCCTTTGCCATCTCGGCAGGCGCCAAGATCCGTACCATCGCCACCACCATCGAGGAGGGCTTCTCGCTGCCGAAGGTGGAGAAGTTCGAGGAACTGATCAACGAGCGCACCCGTGCCATCATGATCTGCAACCCCAACAACCCGACAGGCTATCTCTATACCCGTCGGGAGATGAACCAGATACGCGACCTCGTGAAGAAATACGACCTGTATCTCTTTTCCGACGAGGTCTATCGTGAGTATATCTACACGGGCTCTCCCTATATCTCTGCCTGCCATCTGGAGGGCATTGAGCAGAACGTGATCCTCATCGACTCCGTATCGAAGCGCTACAGCGAGTGCGGTATCCGTATCGGAGCGCTCATCACGAAGAACGCCCAGGTGCGTGCCGCCGTGATGAAGTTCTGTCAGGCACGTCTCTCCCCGCCCCTGATCGGACAGATTGTGGCAGAGGCCTCGCTCGACACCCCCGAGGAATACCTGCGCGACGTCTACGACGAGTATGTAGAGCGCCGTAAGTGCCTCATCGACGGACTGAACCGCATCCCCGGTGTCTACTCCCCCATCCCCATGGGTGCCTTCTACACCGTGGCCAAACTGCCTGTCGACGATGCTGAGAAGTTCTGCCGCTGGTGTCTGGCGGAGTTTGAATATGAGGGCGAGACGGTGATGATGGCGCCTGCCGCAGGCTTCTATACGACTCCGGGTGCGGGCATCAACCAGGTGCGTATCGCCTACGTGCTGAAGAAGAAAGACCTCGAGCGGGCGCTGTTCGTCTTGAGGAAAGCCCTCGAGGCCTACCCCGGCAGAGTGGATGAGTAATCAAAAATTTCAAACTTCAAATTTCAAACTTCAAATTTCAAAGTTCAGACTCTTTGAATCTCCCTCTTTTTATAGCGAAAAGAATCTATAGCGACCAGGGTGACAAGCGTAAGGTGAGTCGCCCGGCTATACGTATTGCCCTCGTGGGCGTCGCCATCGGACTCATGGTGATGATCATCACCGTCTGCGTGGTGCTGGGATTCAAGCACACCATCCGCGACAAGGTGGCAGGCTTCGGCGGACACATCCAGGTGCAGAACCTGATGAAATACAACGACATCGACCCCTACACCATCTGTGCCGGCGACAGCATGATGCAGGTGTTCAGCCAGCAGGCGGGCGTCAGGCATGTACAGCGGTATACCATCACCCAGGGACTGCTGAAGACCGACAACGACTTCCTCGGCGTGATGTTCAAGGGAGTAGGCCCGGAATTCGACAGGCACTTCCTCGCGCAGAACATGGTCGCTGGCGAGATTCCCGCCTTCAGCGACTCCACCAGCCGCTATCAGTTGCTCATGTCCAAGATGATAGCCGACAAACTGCACCTGAACGTGGGTGACAGGGTCTTTGCCTACTTCATCGGCGACGAGAACGTCAAGACCCGCAAATACACCATTGCCGGCATCTACCAGACCAACATGACCCGCTTCGACGAGAATCTCTGCTTCACCGACCTCTATGCTGCCAACCGTCTCAACGGCTGGGACGAAGGCCATTGCACAGGCGTAGAAGTCAGCGTCGAAGACCTCAACTATCTTGCCGTGACCACTGATGCCTTCATCGACAACATCAACCGTACGGACGACGGACACGGGAACACGATGGTCTGCCAGACCATCTACGAGATCTACCCCAACATCTTCAACTGGCTCGAACTGCTCGACATCAACGTGTGGATCATCCTCGTGCTGATGGTTTGCGTGGCTGGCTTCACGATGATCAGCGGACTGCTCATCATCATCCTCGAGCGTACCCAGATGATCGGCATCCTCAAAGCCCTCGGCACCCGCAACAAGACCATCCGGCACACCTTCCTCTGGTTCTCCGTCTTCATCATCGGACAAGGCATGCTCTGGGGCAACATCCTGGGCATCGGCCTCGTGCTGCTGCAACAGTATACGGGCATAGTGTCGCTCGACCCGCAGGTCTACTACGTCAGCGAGGCTCCAGTGGAACTGAACCTGCCGCTCATCGCCCTGCTCAACCTCGTCACGCTGCTCGTCTGTGTCTTCGTACTGATAGCACCCTCGTACCTCGTCTCACACATACAACCTGCCAAATCCATGCGATATGAATAAAATATGTTAATATTGCACATTTTTTTTGCGAATGTGCAATATTAGCACTACCTTTGCACAAAAATTCAAAAAATGTGCAATTTCCATGGAGCAATTTAGCAGTTTCAATGCTTATATCCAAAAGGCCATTATCGAAAACTGGGATCAAGATGCGCTGACCGACTATCAGGGCATCACGCTTCAGTTCCACGATGTAGCACGCAAGATAGAGAAACTACATATACTCTTAGAGAACAGCGGCATCAAGCGCGGAGACAAGATAGCCATCTGCGGTCGCAACTCGGCCCACTGGGCTGTCAGTTTCCTCGGCACGCTGACCTATGGTGCCGTAGCGGTACCCATCCTGCATGAATTCAACGGCGAGCAGATACAGAACATCGTCAACCACTCCGGTGCCAGGATCCTCTTCATCGGCGACTATGCCGTCAAGACCATCGACCCCGAGGCGATGCCCCATCTGGAGGCCATCATCAACATCCCCGACTTCTCGTTGTTGATCAGCCGCTCGGAATCTATCACTTACGCGCGCGAACATTTAAATATGATGTTCGGCAGCAAATACCCCAAGGCTTTCCGCAAGGAGCATGTACACTATTACGAGGACTCTGCCGAGGAACTGGCGCTTATCAACTACACCAGCGGCACGACGGGTTTCTCCAAGGGTGTGATGCTGCCCTATCGCTCACTCTGGGGTAACGTCGAGTTCATCATCGACCGTCTGGGCCGTAAGGTGCGTCCTGGCGACAATCTGCTGAGCATCCTGCCTATGGCCCACATGTATGGCATGGCCGTCGAGTTCCTCTTCGGATTCTGTCACGGATGCCACCTGTTCTTCCTCACCCGTCTGCCGTCGCCCGTCATCATCGCACAGGCCTTCGCAGAGGTGAAGCCCACACTCATCGTCACCGTGCCCCTGATCATCGAGAAGATCATCCGCAAGCGGGTTTTCCCGAAGATCCAGAACAACCGCATGCGCCTGCTGCTGCAGATGCCCGTGGTGTCGAAGAAGGTGAAGGAGCGCATCTATCAGGAGGTCTACAAAGCCTTCGGCGGAAAGGCCTATCAGGTCATCGTCGGAGGGGCGCCCCTGTCGAAGGAGGTCGAAGAGTTCCTCCTCTCCATCAACTTCCCCATTACCGTGGGCTACGGCACCACCGAGTGCGCCCCGCTGATCTCCTACTGCGACTACAAGGACTTCATCGGCGGCAGTTGTGGCACGCCCGTAGACCGCATGGAGGTGAAGATCCTCTCTTCCGACCCGGAGCACATCCCGGGCGAGATTGTCACCCGCGGCACGAACGTCATGCTGGGCTACTACTTGAACGAAGAAGCCACCCGTCAGGCCATCGACGACGAGGGCTACTACCATACCGGCGACCTCGGCACGATGGCTCCCACAGGCCACCTCTTCATCCGTGGGCGCATCAAGAACATGCTTCTGGGGGCGAACGGACAGAATGTCTATCCCGAGGAGATCGAAGACCGGCTCAACTCGATGGCGATGGTCGCTGAGAGTGTCGTCGTGCAGCGCGGAGAGAAACTCGTCGCACTCGTTCATCCCGACAAGGACGAGATGATCAACTTCAGCGAGACCGAACTGGAGCATATCATGGAGCAGAACCGTCAGGAACTCAACAACACGCTTCCCGTATACAGCCGTATCGCAGCCATCGAACTGCATAAAGAGGAATTTGCCAAGACACCAAAGAAAAGTATCAAACGCTACTTATATCAGAATATCTAATCGCTTATGGAACAAATACCTAGTTTTAACTCACTGATCCAGCAGAGCATCATCGACAATTGGGATCGTGATGCGCTGACAGACTACAAGGGCCAGACGCTGCAGTATCATGATGTAGCCAGAAAGATTGAGAAAATACATATCCTCTTCGAGAACAGCGGTATACAGAAGGGCGACAAGATAGCCCTCTGCGGGCGCAACTCCAGCCAGTGGGCCGTAGCCTTCCTCGCTACCCTCACCTTCGGCGCCATTGCCGTGCCCATCCTCCACGAGTTCAATGCCGAGCAGATCCACAACATCGTGAACCACTCCGAGGCGCGGCTGCTCTTCGTGGGCGACCATGTGGCCACCATCATCGACCCCATGCAGATGCCCCGGCTCGAGGGTATCATCAACAACCCCGACTACTCGCTGATGGTGTCGCGTACCGACAAACTGACCTACGCCCGCGAGCACCTGAACGAACTCTACGGCAAGAAGTTCCCCAAGTACTTCCGCAAGGAGCACGTACATTATTATATGGAAGAGGATCCCAATGAGTTGGCGCTCATCAACTACACCAGCGGCACGACGGGCTTCTCCAAGGGCGTCATGCTGCCCTATCGCGCCCTGTGGTCGAATGCTGACTTTGCCCAACACGTGCTGGGCAAGATCATCAAGCCCGGCGACAAGGTGATCTCCATGCTCCCCATGGCCCACATGTACGGCATGGCCTTCGAGTTCATCTACGAGTTCCTGCGCGGCTGCCACGTCTACTATCTCAACCGCGTGCCCTCGCCCGCCATCATCGCACAGGCGCTGGCCGAGGTCAAGCCCGTCATCATCATCGCCGTGCCACTGATCATCGAGAAGATCATCCGCAAGAAAGTGTTCCCGAAGGTGCAGAACAACCGTATGCGCCTGCTGCTGCAGATGCCCGTCATCTCGAAGAAGGTGCGCGAGATGATCTGCCAGGAGGTGCTCAAGGCCTTCGGCGGCAACATGTACGAGGTGATCATCGGAGGCGCCGCCCTCAACCAGGAGGTGGAGCAGTTCCTCAAGCGCATCGACTTCCCCTACACCGTCGGCTACGGCGCCACCGAGTGCGCACCCATCATCGGCTACGAAGACTGGCACCTCTTCGCCCCGGGCTCCTGCGGCAAGGCGGCCTACCACATGGAGGTGAAGATCGACTCGCGCGATCCGGCCCACGTGCCAGGCGAGATACTCACCCGCGGACTGAATGTCATGCTGGGCTACTACAAGAACCCCGAGGCGACGGCAGAGACCATCGACAGCGAGGGCTGGTATCATACGGGCGACCTCGGCACGATGGATGCCGACGGCAACATCTACATCAACGGCCGCTCGAAGAACATGCTCCTGGGTCCTAACGGACAGAACATCTACCCCGAGGAGATCGAGGACAAACTCAACTCGATGACGATGGTGGTGGAGAGCGTTGTCGTGCAGCGCGACAATAAACTCGTCGCACTGGTCTATCCCGACTACGACGAGGCGAAGAACATGAAGTTCACGGCCGACGACATCCGCAACGTCATGAACCAGAACCTCAACGGTCTCAACGAGATGATCCCAGCCTACGAGAAGGTCTCGGAGATAGAGATCCGCGAGGAGGAGTTTGAGAAGACACCCAAGCGCTCTATCAAGCGATACCTGTATACATAATATACATCACAACAAGACAAAAAAGAAGGGGCTGTTTGATGGTTCAAGCAGCCCTTTCTTTTTTTATATGATGGATCCGTGTTTAATAATGCCTGTCACGATATTCCTTGGCAGTCATACCGGTGGCGCGCTTGAAATAGCGGTAGAAGGATGTGGGTTCGGTGAACCCCAGCATATAGGCCGTTTCCTGGAGCGTCAGTGTGGCCCGGGCCTCGATGAGCCGCTTGGCCTGTGTCATCACGTATTCCTCAATCCATTTGTAGGGTGAGAGGCCATTTGTGGCCAGGCGGACAACCTTGTTGAGATACTTGGGGCTGAGGTCCATCAGATTGGCATAATATTGAACCTCGCGCGACTCCCGATAGTGTTTTACCACCAGGTCGCAGAAGCGGTTGAAGATGTCCACCTGGCGGTTCTCCATCCACTGAAAGTCCTGGTCACGGCGATATAGATTCAGAAACTCATAGCCCACGGCGAGTTGCGCCAGCAGTGTCTGATAGCGGTGCGGCAGTTCCTTGTCCGAGTGCTTGGCGATGAAGTCCAGATGTTCGACGATGGCAAGCAGGTGTGCGGCCTGGTCGTCGGTGAGCGAACAGACAGGAGCATAATGGAATTTATCGCTGTCGTGGCTGAAGGTGTGGAACCGGAGGTCGTCGAACATCTTCGGCGAGATGAAGAGCAAGGCGTAGGAGAAGTCGTCGGTACAGTCTATCGGGTGCATGACGTGTCCCGGGAGGATGATGGTCAGGTCGTTTTTGTGATGTGTGATGACCCTCATATCGTACTTGGCTCTGGCGCTGCCGCTGAGGATGAGCGTCAGAACGACGTGTTGGAACACGAAATCTTCATTGTAGCCGAAGAAACTTGGCATCTCACGCACAATCCGGATGTCGGAGCGCTCAATGGACTGCAGCAGGGCATCTGATGAGGGAGGAATTGTCATAGAATACAATTATGTTGGTATGCACATATGCGCCTTTTTGCTGCAAAATTACTTATTTTCATTGAATCATCAAAGCGTATAGCGGCTTTTTGCCATAAGTTTTTCCTAAATTGTCAGCGAAAAGACCAGAATCAAATTTTTTGTGTATCATCCAGGCAAAAGCGAATTATTGCCATAAAATAAATCTTAATCGTTAGCGCATAGATGTGCAAAAAACAGTACTTTTGTAACCAAAAATTAATTAATGGCTAAATTTAACTAAATTAATGAGAAAGAAATTACTATTTTCCATGTTGCTCCTGTTTGTAGGAGTCAGCATGCAGGCTCAGTCCATCGCTTCGGAGCAGATGGACGAGCGTTTCAACGACGGAACCAAATTCCCACGAGGCTGGTTTGGCGAGGGCTGGAAGGTTGAAAACGGCAAGGCCAAAGCCAAGGCAACCGAAGATTCGGGTAACAGCGGGTTCCCTGGAATGGGAGGCGGCATGCCCGGCACGGGTACCCAACCGGGTACCAACCCGAGTACCAACCCGAGTACCACCCCTAGCATGAATGGCATGCCAGGCATGGGCAGCATGTTTGGCGGCAATCGCGTCAGGACCTATCTGCTCACTCCCCCCGTGTCTGTTAAGGAAGGGGAGGACATGGTGTTCAGCGCCAGGAAGACCAACGGCGATGACGACGGTAAGGGCGGTGGCATGGGCTTCAATTTCGACCTGAAGGCCATCATGGGCTTTACCGACACCCTGTTCGTCGTGGAGCGCTCGGTGTATGGAAAGAACCAGTGGGTGCGCGTGGCAGACTTTACGTCGACGCTCACCGACAAGTTCCAGACCCTCACCGTGTCAGACACCCCGAAGGGCGAATACCGTTTCCGCTTCATCTCTTATGTCGACGCGGAGATAGACAGCGTGGCGGGCTTCCATATCGACAACGAGGCACCCGACCTGCTCGTCACAGTTGACAGCCTGCACACCCACTTCGTAGATTACAGCGTGTGTGCCAAGGACAGCACGAAGGAGTTCATCGTGATCAATACCGGTACGAGCACGTTGAAGGTCAACATCTCGTCGAGCATCCCCGAGTTGTTCAGCATCGACCAAAGCAAATTCAGCATCGCCCCCGGCGACTCTGCCAAGTTGAACGTCACGTTCCATTATAACAAAGGCACCATTGGCAAGAAGGAAGCCATGATTAATTTCAAGCCCGAGGATACGCGCCTGAATGGCGCAAGCATCACCGTCGCTTCCGTCATCACCGACCCGGGGGCATGGGTTGTCAACTTCAACGACAACAAGTTGCCCGTGGGTTGCTTTGGCGAGGGCTTCGTGGTGAAGGAAGGTGTCGCCACGCACTATAATCCCGCTGGTGGCGGCATGGCGGCCATGGCGGCCATCTTTGGCGGCGGCGGGGCCAGCGACTGGTTCATGACACCCCCGCTGACCATCCGCGACGTCAACGACGCCATGATCTTCTCGCTGAAGAATGGCGACGGCAGTTACAAGGGTCCCATCATCGACCCGCAGGCCAACGTGACCATCGAGAAGTCTGTCTATGGCAGCAACAAGTGGGAACGGGTGGATGCCTATCAGTTCAAGGACACGCTGTACCACACGAAATGGATCTCCTGGCTCCCGGCAGGCGACTACCGCTTCCGCTTCCTCTCTGGCGACAGCCTCTGCATCGACAGCATTGCCGGCGGCCGCATCAATATGAATGCCCCCGACCTGCTGGTGCGCCACAACGGGCGCAGCGTGCAGACCGTCAACTACGGCATCACCCGCGGCAATTTCACCAAGACCTTCCAACTCATCAATACGGGTACGGCGCCACTGCAACTCTACGCCATGTCGAGCGATCCTAAGTTCTATACCCTGAGTAAGTCGATGTTCAACATCCCTGCCGGCGAGTCGGCCACCGTAGACGTGACCTTCAACCACAACCCCGAGGCTCTGGGTGCCCACCAGGCAGCCCTTCTCCTGATGCCCCAGGGTTGCAAGGTCCAAATGCAGATGGTCTACCTCTCTGCCTACATCACCTACGACGACGCCTGGTCGGAGGACTTTGAGCAGGAGTTCGAGGTCGAGGAAGGCGAGACCCCTGACCTGCCCTTTGACTGGAGCACCACCGGCTGGCTGATGACCAAGGGCGGCGGTATGGACATGATGGCCATGATGGGCATGGGCGGCGGCGAGAAGTCGTGGGCACCTCATGCCGACAGCGATGCCTACGAACTCATCACCCCGAGCCTGCAGGCCAAGAAGGGCGACGTACTGCGCTTCTATGCCGACATCAGCAGCGGCTGGCTCAACGTCTACTACAAGCGCGAAGGCGATAAAGACTGGGAATACAAGGATACCTATATCACCGCCGACTCGCTGTACTTCATCGCACCGCTCTCGGGCATCTACCAACTGAAGTTCACCGGCAGTTCTGTCTCGGTCGACGATTTCGTCGGCTTCAAGTCGATTACACCGTGGGCAGCCCTGCAGGACAACAGTGAGGCCGAGGCCATCAACGCCGAGGTCATCGAGCACTTCAAGGGTCAGAAGGTCAACGTATCCTACGACCGTGTGCTCTCAGCCGGTCAGAATGCCGACGGCACCTTTACACCCATGGCATATACCATCTGTCTGCCCTACGACTTCCGCTTCGGCGAACTCATCGAGCCCGGCAAGATCAAGTTCTACCAACTCTCATTCATCGATAACTACCGCAAACAGTTCATCTTCACCGACGTGTCCAATGTGGCCAAGGCAGGCCAGGCCTACATCGCTGTGGTCAACTATGGCGAGGTCAGCCTGAATGCCCTGAATGTGGAACTGAAGGCGGCACCCGTCACCGACGAGGCCCTCACCACTGTCAACGATTACGACGACTGGTACTTCGATGACCAATACACGAAGGTGGGCCAGTGGGAAGGCAACTTCAGCAGCATCAGCGCCAAAGATGCCGACAACAAGAACATGTACTGTCTGCTTGCCGACGGCTCATGGGTGCGCTTCACCTCTGAGGCCGACGCCAACGCCAGTCTCAATGCCTTCCGCGGTTACTTCCTGTCCGACGCACCCATCGACCAGCCGGCCGGCACCAGAGGGGTTGACAAGGGCTCCAACCGATTCCAGACACTGTTCTGGAGCAACATGAGCGATGGCAGCCTCCCAGGCGCACTCGACATCCACTACGATGCCGACATCCCCATCCCGCTCCTCTCGGGTGATGCCAACGGCGATGGCGTAGTGAACGGAAAGGATGTGGAGGCCATTGCTCAGCATATCATGGGTGATTTGCCCGAAGGCGACCTCTTCAGCAAGAAGAATGCCGATATCAACGGCGACGAAAAGATTGATGCCACAGACATCGTGCAACTGGTGAACCAGGTGAATCAGTAAGCCCCGCTCATCAACGAGCAATCAAAAAGCCTCACAACGTCTGTGAGGCTTTTTTTGATGGTCTTTGCGCGACTCGCTATTTCCTGACGAACTTCCGGTTGTCCTGAATGACGATGCCGCGCGAAGAGTCGTCGGCAGGCGTACCGTTGAGGCGATAGACACGGGCAGAGGAACTCTGCTGTTGGGTGCGAGGCATCTCTACGATCCGTGTGGCCTTACCCGTCTTCTCGGCGAACTCGGCGCGGGCCTTGGACAACTGTCCGATGAACCGCTCGTGGTTGCGTATCAACTGGTAGAGCACGGAACCCGCCATCCGGCCGGCATCGACATCGCTCTGCCAGTGGTAGCCGGCAATGACGCGACTCTGTCCGAACTCATAAGCGCGAGCCAGCAATGCCTCCATCGCTTCATTAGACTGGTTGATGTCGGCCAGCAATAGTGCCGACGTCCAGAAGAAAACGGTATGGCCCGAGGGATAGGACCCCTCGTTGCGGTGCTTCTCCTCCTTCTCGGGAATCAGCGTACCCTCGTTGTAGTAGGCGTAGGGACGCTGGCGGTTGAACTTGGCCTTTGCACCGGAGTAGATGCTGTCGCACGAGGCACAGACGTCCTGCAGAACAGTGTAAATCTCGGGCGTGTCCTCCTTCGTGATTTCCAAGCCGAAGAGCGGCCCCATCTCGTCGATGACAGTCTGCATGCTATACACGGCATCGCGCTGTGCCTGGGCAGCACGTGCCTCGTCCTGACGCATCAGTTTCCCCCAGAGGTGCTGCGACTGGTCGGCCACGAAACGGGCCGATTCGAACTCGGGCGGTGCTGGCAGGATCTTTGTCATGTCGGGCAGTTCTGCCTTCGTAAAATACGCGTGTCCGTTCTTCTCATCACCGGCAGCCTCCACATGGGCAGCACTGCAGAATACGAGCGCTGCAGCCGCCATTCTCAACAAATTACTTTTCATCTTATTCCTCTTTTGATTGAAATTCGGGTGCAAAGGTAGGCAAAATCCTTGAGAAAAGCAGCATGGTTATTGTTTTTTTCAAAACTTTGCAACCGAAACGTATAGAATATGGCACGCGAAGACTGGAACGCCGTGTTTAGCAAGCACTGTTCGAGTTCCTGCGGGCCAAGACCTCATACCTGATTCAGGTATCAGGTTCTCACCCGCGATGGTCTGTTTGCAGCAGTTCCGCGCAGCGTTGCAGTGTTGCAGTTGTTTTCCCAATATGGGTAAATACCAAAGAAATATTTTATATTTATATATATATTTATATATATATATAAATATAAGTATAAATGAGGGATAAAATAGGGCTTCATTATGGACTGCAACGCTGCAACGCGCAACGTGCCGACCTGGCTTGTGTGGGGGAGGGGAGTCGGGAATGCCGGCTGGCGATTGTCGGAATACCTGCTGCCGTTCGGGGGGATGCCTGGAATGAGTCGTGCTGATGCCTTGCACTATATAAGAACAGGCATTGGAACGAAGCAAAGGAGGCATCGGAACAAAGTGTGGAAGGCACTTTAATAAATTGAAAGCCGAGCGGAAAATTGAAGATTGAAAGATTGAAGCCGAGCGAGAATATCTGGCAAAGTCGGGTGTGAAAAATATTTTACATTTTTAGTAAAGATAATTGTAAAAATATTTGGTGGTTTCAAAAATTAGTTGTACCTTTGCAGCGTTGAAAGTGAAGAGTGAAAGTGAAGAGCGAAGAATCTTCCGAAAAGGCGCCAACGGACTATTCTCTCACCACTCACCCGCTCACCACTCACCTCTAGACAAGCGGGAGGCGGCGACCCGGTGCAGATCGCAGCAAAGAGTCTAATACCATGAAAAACAAAGAAAGGAAAACACAATGAGTCAGAAATTCAAGAAAATCCAAAACAAGAACGATGAGTCGACGGCCTACGGCAAGTGGTTCGCCACGGCAGTCTACGATCAGCACTTCATCGAAACCGAGGAACTGGCCAACTTCATCCAGACGCAGGCGAGCGTCAAGAAGAGCGACATCAAGGCCGTGCTCGATGAACTCGGAAGCGCGATGAAGCACTTCTTCGAACTGGGACAGAAGGTAAAACTCGACGGCATCGGGATCTTCAAAGTCGGCTTCTCGAGCATCGGAACCACCGAGAAAGAGGACTGCGGCGCCCAGACCATCACCACCCGGAGAGTGCTTTTCCAGCCTGAGACCGAGCGAGTGGTCGTCGGACAAAAGGTGAACAAACAGGGCAAGATTACCCAGAAGTACGTCGTGGCCAAGTCGCTGGTGAAGGACGTGGTCTTCGAGGAGACCTACGACACCTCTCTGCAGCCCGAGGCTTCCGGCGGCGAAGGCGGCAACGGATCACCATATGAAGCCATCGAATACGACTATCATCGGCGTTAAGACATAAATCTACGATAAATGTAGAACATACACATCGCCATTCTTCACGTTACGCATCGACAGCCTCCTGATTCTCCTGTATGTCACTTGTATTGCCATATCAACCAAGAGATAATGCCTGAAAAATAAGCATTAATTTACAATCTCACAAACTTTTTCGGGTAAATGAGAAATTATTTTAGTACCTTTGCAACCAGATATGCAGAAAGAAAAGACGATATTGTTCCTTCACGGATTCTACGCCAGCGGCCAATGTGTGCCTGCTGTGGCACTGAGGGAGGCTTTTGAGGGAAAAGCCCATGTGCTGACACCCGACCTCCCACTCCACCCTAACGATGCCATCAGGCTCATCCGCGACATCTGTGACAAGGAGAAGCCCGACGTGCTTGTCGGCAACAGTTGCGGGTCGTTCTATGCCCAGATGATCTCGCCGATTGTCGGCATCCCTGCCCTACTCGGCAACCCGCACTTCAAGATGTCCGACTTCCTCCGTGAGCGTATCGGCAGCCATCAGTACAAGTCGCCAAGGGCTGACGGCAAGCAGGACTTCACCATCGGCGAATACCTCATCAGCGAGTTCGAGGAACTGGAGGCGCACCAGTTCGACTGTTGTAACATATATAATAAGGATCGCGTGTGGGGACTCTTCGGCGAAGAAGACACACTGGCACACTTCGAGCCGCTTTTCCTGGAGCACTATTTGAACAGCCATCACTTCCCGGGAGGCCATACGCCAACCGCCGAGCAGTTCAAGACATGGTACTGTCCGCTCATCGAGAAGCTGCTGCTGGACTATCCCATCGCAGAAGACCGGGTGCGCTATTTCCAGCACTTCAAGGGGAACAAGTACAAACTGATAGCATCGGCCTTCGACTCAGAGACTCAGGAACGCATGGTAGTCTATCAGGCTCTCTACGGCGACCGCAAATACTGGGTTCGTCCGGAGAAGATGTTCTTCGAGCAGATAGAACGTGACGGGAAACGCTTCTCCCGCTTCACTGAAATCGACTGGGAAGAATAAGGCAGGGTTAACACCATCGTTGTGCTGGCCTCGCTGGTGATGGAGAAGGATTAGGGTTTTTCTTGCTTCAGGCTGTCGATCTTGTAGGTATCACCATCCTTAATCACCTTCAGGAGCACGTCATACTTGTAGTTGTCATACTCGATCTCCACAAGGACATGACTCTCGTCGCGAGATGTGAACGTGTATGACTTACTCTCACCTACATCGCCGCCACCCTCATAGAAGAACTTCCAAGTGGCCAGGCACTCACCCTCACAATCAAACTCGTAGGCATCGGCAAGATACTGACGGAGTTTGGGAGTGATATAGGGTTTCAGCGCGTCATAGTCGTCCAGTTCCTTCTTGCCCCATTCTTCATAGAACTGCGACACGAAATACTTGATGGCGACCTTTTCATCTCCTAAAGGATCGTCACCAAAGAATGCTCCTTTACGGGTCTTGATAAGTTCAAGTTTGTTGCCGTCAGTCCACTTGTAGGTGTCGTAGGTCCTCTCGTTGGCGTCGCTGCGATAGTTGGCCGTGACGGTCTGGTCTTCAGGATGCACCTCAGGGTTGAACAGTTCTTTCCACTCCTCCACCTCTTCAAACTTCTGCTGGGGCGTCCAGACATAGCCGGCATACAGATAGGCGACCTGCCCCCTGACATAGACCGAAAGGTAAATCTGCAGGTCGGGGATCCCGTCGAAGTTGATGTCCGTCGTATCGTTTATCCATTCCATATCAGCAGCATTTTCAACACTCACATAGTCCACCAGTTCGTGCCTGCATTCGAAGGCGACCTTTCCGTCTTGATATCCCTTCACGACGATACTGTCATAGTTCTTGTCATCCACTTTGATGAACTGATGTTCGAAACGGTACTGCTGGCGCAGACTGGTTATGCTATTAGAGTCCGTGTCACCACTCTCGCCCTGTGTTTTCTTGCCTCCGCATGCTGTTATGAACAAAGCACAAGGCACCAGCAGCGCAATCAATAATCTTTTCATATGGATACGAATTTAATTAAAAGCCCAAAAACTCTTTAATGCGAGGGTCGCGTTCGAGGTCAGCCCTGCCGACGTAGAAAGAGCCTGGGGTAGCCAAACCGAGATACTTGTCCAAAAACTCTTCCCAACTCAGTTTGAAATAGGAGGCAGGAATAAAGACCGTCTTCGACCCGCCTGCCGAGCGGTTACCGGCCGTGACATAAACCGAATAGCCGCCCTTCTCATGTTTCCGGATCTGATAGCACTCCAGGAACCAGTCGCCGGAGCATCGGTCGGAGGCTTCCACATCGATGCATTCCTTCACGGGATTGGCCCGCTCAAGTTCCCAGTCATGGCCTTCGGCCAACCTGCGGATAAACTCCTCGCTGTCCACATTGAGAGGATCAGGACTATATGTACCATCAAAATTCGAGTAATACCTGACATACTGATACTCGCCGCCCACTTTGTCGATACCAAAGCAGGTACGCTCACCCATCATATCCCTCGTTGCCCAAGGGAAGTCAGCCTTCATCTGCTCAAACGCCTTGTCGATATAGGCATTCAAATCGTAACCATATGGAAATTTCTCGCTCATAACAATAGGTTTATAGTTTATACCACTGCAAATTTAGGAAAAAATCACAAGAAAAACAAGAAGAATAGGATATACTGCATCTTTTCTCATCAGAAAGCAATCAATAAATACCATGTTATTTCCAATCGAGGATAAAGGCGTAGTGGAAGGGGCTGTTGCCGTCGATGGTGTACTGTGGCAAGGTGCGCGCCCCCCAGGTGTCGATGCCGCCGACGCCATGAATATTGAGGTCGATGTTCAGATTGACAAAGCGGCCGCGACGGATCTCATGGGGGTGACGGACGCCCTCCAGGTCCTCTTCGCCGTAGTCCCAGGCACGGATGCACAGCGGCTGCAGGCCGTCGATGCGGAGGGTCGTCGCTCCGTTTGAAATGCAGAACCAGCGCACGTCTGTGCGGCAGCCGTTGTCCTGCGGGCGGACATACTCCGTCTCGTATTCAGAAAGCGGCATCTCGTAGCGCCCGATAAAGGCACTCCGCTTGCGGTCGGGATAGTTCTCCCACGGGCCACGGCCGTAATACCCGATGCGGGTATAGTCGGCAGGCAACCGTAACCTCATACCTGATTTAGGTATCAGGGGGATGCCGGTGGCCGTCGGACGGTAGTCCATATCCACCTTGATGCGTCCGTCGGTCTTCACGGTATAGGTCAGCGTCAGGTCGGCACCCACGGGCAGTGCCATGTCGGCAATCACCTGATGACCGCTGATGCGTACGGACTTGACCGTACGGTTCTTGGCCGCATCGCGCCACGGGGCGGTACGCTCGGCAAAATGGGCGGCGTGCTGATTGTCGTTCTCGGGTTTCCAGAAATAGGGTTCCAGGGGAGCCTGCAGCATCTGCGTGCCATCGACGATCCATGAGGTGAGGGCCCCGGTGCGGTCGATGGTGACGGAGCCGCCGTCTGTGGTGAAGACCATATCGTCAGCCGATTTCCGGGGCATCGCATTCCCTTCGCTGGCACCATACCAGAACTCTTCCGGTTTGAGGACGAACTGTTCGCGGGCCACGACAAATCCCTCTTCTGCCCAGGGCGTGGCCCGACGCAGACGGGCATAGACGTTCAGCAGCAGTTCGGGCTCGTTGTAGGGGTAATATGGATAGGGAATGCCGAATTTGTCGCCATGGATCCGCGCGAGTTCGCCCGTGACGAGTTCCCCGTTATGGTAGACCTCACAATAGTATTCATACTGGTCGATGCCGGTGAAATAGTTCCGGTTGACGATGCGGATGCTGTCGCCCTCCTTTACGAACTGCAGGGGCTGGTAGACATACTGCACCTCGTAGTAGTGCGGATGGGGCGTGCGGTCGGGCGCCAACAGGCCGTTGATGCAGAAGGCATCGAGGTTAGGCTTATCGCCAAAGTCGCCGCCGTAGAGGAATGAAGAGTTAGGATTTAAAAGTGAAGAGTGAAGAGTGAAGAGTGAAGAATTTCCTGCCGGAGTCCCATTCGCGGAAGAATCTCCTGCCGGAGTCCCATTCGCGGAGGGTATGGCGGTAGCAAATTCTTCACTCTTCACTTTTACCTTTTCACTTAATCCCTGGTCCACCCAGTCCCAGATGGCTGCACCAACGATGCTGCTGTCGGCATAGATGACATCCCAATACTCCTGCAGGTTGCCCATCGAGTTGCCCATGGCGTGGGCGTATTCGCGGGCGATCATGGGTTTCTCGGTCTCTTTGACGGCCTCGCTGCGCAGTTTGTCGGGCGTAGGATAGCCGAAGTCGTGGAGGGCGGAGTAGCGCGGATGGCAGTCGTAGAAGGGCGGGCGCGTAGTGTCGAGCTCGCGCACCTTGTCGTACATCGCCTGGATGTTCGGGCCTACCCCACCCTCGTTGCCCAGGCTCCAGAGGATGACGCAGGGGTGGTTGAAGTCGCGCTTCACCAGCGACTCGGCACGGTCGACATGGGCCTGCCGCCATGCCGGATCCTCGCCCATCTCATGATTGGCATAGCCATAGCCGTGGCTCTCCTGGTTGGCCTCGTCCATGACGTAGATGCCCCAGCGGTCACAGAGCTCGTAGAGGTATTCGCGGTCGGGATAGTGCGAGGTGCGCAGGAAGTTGATGTTGGCTTGCTTCATCAGGCGGAGGTCCAGTTCGTAGGTGGCATCATCCACCCAGCGGCCTGTCGTCGGGTGATGGTCGTGACGGTTCACGCCGCGCAGTTTCACGTTCCTGCCGTTGATCTTGAAAACCTCGCCGACCACCTCTACCTTCTTGACGCCCAGATGGTAGTCGAAATGCTCAACCACCGTTCCGTCGGCATCGCGCAGTTCCAGGGTGAAGGGATAGAGGTGGGGCTTCTCTGCCGACCAGAGTTGCGGCCGGTCGATGACACTGGTCATTTGGACGGTGGTGGTATCGCCGGCAGCCAACTGCTTCAGTCCGCCGCTCACCTCGCGGCCGTTCAGGCGCAGCACGGCCCGCAGATTCCCCGCCGCCCTGCTTCCGGTATTGCAGAGGCTTACCGCGGCCTTGATCTCTGCCCTGGAATAGTCCTTGTCGGGCACTGCCGTCACGTGATAGTCGGCAATATGCACCAGCGGGCGCACCCACAACTGCACCTCGCGGAAGATGCCTGAGAGCCGCCACATGTCCTGATCCTCCAGATAACTGCCGTCGCTCCAGCGGTACACCTCCACGGCGAGTTTGTTCTTGCCCTCGCGCAGATAGCCGGTCACGTCGAACTCTGCCGGCGACATCGAGTTCTGGCTGTAGCCCACCTGCCGTCCGTTGATCCAAAGGTAAAAGGCCGAGTGTACGCCGCCGAAGTGCAGGATCAGATTCTTCGAAAGCATAGCCTTGGTGACGTCGAGGTACGTGACGTACTGTCCCACAGGGTTGCGGTTCTCGTAGGCCGTCCAGTCCTTTGGCGGTTCGCTGGTAACGCTGGGACGGTTACGCTTGAAGGGATAATCGATATTGGTGTAGATGGGCGTGCCATAGCCCTGTGTCTGCCAGTTGCCAGGCACCTTTATCTTCCCCCAACTGCTCACGTCATAGTCCTCACGGTAGAAGTCAGTCTGCCGCTCCTCCGGATTGCGGCTCCAGCGGAACAGCCACTCGCCGTCAAGACTGACAATCTCCTTGCACGCCTTCCACTTGGAGGGCAATTGCAGGGTAGCGTGATACGGCAGTTTGTTGATACCCAGCACGGCGGGGTTCTCCCAGTCGCGGGTCTGTGCCAGTGCTGAGATACTCAGCAACAAGGCTGTTAAAGTCAATATCTTTTTCATCGTCTTCACTTTGTTACCACTTCAAAATCGCCGAAAGCCATGCGGTCGCCTTCTGCCAGCCGGTCGGCTAACCGAAGACCTCTCATGCCAACTGCTGGATGGCATCACGACACTGTTCCATGAGCCAGCGGGGAGTGCTAGTGGCACCACAGATACCCACAGACTGGATACCCTCTAGCCACGCGGGTTCTATCTCGTGGGCATCCTCAACGAGGTGGGTGTTGGGATTGACACGCAGGCACTCGTTGTAGAGGACCTTTCCGTTGGAACTCTTACGGCCACAGACGAAAAGGATGAGGTCATGGCGGGCAGCGAACTGCGAGATGTTCGGCATGCGGTTGGCGACGCTGCGGCAGATAGTATCAAAACTCTTGAAGATGGCCTCAGGCGAGATGTGCGACTGGATGTATTCGATGATGCGGTGATACTCGTCGAGCGATTTCGTAGTTTGCGAGTAAAGGTAGATATCACGGGTAAAGTCGAGACGTTTCACCTCATCGAAGTTCTCTATGACGATGGCATTAGACTGTGTCTGTCCGACGAGTCCGAGCACCTCAGCGTGACCGCGCTTGCCGAAGATGACGATCTGAGAAGTTCTCGACTCATCATACTGTTTCTTGATACGCTTCTGGAGTTGGAGCACCACAGGACAAGTAGCATCGATGATCTCGATATTGTTGCGGCGGGCGAGTTCGTAGGTCTCAGGGGGCTCGCCATGGGCGCGTAGCAGTACCTTCACATCATGGAGTTCACGCAGGTCATCGTGATTGATGGTGATAAGCCCCAGGTCCTTCAACCTTTCACACTCCATGCCGTTATGGACGATATCTCCCAAGCAATAGAGGGTCTTATCGCTTGTGCCAAGTTCTTCTTCGGCTTTCTTAATGGCGGTGGTCACACCAAAGCAGAAACCACTGCCGTTGTCGATTTCGATTTCCATTTTCTTTTTGTTTTTTTGTTTATAGTTTATGGTTTATAGTTTATAGATGATATGTTCTATAGGCAGTAAGCTTACAGAACAAAAATCTATATTCTCAATGGCTTGCACAGTAATCATCTATAAACTATAAACTTTAAACTATAAACATTAAACCATTAACTCCTTAATAATTTAAAATACTCGTCGAGCAGGTCCTGGGCTGTGACGAAGGAGGTCTTCTGACCGCCAAGGACAGTCTGTTCTGCGGAGGGCAACTGTGACTTGATGACTGGGTTGTTGTAGAAGTTCAGCCGCAGGTGCTCATTGATTGACTCGTACATCCAGTATTTCGACTGCTCGTTGCGACGATAGTCGAAGTATCCGTTGGACTTCACGAAGTCAATGTACTGGAAAATCATGTCCCACACCTCTTTGATGCCAGTACCATAGAAGCCTGAATAACAGAGCACCTTCGGTGTCCAGCCGCTCTCGGGCATCGGGAAGAAGTGGAGGGCATTGCGGAAATTCGTGGCAGCCATCTGGCAACGGTCCACATTGTCGCCGTCGCACTTGTTGATGACGATGCCGTCAGAAATCTCCATGATACCACGCTTGATGCCCTGCAACTCGTCGCCCGTACCAGCCACCTGAATGAGCAGGAAGAAGTCGACCATCGAGTGACAGGCGGTCTCGCTTTGCCCCACTCCGACCGTCTCTACAAAGATCTTGTCGAAGCCCGCAGCCTCGCAGAGGATGATGGTCTCACGCGTCTTACGGGCTACACCACCGAGGGAACCCGCCGACGGGCTGGGACGTATGAACGAGTCGGGATGCTGGGCAAGTTTCTCCATACGAGTCTTGTCGCCCAGGATAGAGCCTTTGGTACGCTCACTGGAGGGATCGATGGCGAGGACGGCCAGGCGTCCGCCCTTCTCCTTCAGCACATGGATGCCGAACTCGTCGATGCTCGTCGACTTGCCGGCACCTGGCACACCACTGATGCCAACGCGGATGCTGTTACCACTGAACGGCAGGCAACGGTTAATGACCTCCTGAGCCTTGGCCTGGTGATCGGGGTTGACACTCTCGATGAGCGTGACAGCCTGCGAGAGGATGGTGATGTCACCCTTGAGGATGCCCTCAACCATCTCTCCGACGGAGAGTTCACGCCGACGGAATCGGTTGCGCTTCAGATAGGGGTTGATAATGGAGGGCTGCTCCACCCCACTGTTAACCTGCAGACCAGCATATTCGCTGCTATTTTCGGGATGTTCCATACTTATTTTCTTTTTTGTTTACAGTTTACGGTTTACAGTTGAATACCTGGCGAAGCCACTTCAAGCCTGTAGATGTAATCATCTGTAAACTGTAAACTGTAAACTGTAAACCGTAAACATAAATATAAATATCACTTCTTAATATTAATAACGACCTTAGCCTTGTCGGGGTCATTGGTAATCATAAGGATACGCGGGCGTCCCTTGACTTTGGCGAGTTCCGCTGCATAACCCGTCACCTTCAGGGTGGTAGACTGACCTGGGGCTATCTCGCGACTGTCGAGGGTGATTTTCAGACCACCAGTGTACATCTGCATCGATGAGATGGTGAGAATGGAGGCACCGGTATTCGACAACTTCACATCGATGGTCTTCTTCTGATGCTTCTGGAAGTCGGTGAAATCGAGGGTGGTCTCGGACATCTGTAACTGAGGCGCTTGAGCACGGCTGACACCCTCGAACCGCTTGAGGTCTGGCAGAAGGGTGACCGTCACGTCGACAGCCTTATCAGAACTGACCTTCTCACCCAACTGCTGGGCGAGGAACACCTGTGTCTGGGTCAGTCCGAAATCGCGCAAGTGGTCTGAGCGCAGGGTGACAGCAATAGTACCCGCCTTACCAGGTGGGAGGGTCTCGGGGGAGACCGTGGCGGTGAGATACGACGGCAGGTGCATCAGCCGAGGAGTCATCGTCTCTGTGCCATTGTTCAGGATGTGGATCTCCTGCACGGGGGTTTCACCCTTGTTCACATCGTCGAACTCGAGGGCATCCTTGTCGAGCATCAGGCTACCCATCGTCAAGGGATAGGTACCAGTATAGTCGAGGACCTCGGGCAGCACCAGCCCCTTCATCTTGAGGTAGACAGGCGTCCGTGAACCGTTGCTCTGGATGACGGCCATCTTCTGGAAATGACCGAGTTGACGGGCATCGTAGGTCATGCGGATGGTAAACTTGTCGTTAGCGCCCACCTCCTTGGGGAACTCCACGGCAGTACAACCACAATCGGGCTTAACGCTCTCGATAATGAGTCGCCTCAAGGATTTGTTACGCAACTGGAAGGTGGCGGTGATGGGTTGCTGATAACCCGTACGCCCGCACTCCACGACAGATTTCTCCACCACCAGTTTCTGGGCAGAAACCAATAAAGGCGAGAAAGTGAAAAGCAATATTAGAATCCGTTTCTTATCCATTGATATATCCTTGTATTGTAATCAACTATAAACTATAAACTTTAAACTATAAACACCAAACTACCTCACCCTAATTGTCATTGAAGGAGCGATGCCCCTGAACTCTGGAGCATACGCACATTCGGCAGTACATGTGCCTGTCTCATAAAGGCCTATACGGTCGATATAGTATTCCCGTTCGATGGTATGCGTACCTTTCGACAGACAGTCGAAGTAGAAGTTGGTCGTGTAGTCTTTCGGTGTGCAGTAGGAGCCCATGTACCAGCCACTGATCTGAAGGACAGGCTCGAGGCAGGCAGCCCTTTTGTCGACCACCTGAACAAAGTCGTAGTCGCGGTCGGCAGTAATGGTAATACGAACCTTCACACGGTCACCGGTTTTTAGAGGTGAGTGGTCAGAGGAGAGAGGTAAGAGATTACCTTTAGCATCGAGAATCTCGCGCTTCACGGTAATGCCACTGCCCGAGGCAGCAATGTTGTGCGTAGCCTGCGTGAACTGGGCATAGACGGCACCCCAGGAAGTGCCCTCGCTGGTCTTGTCGACGGTGAGCATCTGGCTCGTGGCAGGGAGCGGGGACTTTACATAGCCAATGGCAGCAGTAGCCTTTGGCAGGTCGATGGGTGTGTTGTCCACCTTCACTATAGCATTGTCTGCGGTGAGCGTCAGGCTGCCCCCCTGAAGGAAAGCATAGACGGCGTTGACGCTGTTGATGGGCGTATCCCAAGCCTGGGTGCGCTTCTCCTGCAGAAGCCAGCGGCGCATCTCGTTGAGCGTCTGCTTGTCACTGGCCGCCAGACGTTGCAAAGCCTCGATGGCTACGGTCTGCGTGGGAATCTTATAATCATACCAAGAGTAACCGGCTCGCGGTGTGTCATAATAGCGGCCAATGTCTTCACGATAGACGGTCCACTCCTTCAGCGACTGGGCATACTCGGCGGCACGCCTGGGATCACTCTTCGAGAGGATAACTGCCGTCAGGGCCTTCTCGTAGATCGACTGTGATTTTATCTCCTTCTTCAGGAGTTTCAGGAGGTAATCGTTGGCAGCCCGTACGTCGCTTGGCAACTCACGGCCATCCAGAGTGGCGAGATAGAGCCATTCCAAAGCCTTGAAACTGGGGAACGACACTGCGTTGCCTTCTTTCTCCCACTTCTTCATCTCCTTGACTTCCTTGACAATCTCATTGCCCATAAAGTCAAAGGCACGGGTAAGCATCGGCTTCGTCTCTGTCTGTTCCCCTGCCATCTCGTTGAGGCGGACAAGCATCTCACTGACGGCGACAGTCATATAGAACGAGCCTGGCATGTCTTTCCACCACGACCATGAACCGTCTGCACGTTGCAGTTTGAGGAGTTTCTCAACAGCACTGTTCAACCGGTTCTGCATGAGGTTCTCGTCGAAGAAGTCTGCCAGACGCTGTTTCTGTTCGGTCTCGTTGTCGGCATCAAGCACCCATGGCGTCTCGTTGAGCAGGAGGTCTTTCAGGTCTCCGTTCTTGGCCAGGGCACTCGTCAATGAGTTATCCTCACCTGCCTCCTGCTTCCAGAGGGCAAAGGCACTCTTGGCCTGCGGATTCTGCTTGAGGATATATCGCCCGAGGGAGTTGGCGTAGAATGAGGCGGCCTGAGAGATCGCATTCTCATCAGAAGGCTGTCCCACCGTCGGCAATGCCTGGATCATCAGCCATGCGGGCTGGTTGGTATATTCGAAGGTGAGTTTGCTGCCCTTGGCATCAGCAGGGATGAGGGCTGCCAGATCCACCTGTACCGTTCCCGGCTGGTGCTGAGTGATGGGCATCGTAACCGTCACACGCTCATGACTGGGCAGGATGGGCAGGTAGTGCTGTTCTCCGTCGGAGAAGCCTTTACCACTGACGGTCATCTGACAGATGAGAAGTGAGTGTTCAGAGGAAAGGGGTGAGACGTTGAAAGTGACAGCGGTAGTCTCGCCAGCCTTTGATGTCACCGTCTGTGACTGTTCATAGACTACGGCGTTGGTTTCAGGATTAAGGAGTTTCATCTGCGCCTTACCGGTAAAATCCTTCTTACCCGTATTGAAGATACGGGCAGAGATGACGCCCTGGTCTCCCTCGCGGAGGAATCGGGGCACGTTGGGCTGGATCATCACATCCTTCTGTGCCACTGCCTCACCCATAATCGTACCTACATACATGTCTCGGGTATGGGCCAGTCCTAAGAGCCGCCAGGTGGTAAGACTCTCAGGCAACGTGAACTTCAGGGCTACATGTCCATCAGCATCAGTCGTCAGTTGGGGATAGAAGAAGGCGGTCTCGTTGAGGTTCTCCCTCACCTGGACCTGTTCTTCCTGCATGTCTGTCCCGGGTTCAGCATTTGCATCAGCCTCCACAGCCTTGGCCTCGGCAGGTTCTTCAGCCATCTTGGCATAGGCCATCGGCGCCTCCATGGCCACAGCCTCGTCGAGCATCATACCATCATCCGTGACTCGCGCCCTCCCCCTGCTGAGCACGGCACCACGGGTGAAACGACGAAAACGGTTATAATAGGCACTAGGATAGACATCATGGTCGAAGTAACTGAACTCCAGTTTTGCCACATCTCTGGAACTCCAATGATGAGAAGCCATGTTGCTTATCTTATGATTAGCGGAATAGACCCATGTAGTGGTAGGCATAGGCAGGTAGATATAGGGTATCAGCGACCACGAGTGAGGCTGCAGCATGTCGAGGCTTTTATCGTAGAGCGTTGCCATGAACTGAGCATCGACGGGTTTGCCTTGACAGTCTTTCACCGTCAGAGTCCACTCCTCTTGCTGCCCAGGCTTCAGCCGGTCACGGAAGGTAGCCCATGTCAGCGTAAGGTTCTTGTCAGGCAGCGGGCGCTGAATCTGTGTCGAGTGAGTGTAGCATTTGCCATTCTTCACCCAGGCGAAAGTAAGCAACAGACCATTGCCATACGACTCTTCATAGGTGAGTTTCAGGTTCAGGAGTTGATTGCTTCTGTCGACAGATCCACGCTTAATCAACTTATTGCCAGAGAAGACGCTGTACACGATATGCACATCCTGGTCTGACGACCCTACCTGAATCGTCACGGGTGTACCGTCGTTTGAGAATTGTGAGGCAGACTGATAGAACCAATCGCTGGTTTCAGTGGCAGGACGGTCATCATCAAGTGAGAAGATGACAAAGTCACGCTTCAGGCTGTCTCCCTCACAGGTGGCTTCAAGTTGATGTTTCCCAGAGGTGAGTGGTTGGAGATGAGAGGTAAGAGACAGGCTCTTGTTGGTTGGGGCGGTTTGCCATTTTCCACCGTCGATACGATATTTAACTTCTGCATCAAGGTACTTGCCTGAGGCATTGAGAAGATGGAAGGTCATCACAGGTTTGTCGTCGATGAGCATCTTCTCCTCCAGGTCAACACTAAGCGCCTGTTTCTTGTTGCCCAAAGGCAGCGAGAGTTGTCCGCTGTGGGTCTCGCCGGCACTGTCTGTCACGTCAGCAGTAACCACAAATTGATAATACATCGGATAGTCGGTCTCAGGCATTGTCAGCGGCATCGTCACGTTAAAGGTACCGTCCATTCCCGTCTCAGCCTCACCTTCGGAAATCTCTTCACCATTGTTGCTGTAGCCAAGGGTGGCTGTCTCCCAATAGCGGCTGTACGACCACCACCAGAAGGCAGTACGACGAACCACCTTATACTTCACCATAGCCCCCTGCACAGGCACACCGGCATAAGTCATGGCATTACCCTTCACCGTCAGGGTGTCACCTGCGGCATAAGCCTCCTTCACCTCAGGGAACTCGACATGGAACGTTGGGCGCTTATATTCTTCCACACGGATGTAATGATTCTGACTGTTCACACGGATGGAATACATGCCCGTCAGACCAGATGACGGCAGCGTGAACTCACAGGAAGTGGCGCCATAGTCATCTGTCGTACCCTTCTGTTCAGACACCACTTTGCCATTGACGTCACGCAGTTGGAAGTGTACGGCCACATGCGACTCTACCGACTGTTCCATGCCCTGTTTCACCTGATAGAGGATGGCATTGACATAAACCTTCTGACCAGGACGATAGATAGCACGGTCTGTATAAACACACGTCTTCTTGACGAGGTCGTCACGATCATAATAACTATAATGGTTGTTCTCATTCAGCGCCGGACAGAATTGGTCTTTATCCGTATAGGCAAAGACCTCCCGTCTCCTACTGGTATCACGTGTCTTGAAGAAATACTCTCCCTGATTGTCAGCCACCACGTCAAACTCATCGAAGGCGGCATAAGTGATGTATTCCTTGATGTGCAGACGGACTCCGGCAATGGGCTGACCGGTCCTGGAACTCACCACCACATACCGGACGCCCTCTGGGCTCGGCTGGTCTTCGGCCATGGTATAGACATCTGTGACGAAATACAGACGGCGGATAACCTCTGTCTTAGGATTAGACTGTAACTCCAGCATATACACACCCACTGGCAGGCCCTTTATCGTGATTGAATCTTCTAAAAACTCATAAGAAGCCTTGCCAGTGTACTCACGCTTCACTTCGCAGACCACATCACCCAGCAGCGGTTTAATCTTCTTATAACCATCAGCATAGTCGGGCGATATGCCGATATCCCCCTTGGCATTGACCTTGTAGACAGTCAGCGAGACAGAACGGAGATTCCGGATATCAGTCAACGATATCTCCTGAGTCTGTTCCGGCAGCACCACATGCTGGTCGAAAGACATACGGAACTGAGGATTGGTCAGTTCCTGACGGTTATTTTCCAGCGAGTTCTTCAGTCGTGGCCACGTGCTCCCCCACTTACTCAGAGCCTCCTGAATATAAGCCAGTTTCTCGGCCTTCTGGTCGTAAGGGATATCACGATAACGCTCCAAAGCCAGTTCACCACACTCTGGCAGGTCTGCGTATACCTTAATCACAGAGTCGAGATCTTCTTTTGGAGCAAACTGATAAACTTGGACAGCCGTCATACAAGCCGCCCGACGATTACCTACCTTGTTATAATAGTCGTGCATGGCGCGGAAACTCCTGCTGTCGTCCAGTTCATAGCCGACAACGTGCAGCAGGTCATGATTGAATATATTGGCATCCACGCCCTTGACGACAAAGGGTGTGTAGGCATCGTCCTTCACCTTGGCAAGTCGTTCACAGAGGTCCGGCGTCAGCACAGGCTCCTCGATGACCATCTCCAGACTACCATTCTGTCTGTAGATACGATGGAGAACTGTCTGGTACACGGTTTTCAGCACCACATCGGTTGTGGCTTCATATCGCTGCTGAAGACGCACCATGGCAGGTTTCAGAGAGTCTGGAGCCATGTGAGCCATCACGTCGATACTTCGTAACTCTGCCGTCAGCAACTGACCGTAGTCCTTGCCTTTATCGGCCTTCTTCACAATCTTCTGCAGCAGTTCGTACTCGGTCTTGGGAAGGTCCTTTTCATTGGCCGCTTCCACTTTCTTCCACAGGGAAGCATACGATTGTCCAAATATCATCATCGGCATGATTAATATAAGCAATAAAGTGATTATTCTCTTCATCATTTGACCATGTTATTAGTTTTACAATGCTAATTCTCTGGCAAAGGTAAAGAATAATTTTCAAATACATGGGGAATTTATGGAATTTTATATATCTTTGAATATCATTCGAAGATAGACCATAGTTCTGGAATAAAATAGATCAAAAATACAAATAAATCTGTATTCTTTTCTCTTAATCAAAATTTTGCACTATCTTTGCAGCATGATAAATGAACAACTACTCCAACCGAAGAGCATCGTCGTTATCGGCGGCTCCAACAATGTCCACAAGCCCGGTGGCTCCATCGTACGAAATCTGATTGACGGAGACTATCAAGGCGAACTCCGTATCGTCAACCCCAAAGAGGACACCATCCAAGGCATCAAAGCCTTCCATGATGTGAAGGACATTCCTCAGACAGACCTCGCTATCCTCGTGGTGGCAGCGAAGTATTGTCCCGATTATGTCGACTACCTTTGTGCTGAAAAAGGCGTCAGGGCGTTCGTCATTATTTCTGCCGGTTTCGGCGAGGAGACGAAGGCTGGTGCAGCACTCGAACAGCACATCCTCGACACCTGTGAGAAATATGGCGCGGCACTCATTGGCCCCAACTGTATCGGACTGTTGAACCGCCATCATCACAGTGTCTTCACGCTCCCCATCCCCAAACTTGATCCGAATGGTGCTGACTTCATCAGTGGCTCTGGTGCCACGGCTGTATTTATACTCGAGAGTGCTGTCGTTAAAGGCCTGCAGTTCAATTCGGTATGGAGTATAGGGAACGGCAAGCAGATTGGCATTGAGGACGTGCTGCAGTATATGGACGAGCACTTCAACCCAGAAACCGATTCTAAGGTAAAACTACTCTATATCGAGAATATCTCCAACCCCGACAAACTGCTCTATTATGCCAGTCGCCTGATTCGGAAGGGATGTCGTATCGCGGCCATCAAGTCAGGTTCGAGCGAGAGCGGCAGCAGGGCTGCATCCAGTCATACTGGGGCCATTGCATCCAGCGACGCAGCCGTAGAAGCCCTATTCCGAAAGGCGGGTATCGTACGCTGTTTCTCTCGTGAGGAACTCACCACGACAGGCTGTATCTTCATGGTCACCTCCCACCTCAAGACACCTCTCTCATCGCTTAACAACTTTGCCATTGTCACCCATGCCGGTGGTCCCGGTGTGATGCTTACTGACGCTCTCTCCAAAGGCGGACTGAACGTTCCAAAGATAGAAGGACCAATGGCAGATGAACTGAAAGCGCAACTGTTCCCAGGCTCGTCAGTGGCTAACCCCATAGACTTTCTCGCCACAGGCACACCCGCACAACTAGGCGCCATCATCGACTATTGCGAACATAAACTCGACCAAATCGATGCCATTGCCGTCATCTACGGCACACCTGGCCTCACCCAACTCTACGAGGCCTACAGCATACTCGATCAAAAGATACGCGAATGCAAGAAACCCATCTTCCCCATCCTACCCAGCATGGTGACGGCAGGTCCGGAAGTGGCCGATTTCCTGGCTAAGGGTCATGTGAACTTCAGTGACGAGGTGACGCTGGCCAGCACTTTGTCGCAGATTATGCGCACCCCACAACCTGCCACACACGAAGTGGAACTCTACGGGGTCAATATCTCACAACTGCACAGCATTCTCTTCCGAGAGATTGGCCGTCTCAAATTCGAAGGTAAGGACAGTGGTTGGCTGGCTCCTAACGCCGTACGTGACATTCTCACCTGCGCTGGTATTCAGATGGTACCCGAGAAGGTCAGCCATTCGAAGGAAGAACTCACCGACTTTGCGGCTCGTATTGGTTATCCTGTCGTGGCCAAGGTCGTAGGGCCTATTCATAAGAGCGACGTGGGCGGTGTGGCACTGAATATCCGCACAGCAGAACATCTTGCTCTTGAGTTCGACCGAATGATGCAGATAGAAGGCGCGACGGATGTGATGGTGCAGAAGATGCTGAAAGGCACCGAACTGTTCATTGGTGCAAAATATGAGGAACGCTTCGGCCATGTCGTCCTCTGTGGACTTGGTGGCATCTTTGTCGAGGTGCTCAAGGATGTGTCTTCGGGACTCGCTCCCCTCACCTATCCTGAGGCATATTCGATGATCCATTCCCTCAGGGGCTATAAAATAATAAAAGGTACACGCGGACAAAAAGGCGTCAACGAACAGAAGTATGCAGAGATCATCGTCCGACTATCCACCCTCCTCCGTTTTGCCACAGAAATCAAGGAGATTGACATCAATCCCCTGCTCGCCGACGAGCATAGTGTCACAGCCGTAGATGCACGTATCCGTATAGGTTAAGGAGTAAGATAGAACTTGCGGTCGAGTTTGCCGTTATAGGTTCGGGCGATGGTATCAACCTGCTCATAGAGCATGGGAACCTTATAGGGTTCCAGACGGTCAGCAAGATAACGGGCCAGGGTACGCTTGTCGAGTTTCTGACCTGGCGGAGTGACCACCAGAAGTTTGAGAGCGCGGCCTGTGACGGGGTGGCTGGCGGAGATACAGATACAATCGCTGACCATAGGACTGGCCATTGCAGCCTCCTCCACTTCGATAGGAGAAACCTTAAATCCCCCCACATTGATGACATCAGAAGCACGGCCCGAGAGGTGGAGCATCCCCTCCTCATCGAGGATGCCTACATCAGAGGTGAAGACAGTATCATCGCGAAGAACCGTGGCCGTGAGTTCCGGATCACCTACATAGCCACTCATGAGGGTGTCACCCTGACAAGCGATAAGGCCGTCTGGGGTGATGAGAATCTTCGAATGAGGCATCGGACGACCTAAGCAGTTGGCCATACAACGATCATCATTATAATTATAGGTAGCGATGATACCTGTCTCTGTTGAGGCGTAGGTATTATAGAGACGTGTATGGGGTAACAGTTCGCAGAGCCGTTGCATATCTGTCTGTGGCAGAGGGGCTGCGCCAGATTCGATAAAGTCAAGTTTATGAGCATAGGAGGCCAGTCTGTCTGGTGCGAACTGGAGGATCATACGGATGGTGGCAGGCACGAAGAAGGTGGCGAATTTCAGTTTCGAGGAAGGAGGAAGGAGAAAGGAGGAAGGAGGTGTGTCGAGGGCACGGAAGAAGGCATTGAGATCCTTCATGCCTTCGATGATGAGGATGGTGGCTCCAAGGATGATACAGGGCCAGATCTTGGAGAGACTGCCAATATGATTGAGGGGACCATTGATGATAAAGACCAGGTCGTGGGAGAAACCCTGTCCTGCGATGAGATTTTCTGCATCGGCGATGAGGGCGCGATGACTGACCATCACACCTTTCGACTGACCCGTGGTGCCTGTGGTATAGAGGATGTCAGCGATGGGGAGTGAAGAGTGAAGAGTGAAAGAATGGGCTACCGCTGATGAAATACGCTCAAACAAGGTGTCAGGCATACCATGTTCTAAAGGCGCCGCCACCCCACCAGCCAGATGAACGGCCATGTAGGTGACGAGGAAATCAATGTCCTGCGAAGAGCGAAAACAGACCACTTCATGAGGATGGAAATCCTGTGCACGACGGGCCACCTCCTGACACAACTGGGCATAGGTCAGGGACGTGTCTCCACAGACCACGGCAACCTTGTCTGGATAACACCGAGCATTCTGATGCAGATAGTCTTCGAGATTCATCCTTTCTCAGACAATTTACGCTCGACAAGGGCGACAAGGCTATCGAGAGAACGGAGGTTACGAGGGGTAGCATCAGAGGCATCGAGGGTGATGCCATAAGCATCAGAAAGGGTCATAAGAATGGTCGTGACACCTAAGGAGTCGAGTTCACTGAACAGGAAGTCACTGTCGAAGTTGACCAACGGCAGGACATCTTCCAGCATCTGACGAATCTTTTCTTTCATAACGAATATTTGTTTATAGTTTACAGATGATTACCTTTATGGCTAAAGGCCTTGCGGAAACGAACAAACCAATGGAACACCACGGGTGGGATGACGAAAGCCATGAGCACCACGGAGAACATGCCCACGATGGTGACCTCCGCCAAGGAGTGAAGAGCAGGATGACGGGCTGTGATGAGTGAGCCGATACCAATGAACATGATGAGTGCAGACAAGATGATCGCCCGTCTATAGGAGGCCAGCATGGGCCGACGATGGGTGTACTCATAGACGGTGCCCTCAGTCATGAAGATCGTATAGTCGTCACCCTGACCAAAGATGAACGTGCTCAGAATGATATTGATGATATTGAACTGGATGCCCAGCAGGGCCATGATTCCTAAGATCCACAGCCAACTGACCGCCATCGGGAGGAAAGACAACAGTGCCAATGGCAGACTTCGGAAAGAGGCCCAGAGAAAGAAGAACACAATACAGGCACAAGTCCAGCCAATATAGTTGAAGTCATCGGAGAGATGGGTGGCGATGGAGGCGAAGGGATTTTTGTTTACAGTTGACAGTTGACGGTTTACAGATGATATGTTGGCAAGCCCTTCTGAAGAGGGGGAAAGGAGGGCGAAGAAGGGATCGAAGGAGTCTGGGGCAAAGCCTATCCGGTCTGCCTCTTGACGGAGGGAGGACTGCAGTTGGTCATGGTGGGAGGATGTCCATGACTGCCATAGACGAAGACGATCCTGCTGTGCCTCTGGCGTAGAGGGCAGACGATCATTTAGATCCTGTTGGCGCTGTGTGTCAGTAGGCATCAGTTGTTGCAGGAGAGCCATGTCTGTACGCTGGGCTGGAGTCATGTAATTGATATGTGTCAGATCTGCATCAAAGGTGGTATGCAGACTGTGATATCCGAAGAAGGCCGTGAGAAGGAGGATTGCAGCAATTAGCCAATGGATATTATTGTTTACAGTTGACAGTTTACGGTTTACAGTTGATTGGCTGGCAAGCCGCTCGGAAACTACAGAGTCATCATCTGTACACTCGGCTTTGCCACTTGCTGCTTCAGAGTAATCATCTGTACGCTCGGCTTTGCCACTTGCTACCGAAGGGACGCAAGAACTTAAACTGTCAACTGTAAACTTAAACCGTAACACCTGCGGCAGCCAGATAATGGTGAAGAGAATGGTTCCGACGAGGAGGAAGGAACTGAAGAGTCCCAGATCACGCAAGGCGGCAGCACGGAGGGGAACCAGTGCAAAGAAGGCCCCAACGGTAGTAATATTCCCCACCACAAGGGGTTTGACAACCTCTTTCAAGGCCTGACGGACATCGTGGGTATGGCTCAGATGGGCGATGAGGTGTAGTGGGTAGTTGATAGCGATACCCACAATGATCGACGAGATGCCAATGACGATGACAGACACCTCCTGATGGACCCACGACAGGCAAGCCACGGCAAAGACCCACCCCCAACCTATCGAGAATGCTATCAGCAGGATGTTTCGCAGACTGCGCAGGAAGAACCACAAGAGCAAGAGAATGAGCACAACTGCGATACTTACGGAAATCAGGGAGTCTGTCTTAATCTGCGAGGCATTGATAACAGCAATGACAGGAGCCCCACAGAAGCGGATGGAGAGAGGTGGTTCGAGGAGTGAGGAGTGAGAAGTGAGGAGTGAGGATACACTGTCTGCCTTAACTTTCAGCACCTCTAAGAGGCGTTCGTTGGAGGCTGTCTCACTGCCACCATAGGGAGAGGACATCATGACCAAGGCCCTGCGATGGTCAGCGGTAAGCAGACATCCATCGTAGAGATCAAAACGGTCCATGACAGTCGTGTCACGAAGCAATGACAACACAGGAGAGAAGAGTCCCAAGGGGTCGTGGGTGATATCGTGAGCCATCATACTACCAATCGGCATCAACAGTCTCTCCTTGTCTTCCTGCAGTTTTGAGGCGACAAACTCTGGCTGTCGCAACAGACTGTCCATGCGCTGATAATCCTCTGCTTCGAGCAGGAATGGCAACTGGCGATAGAGGTCTTCCTGCCGTTCTTCCATCTGTGAGAGTACAGACTGTACTGTCAAGCCTTCCACATCACTGATGGCATCGATGAAAGTTTCCACGCTCTCTACCAGCAGGTCAGGATCGTCAATAGTGCTGTCACGCTGTTCTATGATGGCAACGATCATACTGGTCTGTGCCTGACGGTCATAGTCGTTGAGGGCTGCCCGCTCCTCTTCGTCAAGGGGGAGGAAATCGCGGATATCCTCTTTGTAGGAGAGTCGTGTGACAGACAGCACCATCAGCAGTGTCACCACCACAAACGATGCCAGGCACCACCAGCGGTGACCACTCATCCAGTCATAGATCCTCACCGCCACGTCTTTCATTTCCGGTCCACTGGGTTAGAATAGATGCCTAAGAAGATATCCTTCAACTGATCGAGGTCACAGTCCTCATACTTCTCCAACTGTGCCAGCCTGTGCTCGAAAGCCTCCCATTCTTCCTTGGTATAGAAGGCACTAAAGGCCTTGCTTCCATAACGGATGTCGTGGGCAATATAGTTGTTGGGCCACAGGCGGTAGGCTGTATTGATACGACTGTCTATGAGTTGAGCCACAGCCTTGTGGTACTCGTTGTTTGTCAAGCCGTCAAACTGCATCAACTCATCCTCCTTGATGGGTTCGCAGAGTTCGAAGTGCACCCTGCCCTTGCGCTGCATCAGTCCCGTAAGAATACTGTTCAAGTCCTCACCTGGTTTCTTGATATACTTTGAGAACTGTGACTGATAGAGTTCCAACGTCTTGAGGATGTCGCACGACTCCCACTCATAACTGACTGCCACAGGAACGATATGCAGTTCTGAGAGAGCCCGTATCTTATCGTCCATCCGACTCATGCAGAACATCTTGATGATGCCCTGGTCTGTCACATCGATACCATTCTTGGTTCTCCCGTTGCGCTGGGCAATCCATACACTCTGGTGCTTCTCCAAGATGGCATGACGGATATACTCTGACAGATGGAGCGAACTGCGATAGAAATCCTTGAAGCCACCACCGGGACGCTCCACCTTGAACATCTTATTACTTTTGCCAATATCAATGACCAACTGCCCCTGCATCAGATTCGCGCCAAAGGTGATCTCCGTCGTATCAAAGCCCTGGGTCACCAGGAAATACTGCAACAGACTGGAGTCGAGCATGATGTCACGATGATTGGACACATAGAGATAAGAGTCATGAGGTGAGAGGCGCGAGATGCCGTCACAGGTGAATTCCGTGATGCTCCTGGCTATGACCTGCTCATTCACACGGCGCATGGTCTCCGTCTGGAAATCATGGATATTGGTATAGCCTACTATCCGCTGACGCACCTTCTCGACAGACTCCTCCGGATAGACATAGGAAGCCAGGAGCGGGAAAGAAGTGCTACTGGCTATGCGCTGCATGGCTGCAGGAATCTCCTCGTCGTAATAGGGTCGGATATCATCAAACTTCGATTCTTTTATCATGGTAGTTGTTTTAATTATTTTTCGAAACCAAACGTAAGTCCTTAGGACATATCTCATGCAACCAGTCCAGGAAGGATGCCCGCCACTGTCTGCTCTCGGCAGTCCCTTTCTTGTCTGAGGCGCCAAAGCCATGTCCTCCTGTCTCATACTGGATGTAACGGTGGGCTACATGCCTGGCTGTCAGGGCAGAATCGAGTAATTCACTGTTGCGATAGTCTACTACTGGGTCGTCTTTACAGTTTACCAGGAAAACGGGGGGACAATCTGCTGGCACATGACACTCCAGCGACAGGGAATCGCAAAGCACGCGACTGTGTTTCCTGCCATCTCCCAGCAATGCCCTTCTGGAACGTTTGTGTGTAAAGTCCTGTGTAAAGGTGACAACAGGATAGACAGGTGCGACAAAGGCAGGACGGTCTGCAACACTGAACAGTTCTGCTCCCGACATCACCAGATGCCCACCAGCCGAAAAGCCCATCGCCCCCACCTGTTCGGGATTGACACCATAGTCGGCAGCATGAGTTCTCACATAACGCAGGGCCTGCAACAGGTCATCCTGCGGATCAGGGTAGCGCACCCCTCTGAACAGATAACGATAGCGGGTGATGAAGGCTGGTGTCTGTGCTGTCCGATAGCGCAGTACAAAGGCTGCAATGCCGTTCTGCTGAAGCCAGCGTGCCACATCATGACCTTCGGCCTCCATATCGTGCCAGAAATAACTGCCACCGGGGCAAATGACGATCCCTGTATTGTATTGTCCTTCAACAGGATAGGGTATCAGTTCCACCTCCACATCTCGCGATGTACCCTCCCAGATATTCACCTGGGCAGATACGCAGATGGACGTCAATAGCGTCAGTATCAATATCAACAATCTTTGCATGAATGAATCTTTTCTAAAACATAATTCTGCCCTAAGATGGCCTCACAGGTGAGGATGGCCGTCAGTGGCACGCCACAGAAGCCATGCAGGTTGTTGTTCTGGCCTGTCAGCAACAAGTTTCGCACCTTCGTCACCACAGGCACCATAGAGAGGGTGATGTTCCTGCAGTCCTTACTGAACCCACTGATGGCGCCCTCTTTCACGCCATAGTAGTCGCGGATGGTCAGGGGCGATGAGGTGTTGACAGCCATCATCTGCTCACGGAAGCCTGGGTGCAGTTCTTCCACCTGTGTCAGCAGACGGTCTGCCATCTCCTGTTTCCACGCCTCATAGTCTGCCCCACGATGCCCTGTTGTCGTATCTTCCCAACGGCGCACATGGTCAAAGGTCATCGGGGCTGTCACCAGCACCTTCCGACTGTAGGGACCCTGCTCTGGCTCCGGGGGAGTCATCAGCATGAAACCTAAGGGCCACGGCTTCTCTGAATCACCGAAATGCCAGACGTCAGCATAGCGGGTCATATAGTATTCAGAGTAGTTCATATAAGGGAAGGTGTCTGGCTTCATCTTGACATAGAGCGAGAAGGCCGAATAAGCATTGGGGATGCTGTCCAGACGCTCCCTATACGACTTGGGAAGCGCTTTCTGGTCCATCAGCCTGATCAGCGTACAGGGATGGACGTCTGAGATATACCAGTCAGCCTGACAGGTACGTCCCTTCCGGGTCTTCACGTACTGCACCTGGCGCTCCTGCACCTCTATCCACTCCACACCGTCGCCAGTCACCACTTCCCCACCCTGCTTCGTGATGACCTCTGCCAACAGGTCTGCAAAGTGGCTGCTGCCTCCCACGAAACGGCTGGTGCCGCTGATGTAAAGCACGCTGATGATGGCATGTACATAGGCAGGCGTCTGCTGTCCCCTGCCCCCATAGAGGGGATTCATATAGGCCAGTATACTACGCAGGCGCTCATCCCTGATGTATCGGGCTATCAGGTCGTCAGCAGCCGTCAGGAATGCCTCGGAATGGGAGACCATGCCTGTGCGTGTAGGACGGAGGTAGAACAGGTCCACCTCTTCCGACAGGGCGAAGATGGCATCCACATAGCGTTGTAGTCCGTCAGCCTCTTCAGGGAATTGGGTGGCGAGCGAGGAGACAAAAGCCTCTCTGCCCTTGGGGATGACATAGTGTCTCTGATCCTCGGAGAAGTAGAGATGGTCCATCCCTTCTGCATCGACATCGCGGATGCTGACCTGGTCGAGGATGCCTAAGTATCGGCAGATGCTCCAGATGTTCCCACCAGGCTGCAATCCTCCGATCACATGCATCCCTGTATCGAAGACCTCCCCAAAGCGACGGAATGTCTGGAGACCACCGCCGATGGTGGCATTCTTCTCCAGCACCGTCACGTGCAGGCCCTCCTTAGCCAGGATCGCTCCCGTAAAGAGCCCTCCCAATCCTCCTCCTATGATGACTACACTCTGCTTCATAATCATATCTCTCACCACTTACCTCTCACCTCTTATCTCTTACCACTCACCTCTTCATAAATCGTCCGTGATGTCAACAGTTCCCCACAGGTCACCATCGCACCTACAATCACTCCTAAGATACCATGCGAGTTGATGTTCTGCCCCGTCTGCAGGACATTAGGAACGCGTGTACGATGAGGCACCCTACATGCAGCACCCATCGTCACATCCTTAGCCACGCCATACATAGAGCCCTCTGCCGTACCTGTATAGTCCAGATAGGTCAGGGGTGTCGACGTGTAATATGCCTGCAACTGACTGCGCAGACCAGGAAACTCCTTCTCCACTGCATCCAGAAGCCGCTCTGCCCGTTCCTGCTTGAAGGCCTCATAGTCTGCCCCACGCCGTCCAATGGTCGTACCACGCCACTGTTCAACATCCTTCATCTGCATATAGGAGAGAATCACGCCTGTCTGGGCATAGGCAGGCTTCGGCTGATGACACAGGTGCATATAGAGATAGCCCTTGGGCCAACTCTTGTCGTCGTAGTTCTCACAGCCCCAGGGGGTATCGCCCGTATAGCCGAAGAAATTGGAGTTCATATAGGGAACCGTCTGGTCCTTGAAATGCAGGTAGACAGAGAAGATGCCCGTTGTCTGTGGCATGGCATTGATACGCTGTCGGAAGGCAGGCCGTATCAGGTGGCTGTCGAGCATTTCAAGTGTCCTGATAGGATGGGTATCCGAAATCACCACATCTGCTGGAATGATATCCGATGGGACTGTCTGTGACTGGCCATCTGTGAACTCCACCCCTGTGGCATGACTGTCGTCGCAGATAATGCGTGTCACCTTCCGACGGGAGAGCACCTCACCTCCATAGCGTCTGATGGTGTTGGCCAGCGAAGTGGCAATCTGGTCACTGCCGCCTACAACCCTGTAGGTGCTCTGGTTATAGAAGTCCATGACGAAGGCATGGGTGGAGAAGGGTGTCTTGTCACGCTCAGCAGCATAGAGCGGCAGGTTGCCCACCAGCACCTTGGCTAGGAGAGGGTCTGTGATCACCTCATCGACCACCTCATTGATAGAGCGGAGCATCAGGTCGGTCTTGAAGTCTGCCACTGTGTCCGCATACTTCAACGAACGTGGACTGGATATCTCTGCCACCTCCTGCACACAGTCACAATAGCGCTCTAAGGCCTGACGCTGATGAGGGAAGTAGTCTGCCATCTGACGGATGAAGGCTTCCCTTCCGTTGGCAAACCGGAAATGCCGCCCACCCAGAGATACGATATCATAGCCTGTAGGATCGAGTTGTGAGAGCGTCAGGTCTTTCTTCACCTCCAGATACTGCAGCAGGCGGTCGAGTGTCTGACCCTCACTGGCACTGCCAATGATGTGCATACCCGTCTCAAACTTGGCCTTGCCTCTATTGAAGCACTGCAGACAGCCGCCTATCTGCGAACCCTGTTCCAGCACCGTCACCTGATAGCCGTTCTTGGCTAAGATAACGCCACAGGCAAGTCCGCCCAGACCACTACCTATAATCACCACACGCTTATTCACCTCTTTCACCTTTTCACTCTTTCACCTTTTTCACTTCTCACCTCCACATCCTCATACCATTGTGTATAGCGTCTGCGCATCTGCCTGGCCTGCTCCAGCGTATCTCCCATTGCCTGAAGTTGTGAGTGGCTGACGGGCTCGCCCACCTCAACCCTCACAGGGCCCTTGTGCAGGGTGTACGTCTTCTTCTTCAGGATCTTACCTGTGCCATAGATACACATGGGCAGGATGTCGACACCCAGTTGCTCTGCCAGCCAGAATGCTCCCTGATGGAATCGTCCGATCCTGCAGTCCTTCGAACGGGTGCCCTCTGGATAGATGGCTATCGAATAGCCACGTTCCACCAGTGAGTGCAACTTGGGCAGCAGTTCCTCTATGCCATCACGCACAGGATAATACTCCGCATTCCTGATCAGCAGACCGTAGGAAGGATTGTTCCATACCCAGTCGTTGGTCAGGAACACGATATCGGGTGTAAAGATCAACTGACAGAGCAAGTCCAGATGCGACTGATGATTACAGACCACCACCCTCGGGCGGTCAAACGTCACCCCCTGACTCACCTCTGCCGAGAACCTCACGCCTGGGATGCCATGCGTCAGCATCACAAACCGCGAAGCCCTGTACATCAGCCGGTGAAGCCATCTGTTCTCACCCTTCCTGAACTTCAGGAGCACCCACACCGCGGGCTTAATCACCACAAACATAAAGAACAGGAAAAACAACAGGGCATACCCCGTCCGTATATATTTCATCACCCAGCGGAAGAGCCTCAGAGGCAGGCCATAGACGACAGCCAGCCCACAGAGCACCGTATTCAGGACTGAAATTCTGGCAAAGTCCATGCCAGGACGGAAATGGCTCACGCGCTCCTCCTGGGGCGGATAATAGACATCGATGGGTATCTCCACAATCTCCGTCCCATGCCACGAGGCCAGCACCAGCAGTTCCAACTCCGCCTCATAGCGCGAGGTGAGCAGCCTGAGCCCGTGCAACTTCCTCAGCGGATACAGCCTGTAGCCCGTCTGGGTGTCTTTGAGCCTGCGACCCGTCTGCACCCAGAACCAGAAGTTGGAGAACTGGTTGGCGAAGTCACTGCCTTTGCTGCGGTTGACCTTTTCTGGGTTCCTGCTGCCCACGATGAGGGTGTTGGGATGGTCTGTGTGAGCCTTCAGGAACCGGCTGATCTCAGCAGGGTCATGCTGACCGTCACCATCGAGGGTGATGGCATACGAGAACCCCATGTCGAGCGCCTTGAGGAAACCAGCCTTCAGGGCGGCTCCCTTACCACGGTTCTGGGGCAACGTCACAAGAGTGATGCCCTTGATGCCTTCCAGAATGGCAGCCGTAGAGTCTGTGCTGCCGTCGTTCACCACCATCACATCGTCACATTCAGCCAGAGCCCCCTGCACCACGCGGAGAATGGTTCCACCATTGTTGTACGTTGGAATCACCACACAGACACCCCACTTACGGAGCATCTCGCGCTGACGACTGACCTCACTCTGTTTGGGGCACATGATGAGATTCCGCTCCTAATTTCAGAATCTTTTGTCCGAAGAAATAGAACATCAGCAATGGAGTGACCACACCAATGATGCTGCCCACGCAGACATCCGACAGGAAATGCTGTGAAAGGTAGATGCGGGAGAAGGCTCCCAGCACGGCAAAAGCCAGCAGCAGCAACGCCAGCACACACGGCAGGATGCATGACTCCTGGCTGTTCTGACGGACTCTCTGCCCATACCGGTAGGCCAGAAGCAGCACACAACAGGTACAGAACACGAAGAATGTAGAGGCATGGCCCGACGGGAAGGAATTGCTATGATGCAGATCCACGCCCTGAACCACAGGGAGCACGGCGTCGGAGTATTCCTCAAACGCACTGACAGGGCGAGGATGACTGATGATGTGTTTCAGCACTTGCAGGATGGTACCCGCCGACAGTTCACACAAGGCGAAGAAGAGGGGCAGTCTGAACTTCTTCCACAGCATCGGCAGCAGCGCCAGCACATACAAGGGGCCCTCTGCCAGGATGGAGAAATACTGGAAGAATGTATCCTGAACCTCCGTGTGATGGGAGTTCAGCATCAAGTGTAGTTCCAGTTTCGGATATACATACAGCATTCCGAGGATAGTGGAAAGCAGGATCAGGTATGCAACGACATAGACTGAAAGGATTTTCTTCATTTCTTTCCGACTAATTGAGTTGCAACGAGATGTGGGTCATCAACTGTTCTCCGACGGTGACATCCACCACAGCCTTCACTCCGTCGGGCCCCTCCTGGATACGGTCTATCGTATAACGCACCAGAGGATGGGCAATGGGCGAGATGACTGCCAGGAACTTCACATTCTTGACCGTGCTCACAGCCAACGGCCGCTGGAGATGGTCCTCCAACAGTTCCTTGGCCATCTGGATGACACACACGCCCGGCGTGATGGGCTCTCCAGGGAAATGGGCCTGATAGATGAAGTGGTCAGCGTGAAGCGCCAGATCATAGCAGACGGCAGACTCCTGCTGCTGCTTTTTCTGAATCGAATATAGTGAATCTTTGAGTACCATAACAACATTATTTATATAATTCGGGCGCAAAGGTACTAATTTTATTCCAATTTTACGCCACAATTCTGTTTTTTTTAGTGTTCAGGCCCCAAAGGCGGGGGAATAATGGCGCCATGTTTGGTTGATGGGATGCCTGTTTAGTGTGTTAGTAATGCCTGTTTAGTGTCATTCTAATAGGGGTTTACATTTGTAAACGATGCCTACTTACTGAGTAAACAGGCATCGGCATGAGGATAAACAGGCATCAGCACGACAGTAAACTATGGGGTGTAAGGCGGCAGAGGGCGATTTTGTAATCTCGGAGATAGCAAAATGGGCGGTTTTGAAAGGGTTGCCAGCGAGGAAGATGACAAATATGACAATTATGACAAATGACAGTGTCATATTCTGGGCGAGGAATGGATGATGAAAATGTGAAAATTATACCATTATTATATATAATATGTATATTATATATAATAATGAATTTAAACAGAGTTTTTCTGCCGAGGGGTGTGGGCGGAAATGACAATTGTCATTTGTCATAATTGTCATTTTTTAGTAGAAAGGACACTGGACACCCTGCGCGACGGGAGAAAGATGACAAATATGACAAATGACAGTGTCATATTTTGGGGGAGGAACGGATGATGAAAATATATAAGTAGCCGACAGGTACCTGAGTCATAGCAGCCGTCAAGCGCACAAGGGGACTGGAGTCTTGTGCGCTAGTTGCCTTAAGCAATGAGGCAGCCCGTTTCCGGACTGCCCCATATTTAAAAATGTCAGTTGTCAGACTGTCAGACTATTCGTTTCCTTGTTGGTTCAGAATGATATTCGAGAGTTCCACATGGTCGGCGACATTCACAACACCGTTACCATCTACGTCGCCCTTCAGACCGCCTGTATTACAGTCAAACTGGCGTGTTACCATATCAGAGTTGACACAACCAGTCTTAGCGGCATAAACGTTGACAGTGAAAGATGGAGTTACTTCTTGACTGACGCCAGAGCCTTCTTCGCCATTGGCGCTTGTAATGGTCCAATGATATTCCACTCCTGGAGTTGCGCAGCTGAATGACAGCTTGCCGCTGACATAGCTGATATCTGGCTTTTCACACTTGGGAATGCTTGAGCCCTCAAGCGTCTTCAGATCCTTGAATCCGAAATTAGAATTACCATCCAAAAAAAACACATCTGGATATTTTTCTAAAAACGCTGCTGGGACATGCGCTGTAACATTAGAATAGAAATCATCACCATAGTAATAGGGCCTAGAGATACTGAAAGTATTATCCACTAATCCTGTAAAATAAATATCTGTCAGTTTGCTGCATCCCGAGAACACACTACTTTCCAAAGAAAATCTGTCACCTTCAATTGTTACGCTTGTCAGATCTGTGCAGCCTGAAAAAACAAAATCGCCTATCTCTGTAACCGTATTGGGAATGGTGATTGTTGATAGTTTGGAGCAACCAGAGAATGCACCACGCCTAATAGCAGTCACGCTGTTGGGGATGGTAATAGATGTCATGTTGGTGCGACCAGAGAAAGCATCGTGAGCGATGGATGATACCGTATTAGGGATAATAGTATTATTAGATCCGGCAATTAGTGTGTTTGTTGATGTCTCTATAATAGCATTACAATTATCACGTGAATCATAATTGGGGTTGCCACTTTCAACTATTATGGAGGTCAAACCACCACAATCGACAAATGCATTAAAGTATTTATCCGATAATTCAATGTAGGTAACACTGCTGGGAATTGTTATGGAAGATAAACTATTACAGCCTTGAAAAGCATTATATAGTATAGATTGTACTCCATTAGGGATATTAATTGAACTAAGGCTACTACAACCAGAGAAAGCACAAGGGCCAAATTGTGTTACACTACTTGGGACTATGACGCTAGTCAGATTGATACAGTCGTGGAATGCGCCACCACCAATACCATTTACACCTTGTTTAATGATGACTGTCTGAATCTTTTCTTTGTAATTAGTCCACGGGGTATCAGAGAAAGACCCAACATCATCCCATGGGAAATAACCATACGTGTCAATATATCCCGTTCCGGAGATTGTTAGGGTTTTCGTAGATTCAACCCATTTCCATGTGACATTATCGCCACATGTACCACTGTCGTCAGCACTTGCCATCATGGGCAGGAGCATCAAAAGAATAGAAAGAAATGTTTGTTTCATAATGATAAGTTTTAAATAATTATTGTTATGATTATTAGTTTACAAAAAAAACGTGAGCAAGTTACTTCGCTTACGTTTCTCGAGGTATCTCCCAAACACCTAACCTACTTAAACGAGTAATGCCCACGCCCTCGGGCGCGAACCATCTACTTTACTCTTGCAACGTTTTTTTGAAATTTGGCGAATTTCGAGAAACAAGATTCAGCGGACGCTTCAACGTATTTCTATTTTCTTTTTGTCTTTGCTATGTCACCATAGGCGGCTTTGCTTTTAGGGTTCTACATTATATGATTTCTAAGAAATAGTCAATTGCCATTTAAAAGGAGCGAGTTCACTCTTCACGGAAGAGTAAATGACATCGCCATTAAATTCACGGGCCTGCCGTTCACGCTGAGGCTGATGAAACTGGTGTTGTCGTCACCCTCTAAACCGCCATCCTTCTGATCTGAATATGTGTTATTGATCACATCGAAATCAACCGAGTACATACCGTCGAAGGAACCATCCTCACCTCTTGCGGGAGAGAACATGAATGCCATTTCCTTATCCCAATAAAATAAACTGGAGGTCGAGGAATTGACAGCAGCCCCTGTGGCCTCAACCATTGTTAAGGTATATTCGCCCGTGTTCTCGAACGTGATGGAGGCTGGTTCACCCCTATACACGAACTGAATGGTGACTAAGGCGCCCTTCTCAAAGGCATCCTTCACCACGGCATCAGCCTCGGGGACTGTGGGAACGGAGGGGTTATCGGGTGTGTCGACTCCAGTACAACTGATTGTCACCAACATGGTAGCCAGCGCCACCAACACGAAACTGAAAATCTTTTTCATCATTTCCTTATTTCTTATTTTATGGGGCAAAGATAGGAAATATTTCCGGGAGTTGCAAGAATAATTCCGAAAATATATGGCGGTTTGGGATTTTCTTCGTATCTTTGCCACCAAAACAGGACAGATGAAAAAGTTATTTCTGACTATGCTGGCCGTGATGTCCCTCTGGACAGCGGGCCAGGCCAAGGTGAACGGAACGGACCCGGAAGCCAAGACTCCCGACGGTGTGGAGGCTGTGGACATGGGTCTGAGTGTGAAGTGGGCCAACATGAATGTGGGTGCGAAGAAGCCGGCTGGCTATGGCACGTACTTCGCCTGGGGTGAGACCAAGCCCAAGGAGTACTACTCGTGGGAGACCTATGCCTGGAGCCGCGCAAAGACGGAGTATCTGATCAAGTACTCGCACAGCGACAGGAAGACCCAGTTGGTGCCTGCCGACGATGCTGCCCACATGAACTGGGGTGGTGACTGGCGCATGCCCACGGTGGATGAGTATGAGGAACTGATAAACCCTGACAACTGCACCTGGGAATGGACTTCGATGGATGGCATGAACGGCTATAAGGTGACTAGCAAGAAGACGGGCAACTCGATCTTCCTGCCCATCACGGGATTCCGCTTCTATGCTGACGTGCAGTTCCGCGCTGTCTATGGCTACTACTGGACTTCAACCCTCTATGAGACGATCCCCACGAAGGCCTGGTGCCTGGAGTTTGATCTCTCGGATGCCTCTGTGTCTGTAGGCAAACTGTCGAGCAACCGCTTCAGTGGCCGCTGCATCAGGGCTGTCAGATAGTGCTGACAAGAGATAGTGCTGACAAGAGATAGTGTTTCGAGATCAAGGACAACAAAAAAATGAAAGAGCCTCTCAGACTGCTGAGGGGCTCTCTTTGGTTATCCGACGGAAAAGTCTGATTTACTTCACCTTCTCCACGATGGCCTTGAAGGCCTCGGGATTGTTCATGGCCAGGTCGGCGAGCACCTTGCGGTTGATCTCGATACCAGACTTGGTGAGTTTGCCCATGAGGACGCTGTAACTCATGCCCTCCAGACGAGCAGCAGCATTGATACGCTGAATCCACAGACTGCGGAAATTGCGCTTCTTGTTGCGGCGGTCACGATAGGCATAGGTCAGACCCTTCTCCCAGGTGTTCTTTGCTACTGTCCAAACATTCTTGCGGGCTCCAAAGTAGCCGCGGGTAAGCTTCAAAATTCTCTTACGCTTTGCTCTTGATGCAACGTGATTTACTGATCTTGGCATAATTTTCTACTTTTAAATGTTCGACAATAGGGTTAACGGAGACACAACAGGTCGCGTACCTGCTTCATGTTGGAATCATCAACGAGTGTTGTTCCCACCAAGTTGCGCTTCTGCTTCTTGGTCTTCTTCGTGAGAATGTGGCTGTGGTAAGCGTGACGTCTCTTAACCTTACCTGTACCGGTGAATGAGAATCTCTTCTTGGCACCGGAGTTTGTCTTTACTTTTGGCATTGTTTTTAAATTTTAAATTGTTATTAATAATCGGCGACTACGCATATACCGGGCGCGCCACCTTCTTTTTTCTTTGAGGTTTGAGCTTTGAGGTTTGAGATTTGAGATTTGAGCTTTATGATTCCTCTTCAGCTTCCTTCAGTTTCTTGAGGGCATCGGCAGAGATCTTGGCGTTGGCCAGGAGTCCACCGTTGGCAGGCATCTCTGCACTGGCCTCATCGAGGCTGGCAGTCTCCCTACCCTTCCCCTTGTCCTCTTTCCGCTTTTCCTCAGCAGCAGCCTCACGATCGCGGGCCTGCTGGCTCTGCTTCTTGGTTCCGGCCTTCTTGGGGGCGAGGTAGATGAACATCTTCTTGCCTTCGAGCGAGGGCATGGACTCAACCTTTCCCACTTCCTCCAGATCGTTGGCAAACCTCAGCAACAGCACTTCGCCCTGCTCCTTGAACAGGATGGAGCGTCCGCGGAAGAACACATAGGCACGCACCTTGTTGCCCTCCTCAAGGAACTCCTTGGCATGCTTGAGTTTGAACTGATAGTCATGCTCATCGGTCTGGGGTCCGAAACGGATTTCCTTCACCTCTACCTTCACCTGCTTGGCCTTCATCTCCTTCTGGCGCTTCTTCTGCTGGTAGAGGAACTTGGAGTAGTCGATGAGACGACATACCGGCGGGTTGGCATTAGGTGAGATCTCCACCAGATCGACACCCTGCTCGCGGGCCATGTTCAGTGCATCGCGGGTTGGAACAACGGTGCTGCCATTGTCACCCACTATGCGGACTTCACGTACTCGTATCTGCTCATTGATGCGGTACTGATTCTTCAAATTGTCATTCTTCATCCACTCCTTTTTAAGAAATCGGCTGCAAAATTACTAAATTTTGTTTATAGTTTATTGTTTATAGTTTATAGATGAATACTCTTTTAAGAATATTTAACTACTCGCCAATCATATCAACTATAAACCATAAACTTTAAACTATAAACTCTTCATTATCAAAAGTCCTTGGTCATTTCAGCGACCTGGGCATTCACCTCGTCGATGAACTCCTGGATGGTCTTGACGCTCTGCTCACCACCACCCTGGGGACGGACAGCCACGGTACCATCAGCAGCCTCCTTCTCACCAACGATGACCATGTAAGGAATGCGCTTCAACTCGTTGTCACGGATCTTACGGCCCAGTTTCTCATTACGCAGGTCGATGGTGGCACGCACCCCACCCTCGCTGAACTGACGGCACACCTCCTGGGCATAGTCATTATACTTCTCAGACAGCGGCAGGATAGCCACCTGCTCGGGTGTGAGCCAGAGGGGGAAGTGACCGCTGGTGTGCTCGATAAGCACAGCACAGAAACGCTCCAGGGAACCGAAGGGTGCACGGTGGATCATCACCGGCGTCTTCTTCGTATTGTCCTCGTCAGTATATTCCAACTGGAAGCGCTTGGGCAGGTTGTAGTCCACCTGGATGGTACCCAACTGCCAGCGACGGCCAATGGCATCCTTGATCATGAAGTCGAGTTTCGGTCCATAGAAGGCAGCCTCGCCTGTCTCTACCTTGGCGTGCAGGCCCTTCTCCTCGCAAGCCTCGACAATGGCCTTCTCAGCCAGCGCCCAGTCCTCGTCGGTGCCTACATACTTCTCGTGGTTGTTGGGATCGCGCAGGGAGATCTGAGCCTCGTAGTTGAAACCGAAGGCTGTCAGCACCACACCGATGATGTCCATCACGTTGAGGAACTCCTGCTTCACCTGGTCAGGACGGCAGAAGAGGTGGGCATCGTCCTGAGTGAACGAGCGCACACGGGTCAGACCATGCAACTCACCACTCTGCTCATAACGGTAGACCGTACCGAACTCAGCAATACGCAGGGGCAGGTCCTTATAGGAACGGGGCTTGTTGGCGAAGATCTCACAGTGGTGAGGACAGTTCATGGGTTTCAGCATATACTCCTCGCCCTCCTCAGGGGTCGTGATGGGACGGAAGGAGTCCTGTCCGTAGTGGGCATAGTGGCCAGAGGTGACATAGAGGCTCTTGCCGCCGATATGCGGGGTGATAACCTCCTGATAGCCATAACGCTTCTGCACCTTACGCAGATGGTCCTGCAGACGCAGACGGAGGTCTGTACCCTTCGGCAGCCAGATGGGAAGGCCCTTGCCTACCTTCTCGGAGAACATGAAGAGTTCCATCTCCTTGCCAATCTTACGATGGTCACGCTTCTTGGCCTCCTCCAGCATCACGAGATACTCGTCGAGCATCTTCTTCTTGGGGAAGGTGATGCCATAGAGACGCTGCATCTGCTCACGGGTGGCATCACCACGCCAGAAGGCACCTGCGACGGAGGTCAGTTTGATGGCCTTGATCTCGCCAGTATCCACTAGGTGCGGACCACGGCAGAGGTCTGTGAAACGGCCTTGGGTATAAGTGGTGATGGAACCATCCTCGAGATCCTGCTCAATGTGCTCGCACTTGTAGGTCTGACCATCGGCAGCAAACTCCTTGAGAGCCTCTGCCTTGGGCACCTCACGACGCACCACAGGCTCTTTCTTCGAAGCCAGTTCCTTCATCTTCTCTTCAATCTTGGGGAAGTCACTCTCCTTAATGCTCTCGCCGTCCTTCAGCAGCACATCATAGAAGAAACCATTCTCAACGGCAGGTCCGAAACCGAACTGAATGCCAGGATACAACTCCTGCAGCGCTTCTGCCAGAAGGTGGGCTGAGGTGTGCCAGAAGGTGTGCTTGCCCTGCTCGTCATCCCACTTATAGAGTGCTATCGTCGCATCCTCATTGATAGGACGGTTCAACTCTACTGTCTCACCATTTACTCCACAGCAAAGAACGCTGCGTGCAAGAGCCGGAGAGATGCTCTCTGCAATCTGAAAACCAGTCACGCCCTGCTCATACGAGCGAACAGATCCGTCTGGGAAAGTAATGTTAATCATATCTACAATATATGTTTGAATTTGAAATTGCCTGCAAAGGTACTACAAAAAGTGAAGAATTTGCTGCCACCTTGCTGTTTTTTAACTATTCTTTTACTTTTCCCTCTTCTGCTTGATGATGCTGTAGGCCTGATAGATGCCCAACTCACCCGCCTTGCTCAGGTCGGCAATACCCTCAGCCTCGCGCTTGAGGTAGATAAGGGCGAGCCCGCGGTTGAAATAGGCCTCTGCCAGATGCTCCTCGAGGGAGATGGCTTGGGTGTAGTCGTCGATGGCTCGCTGGTAATCCTGACGCTGGGCATAGAGATTGCCTCTGTTATAATATAGGTATTTGTTGCGCGGTGAACTCTGGATGGCCTCTGAGAGGTCGCCCAGCACATTGGCTGTCTGGAGGTCGATGTTGGTGCCCTGGGAGGCATTGAACTCGTTGATCTTCCCCTGACAGACAGCCCTCTGCCAACGGGCAAGTGTCATGGTGGAGTCGATCTGCAGGCAGATGCTCAGGTCATCAATGGCATTGTCGAAGTTCTGAATCGTACTATAGGCAATGGCCCGCATGAAGAGCAGCGGCTTCACATCACGGGTATTCCTGGTGGCATCGATGGCTGTACTGAGGGAGTCGATATAGACAAAGGTCTGACGCATGCGGTCCTCATCCACCTTGGCCTGGTCACACGACACATAGACACGACGGGAATGGGATGAGGCATTATAGGACTCAACCGTCTCCTCGTATGGCATCTCTGTCTTGATATCATCCTCAGGGCGGGTAAAGGTGAGGCCATACATGGGCAGGAACGACAATTCTGCCTTGCGGTTCTGAACCCTGCCACGATAGGCACTCTTATACTCATGTTCCAACTCTTCCTCATCGGCAACAACCAGTTGGTTGTATTTCTCCAGATCCTCATCACTACGACGGCGCATCTGCTTCTGGGAGAGTCGTGGCTGCTTGCCATAGCGCTTGTCCATCTGGGCCTTCAGGATACGGAACTCATCGACCTCAGCCTGACGGGTATTACCCAGGCGACGGTAACAGGAGGCTCTGTGCTCCAGTCCAAACCAGAAGTTGGGGAAGTCTTCTATCACCTTCGAATAGTCTCGGATGGCTGCCCTCAGATTACCCGTCTGCTCCAGCAACAACGCACGATTGAAAAGTGCCATCAGGTTGTTGGGCTCTAACTTCAGCACGAAGTCAAAGTCTTCGATACCGCGGTTGTCATCACCCACCTGGGCACGGAGCAGACCTCGGTTATAGTGTCCGAGGAAGTTGTTGGGGTCTATGTCGAGGGCTGTGTCGTAGTCTGCCATAGCCCCACGCAGGTTATTCTGGTTGTAACGGGCCATCGCACGGTTGATATAGTTGCTGGCATGCCTGGGAAGCAGGCGGATACTCTTCGTGAGATACTCCTCACCCTCCTTCCAGTTCTTCTGACTCAGACTGATAATGGCACGCTCTGCCCAGATGCCGCCATCGTAAGGGTCTATCTCCAGACTCTTGTCGAGCGACTTGATGGCATTCACGGTATCCTTCTGCAGCATATAGACCTCACCCTGTACGGAATAGGCTCTGGCATAATGGGACCAGCGACTGATCATCGAGTCTATCTGAGCCATCGCATGGTCGTAATCCTTGTTCTGGACCAGACAGAGGATTCGGTTGTACCAGTAGATCTGATTCTCAGGATCATAGCGCAAGGCACGGTCATAGTCGCTGACAGCCTCTGCATATTTCTTCTGATTGATCCGGCAGAGCGCCCTTACCTCATAGGCACTGGTGACATAGGGATTGCGCTCGATGGCCTCAGAGCAGTCTGACTCTGCACCACGATAATCGTCGAGATAGTACTTGGCCACCCCACGGAAGAACCAAGGCTCATAGAGCCAGGGCTTCTGGCTGATGGCCTGATTGAAGTACTGGATAGACAGCACGTAGTCCTCGTAATAGAGGGCAGAACGCCCGATCATCACCAGACGATCGGTATTGAACTGGGCAAAGCAAATTGAAGACTTAAAATTGAATATTGAACATTGTAAGCACAAGATCAACAGTATCCATTTCTTCTTTAGTATCCTGCTCATCATTAATGTTCAATCTTCAATTTTCAATCTTCAATGTCTAACAGGTTTGGTCTTGTAACCGCAGCGATAACGTCCTTGAGCCAAAGCGCGTAACTTGCTCTTTATAAGTTGCTTACGGAGTGGAGAGATATGGTCGACAAACATCTTCCCATCCAGATGGTCAAACTCATGCTGCATCACGCGGGCAAGGTAGCCCCCTATCCATTCATCATGGTGGTTGAAGTTCTCATCGTCCCATGCCACATGAATACGCGTAGGACGAACCACCTTCTCATGGATGGCAGGAAGTGACAGGCAACCCTCCTCCGACGTGTCTGTATTCGACTCATCGTACTCAATGATATGCGGGTTGATAAAAACCTGTCTGAATCCTTTGTATTCAGGAAGATCGTCCGAAATCACATCAAGGTCAATGACAGACAGACGGATAGCCTTGCCTATCTGAGGGGCAGCAAGTCCGATGCCCTCAGATTCTGCCAGCGTGTCCCACATATCGGCAATCAGTTCCTTCAACTGCGGATAATCGGCAGTAATATCATCGGCCACCTTTCGCAGCACAGGCTGACCATAAATATAAATAGGTAAGATCACTTTTTTATTGAAAATTGATAATTGAAAATTGAAAATTATTTGCGGCTGCGGAGATAATCCTCCAGGATGATGGTTGCAGAGATCTCGTCTACAAGAGCCTTGTCCCGTCGGGCTTTCTTCTTGAGCCCGCCATCGAGCATGGCCTGATGAGCCAACACGGAAGTAAAGCGCTCGTCATAGTACTCTATAGGCACTTCTGGCACAGCCTTACGCCATCGGGCCACAAACTGCTGCACACGTTGCAGGTTCTCACTCGGCTGTCCGTTGGGCTGACGGGGCTCACCAATGATGATCCGCTCCAACGGCTCTTTTGCCCTGTAGGCCTGCAACCAGTCAAAAAGTTCCGATGTTGAAACAGTCGCCAACCCTCCTGCTATAATCTGAAGAGGATCGGTGACTGCTAAACCGGTACGTTTCTTACCGTAATCGATGGATAATATCCTCACTTCAACGCTCCTTATCGTGCGTTATAGAGGAGCCATGCATCGGGATAAGTGTTGCGAAGCTGATCACGGCTGGAGACAGCAGAGGATTTCTCTGCAAAGGAAGAGGCGACAACACGATACATGTTCTTGTCCTCGTTCTTCACCACTTGTGCATCATAACCTGCATCCTTCAGACGCTGGTAGAGGCTCTCAGCATTGGAGAGAAGGCCGAACGAACCCACCACCACACTGAAAGCATTCAGGCCATTGCCATGAATCAGTTGTACGCTCTCCTGACGGACAGAAATGTTGTCAAGATTGTCGACGACCTGAGCCTGGGTGACGGGCTTTGCCTCCACAGGAGCAACCACAGCCTCCTGAGCAACTGCTTCCTGCTGGGCGGTCTGGGTGTCATACTGCTTTGCCTTCTCATAAGCCTTCTTGTAGGCACTCTCACTAGATTTACAGCTTGTAAAAGCCATTGCTGCACATAAACCGATGCAGATAAGTGTGTACTTCTTCATTTTTAGTTTTTATTTGTTATGAATTAAATATTAATCTAAATTTGCTGCGAAATTACAAAATATCGCGCAAATGCGGATAAAAATGGCACATAAAGTTTGTTAAAACTGCCAAATCATAACTTTTTTAGAAAAAAAATGCACATTTTTTGCTTTACAAAGGAAAAGTTTTGTATATTTGCACTGACAAATCTATTGATACATTATTTAATTAATTAAGCGTATGAAAAGTTTAGGTTATCTTAGCGCATTCCTCGGTGGAGCCATCGCCGGCGCTGCTCTGGGCATTCTCGTTGCCCCTGAGAAAGGACAGGACACTCGTGTGAAAATCACTGATGCCGTAGAGGGTTTTCTCAAGAAGCACAACATCAAACTGAGCCGCAAGGAAGTGGTCGACCTTGTAGATGACATCCAGGATGTTACTGACGAAGAATAAATCTGTAAAATCAGTAAATCGAAAATTCCCTGATGCTGTCCAGCGACAAGAATGTTGAGACGATAGCCCAACTGATAGAGGTTCTCAAGCACTATCTCGGGCTTCAGTCGGAATACGTCAAACTAGATGTGATAGACAAGGTGGTGCGTCTGCTGACGGCCACCGCCTTGACTATCCTCTTTTTCATGTTCATCATCGCCGTCCTGATGTATCTCTCTTTTGCCATCGCCTGGTGGCTGGCAACATGGATCGGAATGGCCAAGGCCTTCCTCATTGTCTCTGGCGTGCACCTGCTCTTATTCTTCCTGTTTATTATCTTCCGTAAGAACTGGATTCAGAAACCGTTGGTGAAGTTTCTCGCCAGTCTGTTTATGAACTAATCCCCCCCACTGGCATGCTTCCCGTCAAGAAATCAACGCGACAGTATCACACACTTGAAGAGATCAGACTCCGTAAGGAAGAACTCGCATCTGAAATACAACAAGACAATGCCAAGTTCAGTACCTTGTGGAACCAGACTTTCGTCAAGCGCGAAGGAAGTACCAAGGGTGAGTACATCTCGGGGCTGATCGCCAACAGCATCACAGCCATTGATGCCTTCCTGCTGGTCAGGAAACTGATGAAGAACTACGGTAGTCTGTTTGGGAAGAGCACCAAGAAATCGAAGAAAAAGCATTAAATCCCATAGGTTTTTCAGACGTATGGACACAAAAATGGGTCGCCGCTGCGACCCCAAACCTTTGTTAACCTTAAATCTAATACTATGAAAAACACATTGCAAAGATACGTCGATTTTTCTTTCCTCCAAAGTTTTATAGCAAAAAAACGCTGTCATTAAATACTTTTTAACTATAAACCCGCCGAATAAACACTTTTTTACACTAAATAGTCACACAAAGACCATCATAAGCCAACTCGATTCCCTCAGGAAGTATTCGGTTGACCTGTGCGTGCAGACCAATATCGTGGCACATGTGGATCAGCAGCGTCCTACGGGCTCCTACCCTCCTGGCGAAAACCACCGCATCATCCACCAACTGATGGGAATGATGGGGTTTGGTGAAGCGAAGAGCATTCACCACCAGGAGTTCTGTTCCGTCGAGATAAGGCATCTCCGTGTCCTCGATAGATTTCATGTCGGTAATATAGGTCAGCGGTCCGATGCGATAGCCAAGGATAGGAAGTTTGCCGTGCATCACCTCTATGGGCATGATGTCAAGATCGCCGATATGCAGGGGGTGATGCGGCAGGATCTCATGCAGTCCGATGGCAGGCACACCTGGATAACGATGTTCTGCGAAGCAATAGGGCAACATCTCGAGCATGGCCTCCTTGGCCTTGGGATCTGCGTAGACATTGATCTCGCCAAACTGACAATACGGGCGGATGTCATCCATGCCTCCCATGTGGTCGTAGTGGGAATGGGTGATCAGGATGCCGTCTATCTTACGAAAAGGCTGCGGGAGTATCTGCTGGCGGAAGTCTGGGCCACAGTCTATGAGCAGACGGGTGGAGTCTGTCTCCACAAGGGCTGAGCAACGAGTCCGTTTGTCTCGCGGGTCCTGGCTCTGACACACCTCACACTGGCAACCAATGACTGGCACCCCGCATGATGTTCCCGTTCCTAAGAATGTCAGTTTCATATAATATTCACTTCAGGGTGGATATCAATGTCAAACTTGGCCTTCACATCCTGGCGGATGGCATCACTGAGGGCAACAATCTCTGCCCCCGTCGCACCACCACGATTCACGAGCACCAATGCCTGCTTGTCATGAACACCCGCACGACCAAGACTCTTTCCCTTCCAGCCACACTGTTCGATCATCCAGCCTGCGGGAATCTTCTCATGTCGATAGTCCACCTTATAGTGAGGCATCTGCGGATACCGGGCCGCAAGTTTCTCATACTTCTGGCGGGTGACGACGGGATTCATGAAGAAACTACCGGCATTACCCTCGATCTGAGGGTCGGGCAGTTTGGCGTTTCTGATCTCTATGATGATGTCTCGCAGTTGCTGGGCTGTGGGCTCGGTGATACCTCTGCGCTCCAGTTCCTGACGGATATTGCCGTAATCGAGATTGGGACGGAAGGTTCTTGAGAGGCCGTATGTCACCCTCGTGATGAGGAAACGGTTCTTCCAGTCTTTCTTGAAACGGCTCTGTCTGTAGCCGTATTCACAATCCTCATTGCCGATCATCCAAGGCTTTCCCGTGGCTATCTCCACCATCCAGACACAGAGTATCAGGTCCTTGGCTTCAACGCCATAGGCCCCGATGTTCTGCACGGCACTGGCGCCTACGTCACCAGGTATCAGCGAGAGGTTCTCCATACCATAGTACCCTGCCTGCAGACTGGTGGCCACCATATCGTCCCACACCTCTCCGCTGCCACAGGTCATCCGTTCACAGGTGAAATCTTCTTCGAAGTAATGGCCCTTGACACCAGAACGAACCACGATGCCGTCAAAGTCTCTCGTCAGCAGCAGATTGCTGCCTCCACCTATTATAATATAAGGTAGAGCCGACTTCCTCAGGATCGCAGCCACCTCGAAGGCCTCCTCATCATCCTCGAACTCTATGAAACGTCTGCACTTGGCGTCGATGCCAAATGTATTGTGCTCTTTCAGACTATAGTTCCTCTCGTCTTTCAATGTTCAATCTTCAATTTTCAATCTTCAATCTTCAATGTCCAATGAGATCTACGTCGTCATTTTCGTCAGCAGCCATTTGCCGCCGACCTTCTTGAATCGCAGTTCCAACTCCAGGCCGTTGGCCACGCCTCGCATCAGGAAGATTTTCTTGTTGCCTTCTGCCTCAGGCTTACCGTAGACGATATTATAGAGCACCTTGCCAGGCAACTGCGGCGCAAAGGCCTCCCAGGTATCTGGGGTGATGACACCCTCCATCACGGCGAAGTCGTCGTCTGGGTCTGGACCAGTGAACTGAACCGTCTCGTTGATACTCTCCACCTGGAAGATGCTGTCTGAGGTAAAGCGCTTGTAGAATGATAGGAACGAACTGTTGGCGTTCTCCTCTATGGAAGTCTCCCGTATCTCGTACATCATCCAGGCACCGCGTACACGGTGGAAGAAATAGTTCTTCACCTTATTCTTCTTTAGGACAATCTTCTCCACGACAGCCTCCGTGATGGCGGTGTCCTTCATGTGCGACATCTGCTCGTCGTCGTCAAAGAGCAAGGTGTAGTAGCCCTGCCGCATGAACAGATGCTCCATCTGCCATTGCGACTTCTCGGTCATCGTCGTCTTGCCATCAACAGTGGTCACTCGCAGGGGGAAGATGATGCGCTCGAACTGCAGGCGCTTGTTGGCTGCGAAGTTGAAGACAAAGTCATCAAAATAGGCATCGGCTGCCCTGGGCATCGGTGTCTCAGTAATCAACTGCTCCAGCGTATCTTCAATCACAACCAGCGAGGAGTCGGCCACCGTGTCTGCAGGCTCTTCCTGATCTGTGTTCGTTCTCTTTCCGGTGCATGAAAACGTCAGCAGAATACATACCAGCGTCGGCCAAAGAAACTTTTTCATTCCCTTTTTAACTTCGTTTTCAACGATTCTCTCTAATTTTTCTGCAAAATTACACATTATTTTAGATATAAATACACAAGAAAGGATATTTTTTTTGTTTTGGTTTGGTTTTTCGCTCGCTTATTCGTACCTTTGCACGCAAATTTCAAAGAAATATATAGTTAAAATCGTCAAATAGTAAATTCTATGGGTATCCTTGACAAGATAGACGACCTGCTCAAAGAAGTGCAGGAACTGAGTGCGAAAAATGCGGAGGAGGTGGAGCAGTTACGCCTGAAGTACCTCAGCAAGAAAGGTGAGATCACGGCTCTGATGAACGACTTCCGTGAAGTGGCTGCCGACCAGAAGAAGACCGTCGGCATGAAGATCAACGAACTGAAGACGATGGCTACGGAGCGTATCAACCAACTGCGCGAAGAGTGCGAGACACATGACACCTCTGATGAGGCCATCGACCTGACACGTACACCCTACCCCATTAAACTGGGTACCCGCCATCCGCTGACCATCGTCACCAACGAGATCATAGACATCTTCTCCCGTATGGGATTCGTCCTGGCTGACGGTCCTGAGGTGGAAGACGACCTCCACGTGTTTACGAAGATGAACTTCGCTGCCGACCATCCTGCCCGTGATATGCAGGACACCTTCTTCGTCTCTCAGCATCCGAATGATGTCACGAAGAACATCCTGCTCCGCTCCCACACCTCATCCGTTCAGGCCCGAGTGATGGAGCACATGCACACTGAGGACGGTAAACTCACGGCTCCCATCCGAGTGATCTGCCCAGGCCGCGTCTATCGTAACGAGGCCATCACAGCCCGCGCACACTGCTTCTTCCATCAGGTGGAAGGACTCTATATCGACAAGAACGTGTCGTTCACCGACCTGAAGCAGGTGCTGCTGTCATTTGCCCGTGAGATGTTCGGTGCCGACACGAAGATCCGCCTGCGTCCCTCCTACTTCCCCTTCACAGAACCCAGTGCAGAGATGGACATCTCCTGCTTCATCTGTGGCGGCGAGGGCTGCGGATTCTGCAAACACACCGGATGGGTGGAGATCCTCGGCTGCGGCATGGTCGATCCTAATGTGCTGGAACTCTGCGGCATCGACTCCAAGGAGTACAGCGGCTATGCCTTCGGCATGGGTGTCGAGCGTATCACCAACCTGAAGTATCGCGTCTCAGACCTCCGCATGTTCTCGGAGAATGATACCCGCTTCCTCGAGGAGTTCGAGGCTGCAGGATAAGGACAATTTTCAAGGGAATAGCCAAGTACAAAAGTAAAACAACTTGTTTTGGTCTGTAAAAGATGCCTTCCACGAATGTAAGGGATGCCTTCTAAGACACCAAAACAAGTTGTTTTACTTTTCCGATCTTAGGGGGAACGACTTGACGTAGTGCATCTCTTTCAAGATGCGGGCCTGCCGTTTCAGCATATAAGATGATGGCGACTTGCTGGAGAACTTGCGGGGATTGGGGAGTGTGGCGGCAATCAGCGCACACTGGGCCCTGCTGAGATCCTTAGCATCCTTGCCGAAATGCTCCTCTGCGACGGCCTGAGCACCATAGATACCCTCGCCCATCTCTATCGAATTCAGATACACTTCCATGATGCGCTGCTTCGACCAGAGGAGTTCGATAAGGGTGGTGAAATACACCTCAAAACCTTTACGGGTCCAGGAGCGGCCTGGCCAGAGAAACACATTCTTAGCCGTCTGCTGAGAGATGGTCGAGGCACCCAGTTTCCGCTTCTCCGGATGCTCACGATTCCGCTTGGCGGCATGCTCGATGGCCTCATAGTCAAAACCGTGATGCTCCATGAAACGGGCATCCTCGCTGGCAATGACGGCCACAGGTAACGAGGGGGAAATATTCTCCAGTGGCTCCCAGTCGTGGGAGAGTTTCAGGTTCCTACCTTCGGAGACCTGCTGACAGCACCGGATGACCATCAACGGTGTCACCCATACTGGCAGGAATCTGTACACCACTACAGAAAGAATAGTGGAAGCAAAGAATGCCACCACTATCCATTTCAGAGTTTTCTTGATAAGTTTGAAAGGATTCACTTTTTCACCTTTCTACCTTTTCACCTTTTACTGAGCCTGCTGCTGAGCCTCCTGGATCATCTTCTGAGAAGCGTACATGTAGACCTCCACACGGCGGTTCTGGGCCTTGCCGGCAGCGGTAGCGTTGTCGGCCACAGGGTTAGCCTCGCCATAACCCATCGTGCTGCGGATCTGCGTGGTGCTCACACCCTGAGAGAGCAGGTAGTTCGTCACGCTCTGGGCACGCTGCTGAGAGAGTTCGAGGTTCTTCTGCTGGCTCTGGGCGGCTGTGCTGTTCTTCCAGCCGGCATTGTCGGTATAGCCCTGTACGGCCACATCGCAGTCGGCATTGTTCTTCAGCACATTGGCGAACTGGAAGAGCGACGACTGGGCCGTGCTGCTCAGTGTAGAACTACCAGTGGCGAAGAGGATACCAGAGTCGAAGGTCACCTTGACGGCCTCCAGACCATTAGCGTCAGTCACAGCCTCTACCTGGGCGTTCTGCACAGCCTCGGCCTCCTTCTTGGCCTTGTCCATCTTCTTACCGATGATGGCACCTGCGCCAGCACCTACGGCACCACCGATGACAGCACCGACAGCCGTGTTACCGGCAATGGCTCCGATAATGGCTCCCAGACCAGCACCGCCACCGGCACCAATCAGCGCGCCCTTACCCGTGTTACTCATTCCACAACTCACCACCAGTGCTGCGCACAAGGCGATGGCAATTGATTTTAAACCTTTCATAATCTTCTTAATTTAGTTGTTAAACGTTGATTTCTGCTGCAAAGTTAATAATTATTTTCAGACAAAAGAACAAAAGAAACAAAAAATTATATGTTGTTATGTTCTTATGTCTAAAAATTTATGTAATTTTGCACTCAAATTTCAATAAAGACAAAATAATGGCAAAAGAATTAAAAGATTTAACGAAGAGGGCTGATAATTACAGCCAGTGGTTTAACGATCTGGTGGTCAAGGCCGACCTCGCAGAACAGAGTGCCGTGCGCGGTTGTATGGTCATCAAGCCCTACGGCTATGCCATCTGGGAGAAGATGCAGCAGCAACTGGATAAGATGTTCAAGGAGACGGGCGCCCAGAACGCCTATTTCCCCCTGCTCATCCCGAAGTCGTTCCTCAGCCGTGAGGCCGAGCATGTAGAGGGATTCGCCAAGGAGTGTGCCGTAGTGACCCACTACCGCCTGCGTGCCAAGGAGGACAAGAGCGGCGTAGAGGTCGATCCCGCTGCCAGACTCGAAGAGGAACTCATCGTGCGCCCCACCTCAGAGACCATCATCTGGAACACCTATAAGAACTGGATCCACTCCTGGCGCGACCTGCCCCTGATGTGCAACCAGTGGTGTAACGTGATGCGCTGGGAGATGCGCACCCGTCCCTTCCTCCGCACCTCGGAGTTCCTCTGGCAGGAGGGCCACACAGCCCACGCCACCCGTGAGGAGGCCGAAGAGGAGGCACAGAAGATGCTGAAGGTCTATGCCAAGTTCGCCGAAGAGTGGATGGCCGTGCCCGTCGTTCAGGGTGTGAAGAGCGAGACCGAGCGCTTCGCCGGAGCCCTCGACACCTATACCATCGAGGCCATGATGCAGGACGGCAAGGCCCTGCAGTCGGGAACCTCACACTTCCTCGGACAGAACTTCGCCAAGGCCTTCGAGGTGCAGTATCTGAACAAGGAGAACAAGCCCGAATACGTGTGGGCTACGTCATGGGGTGTCTCTACCCGACTGATCGGCGCCCTCATTATGACCCACTCCGACGATAACGGCCTCGTACTGCCTCCGCGTCTGGCTCCCATCCAGGTGGTCATCATCCCCATCGCCACCAAGCCCGAGCAGATGGAGCAGGTGAACAAGGAAGTGCAGCCCATCATCGAGGAACTGCGCTCAAAGGGTATCACCGTGAAGTTCGACGATGCCGACAACAAGCGTCCCGGCTTCAAGTTTGCCGACTATGAACTGAAGGGTGTGCCCGTACGCCTGGTTCTCGGTGCCCGCGACCTGGAGAACGGCACCATCGAAGTGATGCGCCGAGACACACTCGAGAAGGAGACCCGCAGCATCGAGGGCATTGCCCAGTATGTCGAGGATTTGCTCGAGGACATCCAGAAGAACATCTTCCAGAAGGCCAAGACCTTCCGCGACGCCCATATCTACGAATGCGACAACTACGACGAGTTCAAGGAGCGTGTGAAGGACGGCGGCTTCTTCCTCTGCCACTGGGACGGCACTGCCGAGACCGAGGCACAGATCAAGGAAGAGACGCAGGCCACCATCCGCTGCGTGCCCTTCGGCGTAGAGCAGACACCTGGTGTCGACATGGTCAGCGGCAAGCCCTCCAAGGCCCGCGTCATCATCGCAAGAAGTTATTAAGACAAATCTCAACATCATTAAATAAAAATAAATTAGATTTATGAAAAGAGCACTACCATTATGGATGCAGGCTGTCATCATGATGTCCTGTCTGGCGGCAGTTGTACCCGCCAAGACATGGGCTCAGCAGGCAGAACCATCCGAACGGCTGACGAGGCTGTTTACTCCTGGCACCAGCACAGCGTATGCCTTCAACTATCCGACCGTGAACACCGCCGGCGAGCGCATCGTGCTCTCATCGGCCCTGATTGCCTGGACACCTACCGACGACCGTCAGGAGACCGACAGCATCGAGACGGTCCATGTCTACAGCCACGCCACCATCGGCTCCGACGAAGAGCGGCCCACCACGCAGGGATTCTCTAAGGAGCAGATCATGCTGCAGACACTGCCGAGACGTAACTATCAAGAACTCGCGGGCGACCAGACCGCTGCCTATGTGGGACGCTGCATCATCATCGCGCCCGACTATGAAGGCTATGGCATCACGAAGGACTTGCCGCATCCCTACCTCTCGCAGCGGCTGACGGCACAGCAGGTGCTCGACGCCGTCAACTACGGACTCGACCTCTACCGCAAGCAGGCGGCAGAGAAATCGGCCGACGACCCGCTGCTGCCCATCAAGAGCGACTGGCGCATGTTTGGCCTCGGCTATTCACAGGGCGGAGCGGTCACGCTGGCCTTCCAGCGCCTCATCGAGGAGAAGGGACTGGCCGATGACCTGCACTTCTATGGCAGCATCTGCGGCGACGGCCCCTACGACCTCATAGAGACCATGCGCTACTATTTCTCTGACGACGGTACCAGTTACGGCGTGGAGACCGACCACCGCAAGGGCATCAGCACCTATCCCGTGGTCGTGCCCCTCATCATCAAGGGCATGTGCGCCACCCATCCCGCAATGGCCAAATACCGCATCGAGGATTTCCTGTCGCAGCAACTGCTCGACACGGGCGTGCTCAGTTGGATCGACAGCAAGCAATACACCACGAGCGAGATGTCCGGGCTGTGGTACGACCAACTGCAGGAAGGCTTAGACACCCTCGGCCGCTACTATTCCCCGGAGCAGATGGCAGAGATGTTCTCCTCGCCCAGAGAGGGCAAGGTGGCGGGCCATCTGGACAAGATGTTCACACCAGCCACCTTTGCCTACCTGAACAATGCCGACAGCATGGCCACCGTGCCGGCTGAGCCGGCCACTGCCCAGCAGGCCCTGCACCGCGCCCTGGCCGACAACTCTGTCGTCACAGGCTGGGAGCCACAGCACCGCATACAGTTCTATCACTCACGCGGCGACATGGTAGTACCCTTCGGTAATTACGAGGCCTTCCACAACGCCCATCCGGACGGGTTAGACAACATCTACCGCATCAACGACACCTTCGGCCTTGATGGTGACCACATGGCTGTTGCCATCGTCTTTTTCGCGGAAAGCCTCACCGGTAATTTCGTCGGCAACTATGAGTGGATCAGCGAGGCCGTCAACCCGACGGCTATCGATACGCAGCGACTGACCGCCGTCCAGCGCCTGACGAACAACGGAGACAACTGGTACACGATCGACGGCCGCCGCCTCAGCGGAAAGCCAACCAGAAAGGGTGTATATATCCACAACGGTGTGAAGATTGTAGTAAGATGAGTTAGTTTGATATGAAATCCAAAAAGAGGGCTGACAGGGATGCTGTCAGCCCTCTTTGTTAGTCAGCAAATCCTATAACGAATTGATTGTTTTTCTTGAACACGAATCTCACGAATCACACGAATGACTCTGCCCTTAGAGTAACCTCTTCCCCTCCTGAGTCAGGAGGGGTGCCCGTTAGGGCGGGGTGGTCTGCGCTCGGCTTTGCCGCTTGCTACCGGAGGGACGCAAGAACGCGCGCTTTTTCATTCCTCTCCCTCGGTTTCTGTCCCTTTCCGTCTGACAATTGTGATGCAAGGCGAATGCAGTGTGGCAAGCTCGCTTGGCCAATGCTGAGCCGCAAATCACAATCGCACTGATCATCTCATTGTCAGTGCAAAATTACCACATTCCTCCGACCCACTTCATCCCAATTCATCTTAACTCATCCCAATTCATCCATTTTAATCCAAACTAATCCTAATCTCACATTAGCCCCTGCCACTTGACTCCGTAAACCCTGCCACTTTACTCCGTTACCGATACCTCCTGACCTTATAAGGGATAGGACTTTATCTATATAAGCCCCTATCCTTTACACCCATTCCAGGCATCCTTTACGCCCTTAACAGCCGTCCTTTAGTAACCTCTTCCCCTCCTGAGTTAGGAGGGGAGCCCGTGGGTGGTCTGAAGAGGCGCTATAACTGCCCACAGATATTGCATTGGCCCTTGTTCAGACCACCCCTAACCCCTCCTAACTCAGGAGGGGAAGAAGTTACCTCCCTCCGCCACCAGAGTAATCTCACTCCACACTCCTCACTCCTCACTCCTCGAAAACAAAACCTCAAATCTCAAACCTCAAACCTCAAACCTCATACTCCCCCGGCGCGCCGAACTTATCCACCATCGCCCTCACCTGATCCGGGCTATAGTCCTTGTCGTGTGACGAGAAACCCATCCCCACGAGACTCTGGTGAAACTGTCTGTCCTTCTTGATCCAGCGCAGCAGTTTGGCCTGCGCCACCTTCGGATCATCAATCGTCGGAAACATCAGCAAGGCGAACTCCGACTTGCCGTACGTGCGAATTAAGAAATTGTTCTGTGTCATTGGCTAATTTGTTTTATTTTAAGATAAATTATTTGACTGCAAAGTTACAAAATTAGTTTGAATTATGCAAGCCTTTATCCTCTAAAATAAGGGTAATTACTCTAATTTGCTCTATATTAGATACTTACCAAAAGAACTTGACAAAAAATATTGGGGTAATGTGTCATGAGTGTCATGAGTGTCATGAGTGTCAAGTGTCATTAAGCGTTTTTGATTTCCCAAAATTACTCATAATATAATATATAAATATATTTATATATTATATTATGAATTAAATATGCCCTTTTAAAATCCTTAATGACACTTATGACACTTGACACTCATGACACCGCGCAGGACTATGACGAACTGCTGATAGAGCGGAATCGAAGCGGGCGCTATTGGGTTCACTTCGCCGTCAGACCTAAGGACAATCGTAGGAAAACGAGATTTATTGATTGTTAGAATTAGAATCGCCCGCCTCCAGATGTTTTTCAGGAAGCGGGCGATATTATTCGTGCTTTTGCAGACAAATAAAAGTGCGAATTGTAAGATTGTAAGATTTTGTAGTTGCCACCTCTCATGTAAAAGCCAAACTTTGTTAAATAATTCCGGTTTCATGCAAGTTTTCCTGCGTCTCACCATTTTATATATAGAAAAAGGTATAATTTTGCATTCAAACTAGAGAACGTGAAAAAGATTTTGTTTGCATTAGTCTGTATGATGGCAGTCGTACAGTATGCTGGGGCTCAGGAGTACTTCCGCTCTGCTTCTGACTATGCCCGACTGTATGTGGGGCCGATAGAGCCTCAGTACCAGGTGTCGTTGTGGCATGATATCCCCTATTATAAAGGCAATACGAATGTGTATCAGGGCCGCATCTGTTATCATGGGGTGGTATATGATGAGGTGCAATTGCGCTTTGACCAGTTGGAGCAGCGGGTGGCGGTGCTCACTCCCGTCAAGGGTGTGTTTTGTCTGCCAGAGCAGGCCTGCATAGACTGGTTTGAGATGGATGGCCGCAGATATGTGCACGATCCTGAGGACGGCTCACGGTTTGCGGCCCTGCTCTGCGACGGAAGCGGGAACGGGGTCCGCCTTTATCATAGCGTGTGGAAGGTATACGGCGGCGAGAACTCTTTCGGAGGGAAGAAATATGTGAAGGTCCTCAGTACGAACGAGTACTACTCGCTGCAGACTGCCGACGGCGCCATCCACCATGTGAAGAATGCCAGGGACGTGGCCAGGATATTCCCTGAACAGAAAGGCCAGATCAAGCAGATGGCGAAGCAGCGACATCTTTCGTTCTCAAAGAAGGAGCGGGAGCAGAGTCTTGTGAAGGTGGTGGAGGGTGTTTCCGGAGCAAAGTTGTTTACAGTTGACAGTTTACGGTTTACAGATGATTACTCTGCGGCGGAAGAAGGGCTTGCCAGCAAATCAACTGTAAACCGTAAACTGTCAACTGTAAACTATCCCAAGGACTCCCTCATCGCCGGCATTCCCGTTCTTGACAGCGACACGCTTTCGACAACAGGTTCAGCAAAGACAAAGGTCTATATCGTGCCAGGGGTGCAGAAGGCCAGGGCGAGCGTTGCCGACGACCAGGAACTGGCGGAGATCGTCGTCGTGGGTGGTCGCCAGTCGGCGGTGAGGAGCACGACGATGGGGTCTGAGAAGTTCAAGCCCCAGTTGCTGAAGAACATCCCGTCGGCCTTTGGCGAGTCGGATATCATGAAGGTGGTGCTCACGCTGCCTGGTGTCACTACCGTCGGCGAGGCTTCGAGCGGATACAATGTGCGAGGCGGGGCGACAGACCAGAACCTGATATTGTTTAATGGCGGAACGGTGTATAATCCCTCGCATCTGTTCGGACTGTTCACGTCGTTCAATTCTGATGCGGTAGAGGATGTGGAACTGTTCAAGTCGAGCATTCCCGTGGAGTATGGCGGCAGGATCAGCAGTGTGCTGAAGGTGACCTCGAAGGAGGCCAACATGCAGAAACTGACGGGTTCGGCCAGTATCGGCGCATTGACCAGCAAGGCGAATGTCGAGGTGCCTATCGTGAAGGATCATGTGTCGCTCTTGCTGAATGGCCGCACGACGTACAGCGACTGGATGCTCAAGCAGTTGCCTGAGGACAGCGGCTACAAGAACGGCTCGGCCAACTTCTATGACTTCAGCGGCGTGCTGACCTGGAAACTCAACAGCCTGCACCGCCTCAAGATATATGGTTATTGGAGTCATGATAAGTTCTCGTTCAGTTCGCAGGACAAGTATGGCTACGAGAACCGCAACTTCTCTGCCGAGTGGCGCTCGCTGCTGAATGAAAGGGTGACGCTCACGGCCTCTGCAGGACTGGACCACTACGACTATTTCAATGAGGACAGGAACACGCCCTCTATGGCCGCCAGGCTGAGTTTCGGCATCGACCAGATATGGGGCAAACTGCATATCCGTCAGCGATTGTCAGAGAAGCAGGTGCTCTCGTACGGTCTCTCTGTACAGCACTACAACGTGCAGGGCGGAACGTATGAGCCGATAGGCGAGGAGTCGTGCATCACGACAGACCAGTTACAGCGGGAGAAGGCGCTGGAGAGTGCTGCGTTTATCGACTATGAGCACTCGCTCACAGAGAAACTGTCTGTGTCGGCCGGATTGCGCTATTCGATGTTCAATGCGCTGGGTCCGCGTGACGTGAACTTTTATCATGACGGCGAACTCCCGACAGAGGAGACGTTGTTGGAGACTCGCCGTGAGACGGGTATCATCAAGACCTATCATGCCCCGGAGATCCGCCTGTCGGCCCGCTATGCGCTGATGGAGAACCTCTCGCTGAAGGCGGGCTTCAACACGATGCACCAGTATATCCATAAGGTGTCGAACACGTCGATCATGTCGCCTACAGACATCTGGAAACTCTCCGACCTCAATATCAAGCCCCAGAACGGCTGGCAGGCGGCGGCAGGTATCTATCATGAGACGGCAGGCAAGAAGTATGAGTTCTCGGCAGAGGTGTATTACAAGCATATCGGCGACTACCTCAACTATCGCAGTTCGGCGGTGCTGCTGATGAACCATCATCTGGAGACAGACGTGATCTCGACGAAGGGACGGGCATACGGCGTGGAACTTCAGGTGAAGAAGCCTGTGGGAACGCTGAACGGCTGGGTGAGTTACACCTACTCGCGCTCTCAACTCCGTCAGGACGACGAGCGGGTGGCAGTGCCTCTGAACAATGGCGAGTGGTACCCTTCAGAGTATGACAGACCGCATGAGGTGAAGGCCGTACTCAACCTGAAGTTTACGGAGAGGTACAGTTTCTCAAGCAACTTCAACTACGCTACGGGCCGTCCGACGACACTGCCTGCCGGCAAATACTACGACTCGTACAACCAGAAATACATGCCCTACTATACAGACCGCAACACCTATCGTATTCCGGACTATATGCGACTGGACCTTGCGTTCAATATCGAGCCGACCCATAAGTTGACATCCTTCCTCCACACATCGTTCTCTATTGGCGTCTATAATGCCCTTGCCCGCAAGAATGCCTATAATGTCTATTATGTCACCGAGGGAGAGGAAATCAAGGGGTATAAGTTGTCTGTGTTTGGCACGGCCATTCCGTACGTCTCACTTAATATACGATTCAATTAGGATATGATGAAACAGATGAGATCGCTATATATTGTGCTTTGTCTCATGGTGGGCATGAGTACACTGTCGGGCTGTATAGAGGAGTTTGAGGCAGACATTCCTGCAGATGATTCTGACTTGCTCGTTGTGGAGGGCGCTATATGTTCTTCCAGGGTCAACACGTTTGTCCTGTCGCGTACTCAGGCTCTGAACTCTTCCGACGAGTTGCAAAAGGTCGTGGGAGCCCATGTCTCTGTCAGGGGGAGCGACGGTTCTGAGTATCTGGCGCAGGGGGTCTATGGCCAGTATGTCTGCCAGGTCGGCGTGCTCTCTCCTGACGTGGAGTACTATCTGCATATCGAGAGCGACGGCGAGGTCTATGAGTCAGAGCCTCAGAGACCGATGCCTACAGAGAAGGTTGTCGAGGTGACGGGTGTCCGTGACTCCCTGAAGAATCGTGTCGACGTGCTTGTCACGCCAGCCGATCCCTTTGAGCCTGACAGGGCGAACTATTATTCGTGGACCTGCGATGAGACCTGGGAGGTACATTCCGACTACACGACCAACATGTATTTCGACAAAGAGGCCATGAAGCGTGTCTATCAAGCGAACCTCTTTCCTCATATAGGATGGAAGGATGCGACAGCCCCGACGATCATGGTGGGTGCCAGCAGCAGTTACAAAGACCAGCATATCCGTCGCCTCAAGATGTACGACATAGACTGCAGCAATGAGCGTATCTATTACAGGTATAGCGGTCTGGTGCACCAGCGTGCCATCTCCAAGGCAGAGTACGAGTACGAGATGGCCCGTCGCCAGGCTGGTTCGGAGATGGGAGGCCTGTTTACTCCCCAGCCGTCTGCCCTGCCTACTAATATCCACTGTCTCACGTCAGACAAGCATGTGATAGGCTTCGTAGGATGCTCATTGAATACCAGTGAATACAGGTTCTTCCTCGACGCCAAAGAATTGTCTATCCAAATCCCTCAGAGAGAAGACTCCCGTTTGTGGCTCGATAATTGCACCGAAGATGATTGCGCCCTGCAGGTGGACAAAGGCATGTTCCTCTGCGAATGGGAAGACAACAGGATCTCGTTTGGCTCGTTGAAAACGGCATGGGCCTTCGACTGGCAACTCGACGTGAGATCTAAAGGGGCATATATTGAAGAACCTGATTTCTGGTCATTGGAAGGAAATGTAAGTTACTAAGATGAAAAGGAGATTATTGTCAATGATAGTTGCAATGGTGCTTGCCCAATGCACCTTTGCTATAGATGTAAAGACAGACCGCACCTGGTATCTTGCAGGTGAGGCGATGAAAGTCAGCGTCACGGCTGATGCCGTGATAGCATATGCGGAACTGTGTGATACGTACGGTATGGCGGCAGGCGTCGTGATTGGCCTTCAGGAAGGGAAGGGAACGGGCATGATCGAACTGTCTTCCAACCTCCACAGCGGGTACTATGTACTGTCGGCTTACACTCGTGACAAAGCCCAAGTGTCCCGTCAACTGGTCGCCGTTGTCAATCCTCTTCACAAGCATGAGGACGACGATATCGAATGGGTGAAAATCGCCCATCCCGACTCGTTGAGTTATCTGTCCTCCGACCCGTTCCCCCTTGAGCAGGTCGTGAAGGCCACCAGTGTACGTGAGACGGAAGGCCACGTCATCAGGACACGTGTCAGGAATGTCTGTGACGGTAACACATTCAGCGGCAACCAGATCCGTCCTTCCTTGGCAATCATTGGGAAGCAGATCCATTATTTCGAGGGTAGGATGATGAACGACTCTATCGCGGTCTTCTGCACCTATGGCATCCAGGGCAAGCGGCCGCTGGTGCTCTCTGCTGTGTCGACAACAGGCGTGAGCCTGCCTATCGAGTTGATCAGTCCTTTTGCGAACTTGATTCCGAAGCGCCTGCCGCATCTGGTGTTCCATTATAATCGCAGTGAGGTGGAAGCCCGTTCTATCGACATGCAGCGGCATCAGATGGCTATCGCACCAGCCAAACGTGAAATAAAGATCGGAGATGATGCTGACGACACCGCCGTGGAAGGCGTGCCGTTGGACTATGACGAAACGATTCTGGGTACCAGACCTGACCTGACCTATAATCTCGACGAGTACCGTCAGTTCTTTACGGTCAAGGAGGTGCTGCTTGAGTATGTGAATTGTGTGACGACCAGGAAAGTGAATGACGTACTACAGTTGATGGTCCGTAAAGAGCAGGGCTCCTACGACAGTTCATGGCCTACAATGGTGTTCATAGACGGTATGCCCGTCGTCAACGTAGAGCGGCTTCTGGACTATGATGCCCGTCGTGTTCACTATATCAACATCTACAGTGGTCAATACACATTCGGCAATGGCATCTATAATGGAATACTGTCGTTTGTAACCCGTTCGGGGCGCCTGACGAACTATCCTGTTGAGCACAATGCGCAATATCTGGTATATGAATTTCCTCAATAAATTTGGAGATTCGTCTGATTTGGATAAATTTCTCACGCTCAAGAAAGCAAATATATTCGCTTTCTCTTCGCTAAAATGAAATTTTGCACTACCTTTGCAGGCAGGAATGCAGAAGAGTAAATACAAATATGTGTCTGTAGCGGCGATGGTGGCAGTGATGCTGCTGTTGGGTCTCTATATGTGGATGACCTACCGCTCGGCCGTTCGTGACATCTCTGAGAGAGCGGGCAACCAACTGACGTGGGGCATGTTCTACGAGAGTTACCAGCGGGCGGAGGTCGTGTCTGTGGGCGACACCCTCAGCCTGCCCCATCTGCGCGGTGACCTCTCACTGGAATCGTCGGTAGAGGGTATGAACGATGTGCTCAGTCGGCGTTATCACTCCGAAGTGTCGCTCGATACGTTGGCGCAGTATGTCGACTCCCTGCTCAGCGTGGTAAGTCTCGACCGGAATTTTACCCTGATGGAGGTCGACGCCGACGGCCATATCCTCCGCCAGAACAACGCCCAGTCTTCATCGGCATCGCTGAAGACCCGGGTATTCAGTACCCGTCGTGACCAGTCGCGGGGCATCAGGCTTGCGCTTAATAATCCCTATCCGACGCTTGCCAGAAGGCTCAGCCCGCTGTTTGCTGCCAGTGCCATCATCCTGATACTCTTCGGAGCCATCTTGCTGAGACTTCTGCGCTACCTCGACGAGCAGAAGATGATGGCAGACCTTCGTAACGACTTCTCCTATGCAATGGTGCACGACATGAAGTCGCCTCTGTCGAGCATCATCATGGGAGCCCGCTTCCTGCATAGCGGCAAGGTGGACGACAAGCCACAGATCAAGGAGAAATACTACTCCATCATCGAGAGTGAGGCGGAGCACCTGCTGGCACTCGTCAACAAACTGCTCACTATCTCGAAACTTGAAAACAAGAAACTCATCTTGAACAAGCAGGACGTGAACCTGGAACCCATCATCGATGATATCGTGGAGAAGGCGAAGGCGAAAACGGACAAAAACATCGATTTCATCGTAGATTTGCTGGTGCATCATGTCCTCGCTGATGAGCAATATCTCACAGAGGCCATCTCCAACCTCGTCGACAATGCCATCAAGTATTCCAAGGACACGGTCAGCATAAGCATCACCACCCAGAACAGCGACAAATACGTACTTTTGAAGGTCCACGATAACGGTATCGGCATCTCCAAGGAAGACCAGCGTATCATCTTTGATAAGTTCGGCCGTGCTGCCGTGCATGAGAAGAACCGCAAGGGCGGTGTCTCAGGCTTCGGTCTCGGACTGAACTATGTCGATCAGGTCATGCAGGCCCACGGAGGCAGGGTGACCGTCACGAGTGAGAAAGACCAGTACTCCGAATTTACACTATTTATCCCCAAACAATAATGATGATCTTCATAAAAAATCTTGATGAATATGGTAAAGTTACTCTTGGTTGAAGACGACGCATCGTTAGCGTATATCGAGAAGACTGGTCTCGAGGATATCATCGGCGGCTACGACGTGACCACCGCTGCCAACGGGAAGGAAGGCCTGCAAGCCTGGCAACAGATCCATCCAGACGTCATTATCTCCGATATAGACATGCCTGTGATGAACGGTTTCGAGATGGTGGAGCGTATCCGTGAGACTGACGGCGATGTGATCATCATCTTCACCTCGGCCCTCACGTCGCCCAATGATGTGAAGGCCGGCTACCGTCTTGGCATCAATAACTACGTGAAGAAGCCTTTCGTGCCAGAAGAACTGGATGCCCATATCCAGGCACTGATGAAGATGAGGGGTGGGGCGAAGACGCAGAAAGAGACCAACCACTATAAACTAGGTAAATATACACTTGATGCCGACCACGCCACGCTGCGTGATGACGAAACAGATATTTCGCAGACCATCACCCAGCGCGAGGCCCAGATCCTGCAACTTCTGGCAGAGAATCAGAACCATGTCGTGAGGCGCGAGGCCATCCTCAGCCGCTTCTGGAATACTGAGGACGATTATTTCGCTTCCCGTTCTCTCGACGTCTTCGTCAACAAACTGCGTAAACTGCTCTCCGACGAACCTCGTGTCCAACTGAAGACCGTGCGCGGTATAGGATTACAATTGTTAGTGTCTTAATACGGCGTTAATCTTTGCCTAAATTCACTCGTACGCCTAATTGCAGATTGAAATTCGTGGGCTTGTACTTGAAGTAGTTCTGGATATGGCTGCCATTGTCGAAATAGTGCTTGATGCCTGGTTCTACATAGATACCTAACTGGGGAATGAAGTTATACTGGACACCTAGGGCGGCATTTACCGACCATTGCCAGTTGTCTTTCTCCAACTTCGTTTCTGTGCCCTCTGTCGTCATGTACGCTTTCACATTAAAGTCTGCTTGTCCACCAGCCGTCGCATAGACATTCAGCCCGTGCCATTTCCACACGTTATACAGTACCGTCAGCGGGATGCCCACATAGTGCAGTTTCTGCTGCCGCTCATAGACGAGGCTGTTGGCGATACTGGTAAAGTCGGAACTCAGACGGGTATAGACCACACCCGTCGATACTGAGAATTTCGATGAAATGGGGATATTCACGCTCAAGCCGAACGAGATAGGTTGGTAGAAATTCTGCCTTTCCTCATGGTTAGCCAGATAGACGGGACTGTTGCCGACTCGGGTTCCGTGGCTGTCGGGGTTCCTATAGTAATCATAATTAGAGAGCAGTTCCTGACTCATCAGCACACCGTTACGGTACGACTGGTTGCCGAAGCCGTTGGAGGCATAGAGGTTGATGGTGGCGCTCCCGCTGCGACGCAGCTTGTATGCTGCGATCTTCTGATTCAGTTCGCGGATTACATTCTCCGGACTCTTCTCGGAATCATTGGGCTTTTTCTCCGATGAAATGGGCTGAATGGACTCATTGGACTTTTCTTCTGATGAAACAGGCAAAATGGGCTCATTGGGCTTTTCTTCTGATGAAATGGGCACCAAAGGCGTTTCTTCTACTTTTTTCTCCGATTCCATCGGTATTTCTTCAGCCAAGAGGGCGGGAGCCTTTACGCCCTGTTCAATGCTCTCGGATGACTCTGACTCCTCAGATTTCTTCGATTTCATCAGTGCAGGTGTCTTTTCTGCAGAGGTCTTCTTCGTCGTCTCGCTTTTGCTGCTCAATAAACTATTCTCATTCCTTATTCCACTCTTCACATTCCACAGAATCACCAATCCTCCCACAATCACTGCCGCAGCAGCCCATCTCGCCCACAAAGGAACGATGCGGGCCTCTTTCTTCGGAGTCGGACTTGCCACTTCCTTCGGCAGTCTCGCCTCGATCTTCTCCCACAGATCATCAGGCACAGGCGCTTCGATGTCTGCCAGATGGTTGCGCAGCCGTTGGGTCCATTGGTCTTCCCGGCTGTGCTTGTCTGTCTGATGCCTTTCCTGTTTCATATCCTTTGTGAGTTTAAATATTCTCTAATCATGTTCGCCAATTGCCTTCTGGCTCTTGAGAAAGTTGACATTGAAGTCTTGTCACTGATGCCGAGTCTATCGGCGATCTCTTTGTGGGACATTTGCCCGAAGGTGCGGAGGTTGACGATCATCCTGCTCGTCTCTGGCAGACGGTCAATCATCTCGCTCAGTATATCTGGAGGTATCTCCTCGAGGGGCGTTTCATCCTCCTCTTCTGCGGTTTCATCGGGCAGTTGGTCATAGAACAGCAGCCTTCCGTGATCCCTCATCCAGTCCAGGGCGCGGTTGGTGGTAATTTTCGCCACCCAGTTTCTCAGCGAACCCTCGCCACGATATTCGAAGGAGCCGATGGTGGTGAGAATGCTGACAAAGGTGTCTTGTACGATGTCGAGCGCATCCTCCCGCTCTGGCACAATCCGCAGGCTCACCCCCATAGCGTATCTGGAGAAACGCTCATAGAGGCGTCGCAACGCCTCCCTATCTCCAGCCTGTATCGCCTCTACCAACTGTCGTTCTGTCTCTTGCACGACTTATTTGATCTTTCTTGTCGCCCTGAATATGAATAGCCATGCTGACTTCTCCGGCCTTTCTTCATCGAGGTAGGCGGCGTCGATCTGTTTCTGCGACAGGTGACTGTAGACAGACACCTGGTCGATCGGAATGGCCACTGTCCACAACTTTGTGTTGATGTCAAACACCGCCGTCGGCTTTTCCTTGATGCCGATTAAACCTATATTATAGTCCACGTCGTCAACCTTGATGTCAAACGTGGGATAATTATTGAATGATGCCTTTTCACTTCCTTCACCTACGATGTTTTTGACATCATAGTAGTTGGCCTCTTTTGAAACCCCCTGCGTAGAACAATACATCGTCTGGCTGGTGTTCAAGTATGTGAAGCCGACAATCGTCGTAAAGAGAGGCTCTTCGGGATACATTGCCTTCCTTTCCTCTGTAACAATGCTTAACCTCGGGAAGAGGTAGTCGGCAGGGATATCGAAGACAATCTGGTCGCCCTTCACTTCTATCTGTCCCTTGCAGGTCTTGCCATACTTGCTCAGCCTCCACTCGCCCTCGAAGATACCGTCGGAGGTTATCTTGTCAGAGATGTCTGTCTTTTCATCTTCCGGCGGCTGAGGAATCGAATCTAATTGGTCATTGTCTTTTGAGCAAGACAATGCGACCGCTATCCCCGCACCTAACAATAATATTCTAAGTCGTCTCATAACATTAATTCTCAAAAACTCTAATTCTTGATATAATATCTTCTATTTATAGAACATCTTCTTTCCGTTCTTGATCACGAGGCCTTTGTATGATGCGTTGACCTTCTGGCCTGCGAGATTGTAGACAGTATCGTCGGCTTGATTGGTCTTCATGGTCTTAATGGCTGCAGGGGTGCCTTTCTCCTTCTCTATGACCTGAACCTTCTTGACGACGGTGGTTCCTAAGACCCAACCAGTATCGAGTAAGGTGAAACCATCCCAATAGATGTTGCTACCGAACTCGGGAAATTCAAAATCGAACGTCTGAAAGTCGTCGCTGGCTGTTACAGGAACTTGATCCACGTGGATTTGGATTTCGTCCCAACTGCCTAATCTTACACGATAGGTGCCGTCAGACGGAACTTTCAGGGTCAGACGGACGATGTAATCGCTATCCTTGTCAAGTGCGAGCCGTTCAGTATTAACATGTGTCCACATGTAATCTTTCAAACTTGGATTGTGAATGGCCAATCCTTCATCTGTCGTTTCCCAGGGGTAATTATCATAATCTTCCCATATTTCCGGATACACCAAACCTTCCCAGTTCGTTTCAGAGATGATTTTCTCACCATTCACGTCAGCCTTCTCAGTATTGCCTGTCAGTACACGAATCAGATAGGCGTCGTAGTCCGTTTCAAGAGAATACGTTGCCGGCTTGATCCATATGATGCATTCCTTCTCAAAATCGTATCTGTCGTCGATGGCTTTTAGCACCTCTTGCGATGTTTTCATGTGGCAGACCAGTTGATATGATGAAAGTCCCTCACCCTCATGGGACCATTCGGAACTGTGGCCAAGCGACACTTTGTCGCCAAAGTATTCCAGCAGGCCTTCGATCTTGCAACTTGACCTTAAGTTCACATCAATTCTTGGAAGGACGACGTAAATCCTCTCGTTTTCATGAGCCATCTTATAGAAACTGGATTCAAAGAAATTACCCTCAGGCAGATTGCAGTCCTTTTTTACATACCATCTATCCCTGCCACCCTTGAGGATTTGTCTATCCTCTGAATCCTTTTTCTCGGCATAAAAGGATTCGATGGCTTCCTGACTTGCCTCGTCCATCGCCTGAACATACCTGTAGAGGAAAGACTCGTCCGGTGTCAAGTCTACCCATTTATAACATTCCTGCTCTCCCTCTTCCTGGGCGCTTGTACTAACGGCTATCAAGGCCATTACCAGTATTGTTAACCACTTTCTCATAACTTATTTAATTATGTGTTACTTCTGCACGAACTGATTTCCGATATTAATCACAAGGCCTTTATGACCTGGGGAACAATGGGGTCATCTTCACTCTTGTCACTTGAACACGAAGTGGTCATTGCCAGACTATATCCTAAAAGTATTATTCCAAACTGTTTCATAACTATTGCTTTTTAATGTTCGTCTATTGCTATAACTGGAAAAATGCAAAAGGTTGATGGATTTGGAAGAAGATTTAAACTTTTTTAAGGAAAAATCCTTTAATACGGTGGGAGATTTGCTTGGCTAAACAAAAAGTCTTGGGTAAAAAGTAGGGAGCCTATGGTTTGGCCCCCTATCTTTAACCTTTCTCTTTATAGATAATCTTGTTGGCGCCGCTGGTGATCTTAAGGGCTTCGGGGTGCTCCTTGATGAACGAATCGATGTGGCGCACACGCTTCTGCTCGAAGATCTCCTCAATGGCGATGAGGATACCCGTTTCCTCAACATCGCCAAAGCCGTAGTTGATGGCGGTGCCGAAGAGTTTCATGGTGGGCGACAGACTCATGTAGGCATTTACCAATGGGGGTATGTTGTAGCCTAGTTTGCGGATCTCGGCGTTGAGGATGCGGTAGTCTTCCTTGAAATCCTCCTCGCAGAACAATTGCTCCAGTTCTTTGGGGTCAGCCTCAATCTGGAGCGGTTTCATCGGTACGATGAGGTTTTCTGTGTCAGCAAAGTGCTTGTGAAGGAAGTAGAGAATCATGTCCCGTCCACGACGGATATATGAGGGGTACATGGTGAATTTGCCGAAGAAATAGCGGACGTTAGGCTTGATGACGGTGAGCGCTCCCAGTCCGTCCCATAGATTGTCAAGGGCGAAGAGACTTTTGGCACCCATCTTGGAACTCTGGTAAGGCAGCGAGACGAACGAACGGCCCAACTCGATGGTATAAGGGGCATATTCCTTAAGGAATTTCTCTGAGAAATGGAACATATGGCTGGTCGCAAGTTTCGGCTGTCCGTTGGCGTCCATCTCCCATTCGGTACCCTCGAGATAGCGATAACCACCGATAATCTCTTCGGCCTCAGGATTCCAAACGATGAGTTGCTTGTAACAATTGTCACAGGTGTCGAACTCGTCAATGTCCATCGCCTTGCCTGTGCCGCCTCCCGCTTCGCGGAAGGCAATCTCACGAAGTCGTCCGATTTCCTTCATCACGTTCGGTGCATTGTGGGCTGTAATGATGTAAATCTCGTTATGACTCTTGTTCGTCATACGGAGTTGGCGCTCAGGAGTCAACTCTTGTTTGAGGATTTCCTTGTCTATCGGCTGGATAATCTCTTGTTCCATTTTTAGTTGGGCGTTTTTGAGTTTATTGTTTAGGATTACGGTTCAGAGTGTATAGACCTGCTGGCGAACATATTGTGCCCAGTCTTTGGGGGTTCGGCTCTTGTCGAACGTCTGCCAAGGGATGGGCTTGCCAATGGCCACGCGAAAAGTCTTGTGGACATTCTTGTACATCTCGTCAACCAGGAAAAGCATGGCGAGGTTGAAGGGCAGGCATCGATCGCTGAAATTGGCGAGACGGTAGAAGAAATTGGAGTTCTGGCCACCGAAGTGGATGGGTACGACATCGCGCTGATATTGGACGCTTTTCGAGATAAAGGTCTTCGTCCAGGGAATATCGCTGATGATTCCGTTTTTCTTCCTGGAACAGAGTCCGGCAGGGAACATGAGCATGTGGTTCTGACTTTGGAACCCTGCCTCTACCATAGCAGGGAAGTTGCGACTCTGGTTACCAGTCTTGTTGATGGGGATGCAGACAGGAGCAAGGCCGGGAAGGTTCATGAGGAGGTCGTTGACGAGATAGCGGAACCGTCCGTCGTAGTGGCGCCCGATAATGGCTCCGAGCGCTACACCGTCTTCGCCGCCGAGGGGATGATTGCTCACGAAGGTATATAAACGTCCGTCATCAGGAGCGGGCAGGTTTTCGCGCCCTTCAATCTTGAGAGTCATGTCGAGGTATCTGACGCATTCCTCAAGCCAGTCTACCCCCACTTTCTCCCGACTCTCCCAAAGAAAAGCGTTCACTTGGTCTTGGTGAGCGATGCGTTTGAGCCAGTTGACGAGGAAACCAGGCACGAATTTTGCTTTCGGACCCATTTTCTCCTTGAGAATCTTGTCGATGTCAATCGTCTTCTCTGTCAAGTCTGCCATTTCTCTCTTTCTTGCTAACAGTTTGCAAAAATAGCACATTTCTTTCAATTGTGTGCATAAATTGGAAAAAAAAAGAATTATTTAAAAGTATTTTGTACACTTAAGCCATTTAAATCATTAAAATAAAGTTAAAATCAAAAAAAAGTGGGGAAAAGTGGATGGAAGTGGGGAAAAATGCGTAATTTTGTAACCGAATCTATTATATAATAAGGTTTATGCGTTTTTTGGGTAATGTAGAAGCAAAGACAGACGCAAAAGGGAGGGCTTTCCTGCCGGCTGTTTTTCGCAAGGTGCTTTCGGCATCTGGCGAAGAAAACCTTGTGCTGAGGAAAGATGTATTCCAGCCATGTCTGGTGTTATACCCGGAAAGTGTATGGAACTCGCGGCTCGATATGTTGAAGGCACAGTTGAAGCCTTGGAAGCCTGTGCATCAGCAGATGTTCCGTCAGTTCGTGTCAGAGGCTGAAGTCGTCACCCTTGACGGCAACGGCCGTTTTCTGATCTCGAAGCGGCTCCAGCGGGCAGCAGGCATCAGTCAGGACTTGCAGTTCATAGGTATGGATGATACTATTGAGATCTGGTCACCCACTGATCTCCAGAAGACGTTGAGAAGCGACGAGGAGTTCGGAGCGGACTTTGAACGGATTATGAACGGAGAAGAAGTTGAGAGCGAAGAATAATGATAAAGGCGGAAGGTTATCACGTACCAGTGCTCCTTCGGGAGAGCGTTGGCGGGCTTGATATTAAGCCCGATGGCGTCTATGTGGACGTGACCTTCGGCGGCGGTGGACATAGCCGCGAGATCCTTAGTCGCCTGGGTGCAAAGGGGCGTCTGTTCAGTTTTGATCAGGATGAGGATGCAGAACAGAACATCGTGAATGATGAGCGTTTTACATTTGTAAGGAGTAATTTCCGTTATCTGAAAAACTGGATGCGCTATTACGGTATCGGTGAAATCGACGGTTTGTTGGCCGACCTTGGGGTGTCAAGCCATCATTTCGATGATGAGACGCGCGGCTTCTCCTTCCGTTTCGATGCTCCCCTCGACATGCGGATGAACAAACGGGCAGGGATGACGGCGGCAGACGTGCTGAACAATGATAGTGAGGAACAACTGTCAGATATCTTCTACATCTATGGGGAACTGAAGAATGCGCGCCGGATTGCCGCTGCTATCATACAGGCCAGGACTGCCAGGCGCATCGAGACTACCAACGATCTGATGGAGGCTACGGAAAAGTGCTTCCAGCGTGAACGGGAAAAGAAGGAGACGGCTAAGTTGTTTCAGGCTCTTCGTATTGAGGTGAATCACGAGATGGATGCCTTGAAGGAGATGCTCAACGGTGCCAGAGACCTGATCCGCACGGGTGGCAGGCTTTCAGTGATTACCTATCACTCGTTGGAGGATCGACTGGTGAAGAATATGATGAAGGCTGGCAATGTAGAAGGAAAGGTGGTGCAGGACTTCTTCGGGCGTATTGAGTCGCCTTTCCGTCAGATAGGAGGAAAGGTGATTGTGCCGAGTGAAGAGGAACAGCAGAGTAATCCTAGAAGCAGAAGTGCCAAACTTAGAATTGCTGAAAGAGTGAGTAAAGAAGAAAGATGAGTAAGAAGAAAGAAATAGAACTGGAGTTGCAGGAGGCTGTTGTGGAGGAGCCTGCCGTCGTGGAGGAGCAGGTGTCCAAGGAAGATGCCGACCTGAGGGACGAGGCTGCAGAGATGAAGGAGCAGGCCCGTAAGACCATTCAGAAAATCAAGGAGCAGGCTAAGGAGGAGGATCCTAAGTTGACCCCGACCTTGACACTCCGTACGATTCTTGGCGGCGACTTCCTGACGGCTGATATGGTGCGCCGTCAGATATGGCTTTTTATGCTGATGGTGGTCTTTACCGTTGTCTATGTGGCTTTCAGATACCAGTGCCAGCAAGATCTCATTGCTATTGACAAGTTGGAGAAAGAGGTACTCGACGCCAAATACAAGGCACTCTCGTGTTCCAGCACACTGACGGAGAGATGTCGAGAGAGTCATGTGCTTGAAGCATTGAAACAGAATAAGGACAGTCTGTTGCACGTCGCAGACCAACCACCTTATATAATATATATAGATGAATAAGTTCAGGAATGATAAAGTAATGCCTCGCTACTTCGCTATCGCAGTAGTCCTGACATTGATTGGGCTTGCCGTCATAGGCAAGGCCCTCTATATCATGACGGCGAAGAAACAGTATTGGACGGAGGTGGCATCAAGGTTGAAGCGTGATAGTGTCAGCGTAAAGCCTGGACGTGGAAATATCCTCAGTTGTGACGGGCAACTGATGGCCAGCAGCATCCCAGAGTACAAGATATACATGGACTTCCAGGCGGGCTCCGACGATACGACATGGGTAAGGAAACGTGATTCTCTGTGGACAGAGAAGATTGACAGTATCTGCTTTGAATTAAACCAGATATTCCCATCACGGACAGTCGCCGAGTTTAAGAGCAATCTAGAGGAAGGGCGTCATAAGGTGATGAAGAATGGTAAGGTCGGGGCCCGCCACTGGGCCATATGGCCGCGACGTATCGATTATAATACGTTTTGTGAGGTGCGGACGCTTCCCTTCTTCAACATGCCGATCTATCGGAGTGGTTTCCATTGGGAGGAGTTCAACTCCCGTCGTCGTCCCTTTGGTTCATTGGCTCAGCGCACCATTGGCGATATGTTTGGTGCGAAAGACAGTGCAAAGTATGGTCTCGAACTCTCGTTTGACTCTATCCTCCGTGGAACCAATGGTATGATGCACCGTAGGAAGGTGCTGAACAAGTATATGGATATTCCCGTCTTGAACCCTATCGATGGTGCCGATGTCGTGACTACCATCGATGTGGGTATGCAGGATTTGGCTGAGCATGCCGTCATTGATGAATTGAAAGAGATTAATGGTGAGATGGGCGTCGCTATCCTGATGGAAGTAAAGACGGGCGATATTAAAGCCATCGTCAATATGGAAAGGGGTAGTGACGGAGGGTATCACGAAATGGTGAACCGGGCTATCAGTTTCCGTTGCGAGCCAGGATCGGTGTTTAAGGTCGCCTCCTTCCTCGTGGCTCTCGACGATGGGGTGGTTGATACCAGTTATGTTATCCATACGGGCAGTGGTGTGATGGAGATGCACGGGCGTCCGATGAAAGATCACAATTGGCGCCGTGGTGGGTATCAGGACATCAATGTAGCCCGTGCCTTGGAGGTCAGTTCGAATATTGGTGTCAGTTACGTGATCGATAAGTTCTATGGCAGTAATCCGACGAAATATGTCCAAGGTCTGTACCGGGTAGGTATCCACGAAGACCTGAAGATTCCCCTCGTAGGTTATCAGCCGCCTTATATCCGTATGCCAGACACGAAGACGACCGACAGGGCTAAGTATTGGAGTAAGACCACATTGCCTTGGATGAGTATTGGTTATGAGACGCAGATAGCACCCATCAATACCGTCAGTTTCTATAACGCCATAGCCAACAATGGTAAGATGATGAAGCCTCGCTTCGTGAAACAACTTGTGAAAGACGGACAGGTGATCAGGGAGTTTGAGCCAGAGGTGCTGAAGGAACGTATCGCCAAGCCACAGACCATCAAGACCATGCAGACGATTCTGGAGCATGTGGTGAGTCAGGGTTTAGGCCGTAAGGCTGGTTCGAGGTCCTTCAAGGTGGCCGGAAAGACGGGCACGGCGCAGGTGGCAGACCAATATGGAAGTTATCATTCAGGTACCACCCGTTACTGGTTGAGTTTTGCTGGCTATTTCCCTGCAGACAATCCTCGTTACACCTGTATCGTCTGTTTGAAGAAGTCTGGCCTTCCCGCCTCAGGTGGTGGTATGAGTGGTGTTGTGTTCCATCGTATCTCCGAAGGAGTGATGGCGCAGCACTTGAAACTCAGTGTTGACGATGCACGAGATGAAAAGTCCAGTTTCACCCCGGATGTTAAAACTGGTGACACGGAGGCTGCTGGTTATGTGATGAGTAGTCTTGGCTTGAAAGGTCAGCGTACCAATGCTCCAAAGACCTCTCTTGATATTATACCAAATGTTGTCGGCATGGGTGCCCGTGATGCTGTATATCAGTTAGAGAGCCGTGGTGTCAAAGCCCGTGTGAGAGGCCGTGGTAAGGTGAAGTCGCAGAGTATCTTTGCTGGTACAGCCGTCAAACAAGGAATGATGTGTGAGTTGGTGATGGAACGGTAGAAGAAGTGAAAAGGTAAAAAATGATTAAGGTGAAAAAATAAAAAGATATGAAACTGAACGAACTGCTGAAGAATGTAGAAGTGCTCAATCTGCTCGGTGATGCAGACATCGAGATTACAGGCGTGAACATCGACTCCCGTCGTGTTGAGGCTGGGCATCTTTTTGTGGCCATTCCTGGCACTCAGACTGATGGTCATAAGTTTATCCCGAAGGCCATTGAGCAAGGTGCTGTGGCAGTATTATGTGAATACTTCCCTAACAAACGGGAACCTGGTGTCACTTATATTGCAGTAGAGTCGACAGAAGACTGTGTCGGCGAGGTGGCTACACAGTTCTTTGGTAATCCGTCGGACAAGTTAAAACTGGTGGGTGTCACAGGAACTAACGGTAAGACCACTATTGCCACCTTATTATATAATATGTTTCGCAAGTTCGGTCATAAGTGCGGCCTTCTCTCCACAGTCTGCAACTATATCGAGGACGAGGCTGTTGCCGCCGACCACACCACACCAGACCCTATAGAACTGAACAGGCTTCTGGCTCGGATGGTCGATGCCGGTTGTGAGTATGCCTTTATGGAGTGCAGCAGCCATGCTATTGCTCAGAAACGTATCGGTGGCTTGCATTTTGCAGGCGGCATCTTCACCAACCTGACGCGCGACCACCTGGATTATCATAAGACTTTCGAGAACTATCGCGATGCAAAGAAGGCTTTCTTCGACGGACTCGGAAAGGATGCTTTCGCCATCACCAATGCTGACGACAAGAACGGACTGTTTATGGTACAGAACTGTCAGGCAGAGGTCAAGACCTACTCCACCCGTAGTATGGCTGACTTCAAGGCGAAACTCATCGAGTGTCACTTTGAAGGCATGTATCTCGACATCAACGGCAAGGAGGTGGGTGTGCAGTTCATAGGGAAATTCAATGTGAGCAATCTGCTCGCTGTCTATGGTGCTGCTGTGATGTTAGGTAAGAATCCAGATGATATCCTGCTCATTCTCAGTACTTTGAAGAGTGTTAGTGGCCGTTTGGAACCGGTTCGCTCTCCTGAGGGTTATACTGCTATTGTTGACTATGCCCACACTCCCGATGCTCTGGAGAATGTGCTTAATGCCATCCACGAGGTTCTCGACGGCAAAGGAAAGGTTATTACCGTCTGTGGCGCAGGTGGTAACCGGGACAAGGGTAAGCGTCCGCTGATGGCACAGGAGGCTGTGAAGCAGAGCGACCGCGTCATTATCACTTCTGACAATCCCCGTTTCGAAGAGCCTCAGGATATTATTAACGATATGCTGGCAGGCCTTGATGCACGTCAGATGAAAAAGGTAATCAGTATCATCGATCGTCGTGAGGCTATCCGTACCGCATGTATGATGGCAGAAAAAGGCGATGTCATCCTGATTGCCGGCAAAGGACATGAGGACTATCAGGAAATCAAAGGCGTGAAGCACCATTTCGATGACAAGGAGGTGGTTCGCGAGATTTTTGGGATTACGAAATAGTTTTATCAAGAATTTGAGAATTAGAGAATTGGGTAATAAATCGAAAATAAAATATGCTTTACTATTTCTTCAGGTTCTTAGAGCAGTATAATATTCCTGGCTCACATATGTGGTCCTATATCTCGTTCCGTGCCTTGCTGACACTGATTCTGGCGCTACTCATCTCTGCTTGGTTTGGTGAGAGGTTCATCAAGTGGATGAAGCGCAGAAAGATCTTCGAGACGGAGCGTGATCCAAGTATCGACCCCTTTGGCGTTGAGAAGAAGGGGGTGCCGACGATGGGTGGCATCATCATCATTGTTAGCATTTTGGTGCCGGTACTGCTGCTGTGCCGTATCCGAAACATCTATATCATCCTGATGGTCGTCACGACTGTCTGGCTGGGTTTCTTAGGATTCCTCGATGACTATATCAAGATTTTCCGTCGTAACAAGGAAGGCCTGAAAGGGAAATACAAGATTGTAGGACAGGTGAGTATAGGTTTCATCGTAGGACTGACGCTCTGGCTGAGTCCTGACGCTGTGGTAAGGGAGAATATCAACGTGCAGGAGCAGAATCAGGAGATTGTGGTGAAGCATAAGAAAGAGGCCGTGAAATCGCTGCATACGACGATTCCGTTTATCAAGAACCATAATCTGAACTATTCCGATGTCATGGGCTTCTTGGGTAAGAACAAGGTGGCTGCAGGTTGGGTATTGTTTGTCCTCATGACCATTCTTGTGGTGACGGCCGTCTCCAACGGTGCGAACCTCAACGACGGTATGGATGGTATGTGTGCAGGCAATTCTGCCATCATCGGTGTAGCCTTGGGCATCTTGGCCTATGTGTCCTCGCATATTGGTTATGCCTCGTATTTCGACATCATGTATATCCCACACTCTGAGGAGTTGGTGGTGTTTCTTTGTGCCTTTATAGGTGCGATGGTAGGTTTCCTTTGGTATAATGCCTTCCCCGCTCAGGTGTTCATGGGCGATACTGGCTCGCTGACTATCGGCGGCATCATCGGTGTTTGTGCCATTATTATTCATAAGGAATTGTTACTGCCGATTCTATGCGGCATCTTCTTCATGGAGAGCCTGAGTGTGATCATCCAGACGCAGTGGTTCAAGATTCAGAAGAAGAAGGGACGTCGAGTCCGCGTGTTCCGTGCAACCCCCATCCATGATAACTTCCGTAAACTCGACTCACAACTCGACGCCACCAGTCATTATATCTTAAAAGGCTGGCCTAATCGTCCTTTCCATGAGTCGAAGATCACCATCCGCTTTTGGATTATGTCTATTATCCTGGCGGCTCTGACGATTATAACGCTTAAGATGCGTTAATTGAGAATTAAGAATAGAGTATTATGATTACTTTGTAAGATTGAAGAAATGAAAAGGATTGTGATTTTAGGAGCAGGAGAGAGCGGTGCTGGAGCAGCCGTGCTTGCGAAGAAAGAAGGCTTTGACGTGTTCGTATCGGACATGTCGAAGATTGCTGATAAATACAAGAAGATGCTCGACGACCGCCATATCGAGTGGGAGGAAGGCCAGCATACGGAGGCGAAGATCCTGAACGCTGACGAGATTATCAAGAGTCCGGGTATCCCTGAGACGGCGCCAATGGTGAAGAAGGCTGAAGAGAAAGGCATCCATATCATCAGTGAGATAGAGTTCGCAGGTCGTTATACACAGTCGAAGATGATCTGTATCACAGGCTCTAATGGTAAGACCACGACGACGTCACTGATCTACCATATTTTCAAGGAGGCGGGTTATGATGCCGGCCTCGCAGGTAATATCGGCAATTCGTTGGCTCTGCAAGTGGCAGAAGATCCGCATGAGTACTATATCATCGAACTCAGTTCTTTCCAATTGGATAATATGTACGACTTCCGTGCTAATATCGCCATCTTGCTCAATATCACGCCAGACCATCTGGACCGTTACGACTTCAAGATGCAGAATTATGTAGATGCCAAGATGCGTATCATCCAGAACCAGACACCTCAGGATGCTTTTATCTACTGGGCTGACGACCCGATTATCAAACGGGAGTTGACGAAGTATGACATTAAGGCCATCCAGTATCCGTTCTCAGAACTGAAAGAGAAGGGTGTCATAGGTTATATCGAGGAGGGCCAATATAAGATTGAGAGGCCGGAGCCGTTTAATATGGAACAGGAGAGTCTGAGCCTGACAGGCAAGCATAATATCTATAACTCACTTGCCGCAGGTGTTGCCTCTAAGGTGGCTGGCATCAAGAATGAGGAAATTCGCAAGAGCCTGAGCGACTTCCCAGGTGTGGAACATCGTCTGGAGAAGGTCTGCATGGTGCGAGGCGTACAATATATCAACGACTCAAAGGCCACCAATGTCGATGCCTGCTGGTATGCTTTAGAGGCGATGAAGACAAAAGTCGTGCTCATTATTGGCGGCAAGGACAAGGGCAATGACTATGCTCCCATCATACCTTTGGTAAAAGAGAAGTGCTCCGGAATCGTTTACCTCGGTGCAGATAATCAGAAATTGCACGATAATTTCGACGCTCTGGGTATTCCTGTTCGTGACACTCACTCGATGAAGGACTGCGTGGCTGCCTGCTATGAGTTGGCAAGTCCTGGTGAGACAGTGTTGCTTAGCCCATGCTGTGCTTCTTTCGACCTCTTCAAGAACATGGAGGATCGGGGAGAACAGTTTAAGGAACTTGTGAGAAATCTATAAATTGTAATTCATTAAATTGTAAATCAGTCAATCTCTCGATGAATTTAAGGATAGGTAATTTGTTTAAAGGTGATAAGGTCATCTGGATGGTGTTGCTCTTCCTGTGCCTTATCAGTATAGTCGAGGTGTTTTCCGCCTCGAGTTCTCTGACGTATAAGAGCCAGAATTACCTGTCGCCAATTATCGGTCACTCTTGGAAGATTATTATGGGAGTGGCGGTGGCTATTTTTATCCTGAACATACCGTGCCGCTTCTTTAAATTGATGACGCCAGCCTTGCTCGTTGTGTCGGCTATTATGTTGCTGTGGGTACTGTTCTTTGGCGAGAGGACCAACGACGCTGGACGTTGGATCAGCCTCTTCGGATTCCAGTTCCAGCCCTCGGAGATCGCAAAGGGTACGATGGTACTTGTGACGGCGCAGATTCTCAGCGCCCTGCAACGGGAGGATGGAGCCGATAAGCGGGCCTTCAAGTTCATTCTCTGGGTCGTTATCCCCTTCATCTTTCTTATCGGACTGGAGAATCTATCCACAGCAGCCCTCATCATGGCGGTTGTATTCCTGATGATGTTTATCGGACGTGTGCCGTTTGTGCAGTTGGGGAAACTCATGGCAGGTGCTGTGTTGGTCATTGCTCTTTTCATTGGACTGATCTTCTTTGCTGGAACCATGGAGAATAGTGATCCTGCGGAGACGCAGACAGAGACCATCGCTAATGGTAAAACGGAGAAGAGTACGAAGAAGGGCAGTTCACTTCTCCATCGTTTTGCCACATGGAAGAATCGCATTGATAAGAAACTCAATTCAAAATACGTTGCTCCGCAAGACTATGACCTTGACAAGGATGCACAGGTAGCACATGCCAACATTGCGATTGTCAATAGCAACATCATTGGCAAAGGACCTGGGAAGTCTATCGAGCGCGACTTCCTGCCACAAGCCTTTAGTGATTTCATCTTCGTGATCATCATCGAGGAACTGGGTATCATCGGAGCCGGTTTCGTCGTGCTGCTATATATCGTGCTGCTCTTCCGCGCAGCCCGTATTGCCAGCCGCTGCGACAACAACTTTCCGGCCTTCCTCGTGCTCGGACTGGCACTGATGCTTGTCATCCAGGCTTCGTTCAATATGATGGTGGCTGTGGGTATTGCCCCTGTGACGGGACAACCGCTGCCACTCATCTCCAGAGGTGGCACTTCTACCATCATCAACTGCGCTTATATCGGAGCCATATTAAGTGTAAGCCGTTCTGCGAAAAAAAAGAGCGATAAAATGACGCTAAAAGAAATATAATTTGTAATTTTGCACGCAATATATAAATAAGGTATGAGCAAAGCATTAAGAGTCATCATCAGTGGAGGCGGTACTGGCGGCCATATATTCCCAGCCGTGTCTATTGCCAATGCCATCAAGGACTTGTGTCCCGATGCGACCATCCTGTTCATCGGTGCCCAGGGCCGTATGGAGATGCAGCGTGTTCCGGCAGCAGGCTATGAGATTGAAGGCCTGCCTATACGGGGGTTCTTCCGGCCTTTGTGGAAACCAGCCAACATAGGTGTAGCGATTGACTATCTGAAGAGTAAGTGGCTCGCCAAGAAGATCTTGCGTGATTTTAAGCCAGATGTGGCTGTAGGCGTGGGTGGCTATGCCAGCAGTGCTGCCCTTGGCGCTGCGAATAGTTTAGGTATCCCGACGCTCATTCAGGAGCAGAACAGTTATGCGGGCTTGGCCAACAAGCAGTTGGCTGCCAAGGCTTCAAAGATATGCGTAGCCTATGAAGGTATGGAGCGTTTCTTCCCTGCCGACAGAATCATCCTGACAGGTAATCCTGTGCGCCAGTCACTGCTTGACACGAAACTATCCCGTGAAGAGGCTGCCCGTAACCTCGGATTTGATCCTGATAAGAAGATTGTTCTTCTGGTGGGCGGAAGCCTTGGCGCACGTACCATCAACGAGAGTGTACTCCGACATCTTGACCTTGTTAAGGCGAACGACATCCAGTTCTTCTGGCAGACGGGCAAATATTACAGTGCCGAGATTGCCGAACGGTTGAAGGGGGAGAACATCCCTAACCTGAAAGTGACGGACTTCATTGCCGACATGGGTAGTGCCTATCGCGCTGCCGACCTTGTCATCAGCCGTGCTGGGGCTAGTAGCATTTCCGAATTCTGTCTCATCGGCAAACCTGTGATCCTCGTGCCCAGTCCGAATGTGGCAGAAGACCATCAGACGAAGAACGCCATGGCCTTGGTTCATAAGGAGGCTGCCCTCTATGTGAAAGATGCTGAGGCCCCTGATGTCCTGCTTGAATTGGCCATCAGAACCGTGGCGGATGAAAAGCGACTGAAGACTCTGAGTGAGAACGTGAAGAAACTTGCGTTGCCCGACTCTGCAGAGATCATCGCCAAAGAGGTCATCAAATTAGCAAAATTGTAAATATGATTAAAGATATTAAAGCGGTCTACTTCATTGGTGCTGGCGGCATTGGCATGAGTGCCATCGCCCGCTATTTCCTGAAGAAGGGACTCGTCGTGGCGGGCTACGACAAGACCCCCTCCGACTTAACGCGCCATCTGGAGAAGGAAGGTATGCTGATTCATTATGAGGAGAATGTAGACGAGATACCCTTTGCCTGTAAACGATGTGAGAGTTGTCTCGTTATTTATACCCCTGCTATCCCAGAGAGTCATCGGGAACTCTGTTTCTTCCGTGAGAACGGCTTCGAGATCCAGAAGCGGGCTCAGGTACTTGGCTTCCTCACACAGTCTCACAAAGGACTCTGTGTGGCTGGCACTCATGGAAAGACAACCACCTCTACGATGTGTGCCCATATCATGCACCAGAGTCATCTTGACTGCAACGCCTTCCTGGGCGGCATCTCGAAGAACTATGGTACCAACTATATCCTGTCCGATTCCGACTTTGTGGTTATCGAGGCTGATGAGTTCGACCGTTCGTTCCATTGGCTGCGTCCTTGGATGAGTGTCATCACATCCACCGATCCTGATCATCTTGATATTTATGGTACTAAGGAGGCCTATCTTGAGAGTTTCCGTCACTATTCGGAACTGATCCAGCCAGGTGGTGCGCTGATCATCCATCGTGGACTGGAGATGAAGGAGAACCTGCAGGACGGGGTGAGACGCTATGATTACAGCCTTAGCGAGGGCGACTTCCACGCAGAGAATGTCCGTGTCGTCAATGGCGGTATTACCTTCGACTTTATCTCGCCCATTGAGAGTGTGAAGGATGTGGAACTTGGACAGCCTATTCCCATCAATATTGAGAATGGCATCGCTGCGATGGCTATGGCACAGTTGAATGGTTGTACGGCCGAAGAGTTGCGCTATGGCATGAAGACCTATGGTGGTGTGGACCGTCGTTTCGACTTTAAGATCAAGACAGGGAACCTGGTATTCCTGAGCGACTATGCTCATCACCCGAAGGAAATCTACCAGAGTGCCAAGAGCATTCGTGAGTTGTATAAAGACAAGCACATCACGGCCATCTTCCAACCCCACCTGTATACTCGTACTCGTGACTTTTATAAAGACTTTGCCGAGGCGCTGAGCCTGTTAGATGAGGTCGTCCTTACAGAGATCTACCCGGCCCGTGAGTTGCCCATTGAGGGTGTGACCTCACAACTCATCTATGACAATCTGAAAGAGGGTGTTAAGAAAGAGATGATCCAAAAGGCCCAGGTGCTCGACTATGTCAAGACCCATGAGTTTGAGGTGCTCGTCATCCTTGGTGCTGGCGACCTGGACAATATGGTCCCGCAAATCACCACAATCCTCAAGAGCAAAAACAAATAGATCAGTAAATCGTAAATCACTATATGACTGTCAACTGGAAAAAGTCTCTCATTGTCCTCTGCGACGTTGTCATTGCCGGCTACCTGGTGATGGCTGTCACGGCTTTCAATAAGCCGGATGCGGCTGTCACTCACTGTACGGAGGTGAAGACGGATATAGAGCAGAACATTGTGGATGGTTTCCTGACGGCCGATGAAATCAGCAAGATGTTGAGGCAGGAGAAGGTCTATCCTCTCTCGCTGCCCATGCAGGACATCAATGCCCGACAGATAGAAGAAACCCTCCAGAAAAGTCCGTTTGTCGAGAGGGCTGAGTGTTACAAGACGCAGAGTGGTCATGTCTGCATCCAGGTTCGGCAGCGGGTGCCTGTTGTTAAGGTGATGGCCGATAACGGCGAGAACTACTACATCGACTCCCACGCCAATGTGATGCCAGAGAACCGTTATGTCAACGACCTCATTGTCGCTACGGGGCATATCAGCCGGAAGTATGCTCAGTCGCATCTGAGCCGCGTGGCTAATTTCATCATGCAGGACAAGTTCTGGCAGAACCAGGTCGTGCAGATCAATGTGCTGCCCGACCTGACGGTGGAACTGGTGCCGCGGGTTGGCGACCACATTATCTATATTGGTTCGCCCAATGGTGTAGACAAGAAACTGGAGCGTATGCGCAAGTTCTATCTCTATGGTCTGAACAAGGCAGGATGGAACAAATACTCATACATCAATGTCGAATTCGACAATCAGATTATCTGCAAGAAAGTAAAAAAGTAAAAAAAGGAAAAGTAATCATAAAGTTCAAAGTTTAAAGTTCAAAGTTCAAAGTATATATATATGGTGGCAGCAAAGGAATTTATCGTAGCAATCGAACTCGGATCATCCAAGATGACCGGTATCGCTGGACAGAAGAACCTCGACGGCAGCATCAATGTATTGGCCGTTGTGAAGGAGAGTTCGTCCTCTTTCATCAGAAAGGGTGTGGTCTACAACATCGACAAGACCGCCCAATGCCTTACCAGCATTATCAAGAAGCTGGAAAACCAACTCAAGACTGAAATTACTCAGGTGTACGTCGGTGTCGGCGGACAGTCTATCCGTAGTGTCCGTAACATCATCACCAAAGATCTGCCCAGTGAGACCATTGTCACACAAGATATGGTCATCGAACTGATGGATGCCAATCGTAGCATGACCTATCAGGATCAGGAGATTCTCGACGCAGCCGTGCAGGAATACAAGGTGGGCTCGCAACTGCAACTCGACCCTGTAGGCATCCAGGCCACACGTCTCGAAGGCAATTTCCTGAATATCCTCGAGCGGAAGGCTTTCTACAGGAACCTGAACAAGTGCTTCGAGACCGCCGGTATCCGTGTGGCAGAGATGTATCTCGCCCCACTGGCACTCGCCGACAGCGTGCTCACTGAGGCTGAGAAGCGCTCTGGCTGTGTGCTTGTCGACCTGGGCGCTGATACGACCACTGTATCCGTCTATTCGAAGAACATCCTGCGCCATCTCGCCGTCATCCCCCTCGGAGGTAATAACATCACCAAGGATATTGCCACCCTGCAGATGGAGGAGAGCGATGCTGAGCGCATGAAACTGAAATATGCCTCGGCCTTTACCGACAACAATGACATCGATAACGACCTGAAGTACTCCATCGACACTGAGCGTCAGATAGAGAGTCGTAAGTTTATCGAGATTGTCGAGGGCCGCCTGGAGGAAATCGTAGAGAATGTATGGTTCCAGGTGCCTTCTGAGTACTATGATAAACTGTTGGGTGGTATCATTCTCACTGGTGGCGGTTCGAACATGAAGAATATCGAGCAGGCATTCACGAATCATACTCATGTCGAGAAGATCCGTGTTGCGAAGTTCGTCACCCAGACCATCCTCTCCAACAACGAGGACATCAAGTCTCATAACGGCATGATGAATACAGTGCTTGGACTGCTGGTGAAGGGAGATATCAACTGTGCCGGTGATGGCGTCGACCCCAATGGCGACCTCTTCAGCACGAAAAAGGAACCCTCTGCTCCCGCTGCTGATTCCCGCCAGCCTCGTCAGGCCAGCGAGATTCCTCAGGGGGTCATCCGTACTGAGAGCGAGAAGAAGGCTGCCGACGAGGAGAAGCGCCGTCAGCAGGAGGAAGAAGAGCGCATCAAGCGTGAGGAGGAAGAGGCAGAGCGTGAACGCATCGCAGCAGAGAAGCGTGAGAACAGTTTCTGGAATAAGGCCATCAAGGGCATCAAGAAGTTCGGCAAGTCAATGATTGAGGAAGAATAAAAAAATTAGCAAATGGGAGATAATAATATTCAGATTCTGGATTTCGGAGCACCCGAGCAGGATCACAGTATCATCAAGGTGATTGGTGTCGGTGGCGGTGGTGGCAATGCCGTCAACCACATGTATCGTGAGGGCATCCATGATGTCACGTTCGTACTCTGCAACACAGATAATCAGGCACTCAACGACTCGCCTGTGCCTGTTCATCTGCAGTTAGGTAAGGAAGGTCTCGGCGCAGGCAATAAGCCCGAAAAGGCCCGTCTGGCCGCCGAGGAGAGCATCGAGGACATCCGCAGCATGCTCTCCGACGGCACACGTATGGCTTTCATCACCGCAGGTATGGGTGGTGGCACTGGCACTGGTGCTGCTCCCGTCATTGCCCGTGTCTCGAAAGAACTGGGCATTCTTACCGTAGGTATCGTCACTATCCCCTTCCGCTTTGAGGGTGACCGTAAGATCGACCAGGCCCTCGACGGTGTGGAGGAGATGCAGAAGCATGTCGATGCCCTGTTGGTGATCAACAACGAGCGCCTGCGTGCCATTTATCCCGAACTCTCCGTGCTCGATGCCTTCGGCAAGGCCGATGATACGCTCTCCGTGGCTGCTAAGAGCATCGCGGAGATCATCACCGTACACGGACTCATCAACCTTGACTTCAACGATGTGAAGACAGTTCTCAAGGACGGCGGTGTGGCGATTATGTCTACAGGCTATGGCGAGGGCGAGGGCCGTGTGAAGAAAGCCATTGAAGACGCCTTGAACTCTCCGTTGCTCAACGATAACGATGTCTTCAACGCCAAGAAGATCCTGCTCTCCATCTCTTTCGCAGGTTCGAAGGACGGCCAGCAGTCGCTGATGATGGAGGAGATGAACGACGTGAACGACTTCATGGCCAAGTTCGGCAACGACTTCGAGATCAAGTGGGGTCTTGCCACCGACCTCGAACTGGGCAAGAAGGTGAAGGTCACCATCCTCGCTACCGGCTTCGGTATCGAGAGCATCGACGGTATGAACGGTCACTTGAAGAAACAGAGTCAGGAAGACATCAACCGCATCGCTGCCGAGCAGGAGAAGGCCGCTGAGCGTCAGGACCGTCGTAACCGTTATTATGGCGGCGAGGGTGCCACGAAGCGCTATAAGCGTCGTCCGAACATCTATCTGTTCCGTCCCGAAGACCTCGACAACGATGATGTCATCTCTGCCGTAGAGCAGACGCCGACCTATAAGCGAACCCGTGAGATCCTCGACAGCATCAACTCTCAGGCTGGCGGCAACTACGCCGATCACACCGACTCCGCCCCCATAGAGCCCTCAGAGCCCGTACAGGGTGTTATCAAGTTCTGACGTAGAACCAAGCCCATCCATCATAAAGAGCCACTCAGCAATGGGTGGCTCTTTGTACATTTTTGTATTTTCTTTCTCCTATTTACGTCTTTTTCCTTATTTTTGCGTCATAAAAGTAAAAAGGCACCTTCCATGAGACTGTTGAGTATCAGAAAAAAGAATCAGGAATTAGATCAGTTGATGGAGGCTGAACGTCTCAGGCTTCTGCAATATGCCTGCTATCGGCTGGGCAACAGAGACGATGCTGAAGATGCTGTACAGGATGTGTTTATCCGCCTGCACCAACGACTGCGAGAGAGTAGCCACGACATTCAAAACCTCACGTCCTACCTCTACCGGTCACTGGCGAATCTCTGCATCAGTCGCCAGAGAAAGTTGGGACATGTAAGTTTCGTCACACTCGACGGCCAGGCTGAAATATCAGACTCTGTCCAAGAAGACTTTGAACAAGAGTTCTGCCGCATCAGCCGACTGTTGGCCAAGATCCCGGAAGAGCAGGGAGAGGTAATCCGACTGAGGTTCTATGGCGACAAGAGTTTCCGTGAGATAGCAGAGATACTTGACCTGCCACTCACGACGGTCAAGTCGCGATTTCAATATGGAATAGATAAGATCAGACGGGAAGTACGTTCTTCCGTAACGTAAGTATAACCCTTAAAAGTCATTAACAATGGATTGTATGGAATTCAAGAGCATAGTGGTCGATCTCTTTGACAGAGAGACTGATCCACAGGTCATATCCGAATGCGAACGCCACATGGCCGAGTGCGACGAATGTAAGCGGTATTACGATGAGATGGCGCATGTTACAGCCCTGCTTCGTCCACGCCATTCACCCGTCAACAGCACCAGTCGTCGGAGTCGCCGATGGCTGCAGACGGCTGCCATATTCATTGGAGTGCTGATGCTCTCAGGCATTGCCTTTGCTGCAGTACAACTTGTGAAGTCTACATCACGAGCCAGGCAATCTCAGTCTGAAACAGTACAGCCAACCATCTCAAATACACAACTCTCAGAGAATGACAGTACCATGCTGAAGCCTGTCGTTTATGAGAATGCAGAACTGAAGGCGATACTCGGCGAAATAGCCACCTATTATAATTATAAGGTAATATATAAAAGCGAAGAGGTCCAGCACACCCGTCTCTTTTTTACCTGGGACAAACAAATGCCGTTAGAGGAAATCATCGAGACGTTTAATCAGTTCAACCGCATCCATGTCACGGTTAAAGACAGTCAACTATTTGTCGAATAAACCATGAAACAGATTATTACCATCCTGTTGCTCTGTCTTGTTGCCACCACCATGAGCGCCAAGTCCAGAATTACTCGCAGTTACCATAAAGAGTCGCTGTCGAAGGTACTTGAAGACCTGAATAATGCCAGTAACAGTCAGACGATCTATTTCATCTACGACGAACTGGAAGATTTTACTGTCACTTGCAGTTTTAAGCGATTGTCTCTTGACGATGCTATCCGTGCTGTCATTGGTTTCTACCCGATGACGATTACTTACAGGGGTAACAGAATCTTCGTGGAATGTATTCAGAAGTCCGACCATCGTCTGATAGGAAAACTTATCGACGAACAGGGACGTCCTGTGTCTTTTGCCAATATCGTACTCTATCATCCTGCTGACTCCACCATGATCGGCGGAGGTGTCAGCAATGAGGCTGGGGACTTCGTCATCCCTTGTGCGGCAGAACGGGTCAGGGCTCGTATCAGTAGCATTGGCTTCAAGACCATGGAGCGCATCATGCCAGTGGCTCAAGTCGGTACCATCCGTATGCAGACAAGGGATTACCATCTGAATGATGTTACTGTCAGCGGCCTGGCCCCGATTATCCGTCATGAGGTGGGGCGGCTGCAATACATTGTGGCCAACGACCCCTTTGCCAAAGGCCAGAATGCTATTGAACTGATGGGCCGTGTGCCTATGGTCACAATGGCTGGTAGTCATGCCAGCATCCTTGGAAAGGGACAGGCCGTATTTATGCTCAATGGCAGGATGCTGCCTGATGATGAGACGATCAGACAGAGACTGTGGACCATGCCATCTGAGAACATTGAGCGTATCGAGGTTGTCTCTACCCCTTCTGGCAGATACCAGACTGATGCAGGCAACGGCTATATCAATATTGTCACGAAGCGAGGCAAGTCTAATGGCTGGAGGGGAGACCTGAATGGGCAGTTAGTAACAAGCGAAGATTGGAGCGGTCGTCTTGGGGGAACCCTGAGTTATGCTTCAAAGAAGGTCGACATCTCCATAGGCGCAGATGGTGGAAGGGAGACTACTGCCAGCGACAGGATGTTGAAGTTCGTGGATTCCTACATCAGGATACCTGCCAGCAGGACAGAGACGCTGAATAAGGATTTGAGGACGAACGCCATACTGCGCTATCAGCCTCATAACCGTCTGGAGTTAGGTACATTCGTCTCCTATCAGACCCAGCGGCCATCCACCACTATCGATAACATGCTGTCATTCGACACCTACGAGATCCATTCCCGCACAACACAGCGCCACAACGGTAATTACTCGATGAGCCTCACCGCCTATAGCGATTGGAAGATGGACGACAAAGGTAAACTGCTGAGCCTGACCTATAACTATTATTATAAGGTAGACGACTACATCTCAAAACTTAGTGGCGAGTCAAAGGACTTGTCTATCGGGAAATCCTTTCAGGAGATAGAGTCCATGTTGAGCGAGAGCAGTCTGAAATATAAAATCCATTCGTTGAAACTTGACCTGTCGCTTCCCTTTAAGCCTGTCCAAGTGGATGCTGGTGTGGGATATACAATGATAGATAACGAATCGTCCGATATGTTGCAGATAACAGATATCATGTGTGAATATACTCCTGACGGGATGATCTTTGAAGATGGTGGCTTCCTTCCAACATCTGATCATGACAAACCTCGAATGGGTTCTAATCTGCACAAAGAAAGAACAACGTCTGCCTATCTCTCTGCGATGAAACAGTGGGAAGGCTTTACGGCAAAGGCTGGCCTAAGATATGAACACACCAAATTTGATCGTGAAGACGGGAGTTTTGATATTCTCGCAGAATACCTCCCGGAGTTAAGGGTTTTTGAATTAGGTGTCCCTTTTCAACAAGATGATGGTCTCCATCAGTCAACTGACCGTCTGTTGCCATCTGTCAGTTTGAATTATCAAACAACCATGGGACATCAGTGGGGGATACAGTGGGGAATGAGTATTCAACACCCAAACTTCTACGATTTGAACCCATCGCGCACCTTTACATCTCCTATGGATTGTTCTTCCGGATCACCGTTCCTGATGCCAAGTTATACCAGCAATATCGAACTGGGCTATCACCATAGAAAAGGACTCAGCGTAGTAGCCTATTTCCACCATGGCAGCGATCAGGTGGAATGGAACTCCATCCTCCTTTTCTCTGGACATGGCAATTATACAAGAACTGTATTTCCTGAAAACTGTTTCAGTTCTGACCGTACAGGTATCAGTCTCAGTTACCAGGTGCGACCTGTCAGTCAACTGAATGTCCAGGCAGAATCCGATATTAATTACTATAACGCATGGCTACCGTCCGATGATTCAAGACCGGATATCTACGGATGGGGAGGCAGATTCAGACTTTCTGCAGACTTGTTCCTGAACCGTCAGCGTACACTGATGTTCAGTGCCCATTATAACCAATGGATAAAGCAATACGTGGGACTTAGAAGATATGACAGTTACAGTCGTTTCTGTTTCGCCCTGCGCTATTCAATGCTCAGCGACCGCCTGAAACTATCATTGGTAGCAGACGATCCCTTCCGTCAGCATGTGACAGATGCTGAGTCGTATTATGAAAGACGGACAGAGTGCGACCATGTGAATCATCATTCACACAGCATCGGCCTGACCGTATCCTACTCTTTCGGAGGAAAGGCCATCCGCCGTGCTTATCGTGACATGAAGAATGCAGAGACAAAGCGAGCAGAGAAGAGATGGGATGTTAATAATAGATAAATAATCGCGAACTTTTGCAGTACTTCACTCATTCCGCGGTTTATATAGATAGAATGTCAAACTAAAATTGTAACGCTTATGAAACAGTTTTTACTTATGTTGGCTATGATGCCTTTGGCGTCTTTTGCACAGGACGGTTATCGCCCTCTGGTGGAACAAGGAAAGAAGTGGACTTACCATCATGACACCTATAAGTATGTGTATGACTACCACTACACGCTTGAGGGTGATACAGTGGTAGCAGGTAAGGATTGTCTGAAGATGTATTCTGAGAATAGGTACGGTGACGGTGAACGCCAGTATGAGGGCGCACTCTTTGAGGAAAACAAGAAGGTGTATTGTTTCTTCCCTTATAAAGAAGAATCATCGATTGAAGAGCCAGCACTTCTGTACGACTTTGGTTGTGAGGTGGGCGATGTGTTTCACATGAATGCTATCGAGTTGGTAACCCAGGCTATCAGCGCTGTTGAGGTAAATGGCAAGAGCGTCAACCGCTATGATTTTCAGGCACAGCAGCCAGATGAGGACGACGAGCCGTTTGTCATAGGGAACTTGTCGTGGATAGAAGGGGTAGGCGCAACGATGGATTTCTTCGGTATGCTGCCGCTTCCAGGCAATTACAATAGCCTCGTGGCCTGTGAGGTGAATGGTGAGGTGATATACCAGTCTGCTACATCTATTCAGGGCATCAAGTCAAACACCCCCAATAGCGGCGGTGCCATCTTCGACCTTCAAGGCCGCCGCCTCTCTGCCACTCCTGCCAAAGGCGTCTATATCCAGAACGGCAAGAAGCGGATAGTGCGCTGAACATAACGATTCCTTACAGCTCTCTCTTTGAGTAAGGCCCGTCGGCAGATGATGAAAAGGGTTAAGGATTAGTGTTGTACTTAGTACTGCTGGCCGACGGGTTTTGCGCCGCCATCCGAAAGACCCCTTGCAAAAACATGCAATTGTTTTTCCGGAAACCTGTCAGAAGAGCTGCTGGAGCACGGAGAGCGACTTGAGTTCGGGGAAACTGGGCAGGTGGAGGCGGTAGTAGGTGACGGCCACCTCGAGCAGGCGGTTACGCTCGTGGTGGGAGAGGCGGAAGAGGTGCATCGTGGGGTAGTCCATGCGCATCATGAGCTGCAGCTTGGCGGCCTCGTCGGGCTGCAGGAAGTCGTGGTGGGGTGGGGGCGTGGTGCAGAAGACACTCTCGCGCAGGTCGAAGTAGTCGCCCGCCTGGTAGTCGTCGAGGTTGGGGTAGAAGCCGAGGAAACGGCTCAGCCGCATGAGGAACACGAGGTGGAAGTTGGCGAAGCGGTCTGTCTGGCTGTCGAGCCACTGGATGCTGCTGTAGATGTAGTCGAAGAGCGGCTCGTTGCGCTGCTCGGAGCGCAGGGCGAAATAGAGGAACTCGGCGACGAAGAGCGAGATGGCGAGCTTGTGGGGGTGGAAGGGTAGCGACACGAAGGGGTGGGCGAGTCGCAGGTCCTTCAGTTTCTGCAGCTGTGCCGTGGGCCGCACGTCGGTCTCGGCCTCCAATAGTGTCAGGGGCTGGAAGAGCTGTTTCTTCACTTTGGCACGGGGCGACTTGGGGATGCTCACCATGAACGACAGTCGTCCGTGCGCTTTGGTGAACATGTCCACGATCATTCTCGTCTCGCCATACTTGAGGGCGTGGAGTACGATGGCCTGAGTCTTTGTCAGCATACGGCTGCAAAGGTACGAATAAAAAGTGAGAAGTGGAGCCCGGAGCGAGAGGAAACGGGTTTGGTTTAGTTAATAATACTTAAATAATGTCAGATTCTTCACTCTTCACTCTTCACTCTTCACTTTAATTTTGTACCTTTGCACCCGCAAAAAAAGGCAAGGGTCCCTTCGTCTATCGGTTAGGACGAGAGATTTTCATTCTCTAAAGAGGAGTTCGACTCTCCTAGGGACTACGTTAAATCTGCCATCTGCACAGCCAAGTGCTACCGGCTTGCCGGGATAAGGTGGCGGAGACCCGCAAGGGTTGCCCAGGGCGGTTTTTCTGTTTACGGTTTACAGTTTACAGTTTACGGTTTACAGTTGACGCAAGACCCACAGGCTTTAATTCATTATTAACATTAAACACTCAACAAAAAAATGGCAAACCACAAATCATCAGTGAAGAGAATCCGCCAGGACAAGAAGAAGGCGCTTCACAATCACTACTACGCAAAGACGATGCGTAACGCTGTGCGCAAACTGCGCGCTATGACTGACAAGGAAGAGGCAGTGGCCCTGTATCCGAAAGTGCAGAAGATGCTTGACAAACTCGCCAAGACGAACATCATCCACAAGAACAAGGCAGCCAACCTGAAGTCGAGCCTCGCACAGCACATCAATAAGCTTTAGATTTGTTTACAGTTGACGGTTGACAGTTTACAGTTGATTACACTGCAAGCCGTTCCGCCAACAGTCATATCATCTGTAAACCGTAAACTGTAAACCGTAAACGAAAAGAAGCCGCAATCCGAAAGGGTTGCGGCTTCTTTTTGTGTTTTTTTAGCAGATAAACTATGTTTATCTGACTTTTTTTTAGTACCTTTGCACGCAAAATAGTAAAACGCAAAATAGTAAATCGTAAATATAAGTGATGACAGAAGAACAACTGATTCAAGAAGAGAATTATTCCGCGAGTAACATTCAGGTGCTTGAGGGTCTTGAGGCCGTCCGTAAGCGCCCAGCCATGTATATCGGCGACATCAGCGAGAAAGGACTCCATCATCTGGTCAACGAGACCGTCGACAACTCTATCGACGAGGCGATGGCCGGCTACTGTACCCATATCGAGGTGACCATCAACGAGGATAACTCCATCACCGTGCAGGATAACGGTCGCGGTATCCCCGTCGACGAGCACGAGAAGATGCACAAGTCGGCTCTCGAGGTCGTGATGACCGTGCTCCACGCTGGTGGTAAGTTCGACAAGGGGTCGTATAAGGTCTCTGGCGGTCTGCATGGCGTGGGTGTCAGTTGTGTGAATGCCCTTTCGACCCACATGCTGTCTCAGGTGTTCCGCAATGGTCATATCTACCAGCAGGAGTACGAGAAGGGTAAGCCCCTCTACGACGTGAAGATCGTGGGTGATACCGACAAGACAGGTACCCGCCAGCAGTTCTGGCCCGACGGCACCATCTTCACCACCACCGAATATAAATATGATATCATCGCCCGCCGTATGCGCGAGTTGGCTTATCTGAATGCAGGCATCACCATCACGCTGACAGACCTCCGTCCGGATGAGGAAGGCAAACTGCGTGAGCCAGAGGTGTTCCACGCCAAGGACGGTCTGAAGGAGTTCGTGCGCTACGTCGATCGCCACCGCACCCATCTCTTCGACGATGTCATCTATCTGAAGACCGAGAAGCAGGGCACGCCCATCGAGGTGGCCGTGATGTATAATACCGACTATTCGGAGAACATCCACTCTTATGTGAACAATATCAATACGATTGAGGGCGGTACCCACCTGGCTGGTTTCCGTGCGGCCCTCACGCGTACCTTGAAGAAATATGCCGACAACGATCCGCAGATCTCCAAGCAGATCGAGAAGGCCAAGATCGAGATTGCACCCGAAGACTTCCGTGAGGGCCTTACAGCAGTGATTAGTATTAAGGTGGCCGAGCCGCAGTTCGAGGGACAGACCAAGACGAAACTCGGCAACTCGGAGGTCGCTGGTGCCGTCCAGCAGGCCGTAGGTGAGGCGTTGGCTAACTATCTGGAGGAGCATCCCAAGGAGGCCAAAATGGTGTGCGACAAGGTGGTGCTCGCCGCCACGGCCCGTATCGCAGCCCGCAAGGCCCGTGAGAGTGTCCAGCGCAAGAACCCGATGACGGGTGGCGGACTGCCTGGCAAACTCGCCGACTGCTCCAACAAAGACCCGAAGGAGTGTGAGATCTTCCTCGTCGAGGGTGACTCCGCAGGTGGTTCTGCCAAGCAGGGCCGCGACCGTCACTTCCAGGCCATCCTGCCCCTGCGCGGTAAGATCCTGAATGTGGAGAAGGTACAGTGGCACCGTGTGTTCGAGGCCGAGTCGGTGATGAACATCATCCAGTCGATCGGCGTCCGCTTCGGCGTCGAGGGTGAGGGAGACCGCGAGGCCAACATCGACAAACTGCGTTACGACAAGATCATCATCATGACCGACGCCGACGTCGATGGCTCGCACATCGACACGCTGATTATGACCCTCTTCTACCGCTTCATGCCGCAGGTGATCCAGGGCGGGCATCTCTATATCGCCACGCCGCCGCTCTACAAGTGTACTTACAAGAAGGTGTCGGAGTATTGCTATACCGAACAGCAGCGCCAGGCCTTCATCGACAAGTATGTGGCTGGCAACGGCGACGACAAGGCCCTCCACACCCAGCGCTACAAAGGTCTGGGTGAGATGAACCCCGAGCAACTCTGGGAGACGACGATGAACCCTGAGAACCGTCTGCTGAAGCAGGTGAGCATCGAGAATGCCGCCGAGGCCGATGAGATCTTCTCCATGCTGATGGGCGACGACGTCGAACCCCGCCGTGAGTTCATCGAGAAGAACGCCACCTACGCCAACATCGATGCCTAGGCCGCTTTAACTCACCCTAGTGTGATATTCTCCACCTCAATCCTCTCTTCGTTGAGGAATATCTGTGCTGACTCCTTAAACCTATCAGGATTCTCAGTCGTTAGATAATGAACGGAAGCGTGCTTGGCGCACTTCCGTTCTATTTGTTTGTGGCGCTCCAGATAAGCCTTCAGGCTGCTGGCCACGTAGTCGCCCTGTGAGACAATGCTGACACCCTTGGGCAGATATTTCAGGATCTTCGGCATCAGCAGGGGATAATGCGTGCAACCAAGGATGATGGCATCGATCTTTGGATCCAGGGCCATGATCTGGTCGATGCGCTTCTTCACGAAATAGTCAGCGCCAGGCGAGTCGGCCTCGTTATACTCTACCAGCGGCACCCAGAAGGGGCAGGCCACGCCGCTGACGGTGATGTCAGGATGCAGTTTCTGGATCTCCAGATTGTAACTCTCACTCTTGATGGTGCCCTCCGTGGCCAGCACCCCCACATGTCGCGACCTCGTGAGCGATCCGATGACCTCTGCCGTGGGGCGGATCACGCCCAGCACACGGCGCTCTGCATCCCACAGCGGCAGGTCGTGCTGCTGGATGGTGCGCAGGGCCTTGGCCGAGGCTGTGTTACATCCGAGAATCACGAGGTGGCACCCCATCTCGAAGAGCCGCAACACAGCCTGACGCGTAAACTCATACACCACGTCGAACGAGCGTGGACCGTATGGCGCACGGGCATTGTCGCCCAGATAGAGATAGTCGTATTCGGGGAGCAGTTGGCGGATGCCGTGAAGGATGGTCAGTCCGCCATAGCCGCTGTCGAAGATGCCGATGGGGCCTGGCGCTTCGCTCAGAGGAGGGTTGGGGGAGGCAAGAGGCGCGGGACTGTTCATTTCTGCAGCAGGGAGTTGACGAGTTCGCTGATATCTTCGCCCTGAGCGGGATTGATAAAGGGCAGGGCCTTCGTGTCCGTGTCGTAGATGAAGGCAAAGCCGCGCTCACGGCCTATCTGCCCCAGCAGTTCGATGAGCCGGATCTTCAGCGGGGCGAAAGCCTGCTTACGGGCCTGCGCCAGTTCCTCACGGCTCTGCTCCTTGAAGGCAATGTTCTGTTCCATCAACTGCTGCAGTTCCGTCTGGCGCTTCTGCAGGATGGTGCGTGGGAAGTCACGCTGCCCTTCGAGGAATTCCTCGTATTTCAGGTTGAACTCTTCCTCCACCCGCTTCATCTCTGCCTGGTATTGCTGGTTCAGGTCTGCCATCTGCTGCTCTGCGATGGCATAGTCGGGCATCGACTTCAAGGCCGTTTCATAACTGAGGTAGCCGAAACGGAATGTCGGAGCGCTTTCCTGGGCAAAAGTCTGTAGAGCCAGCAAAGCAGATATGACTAATAAGAATCTTCGAATTTTCATCATGAGTTTCAATAACTATTATTTTCGTATAGGCGACAAAGATAAGTAATTATTTTGATATCCACAAATTTTTTAGAGAAATATAACCACTACCCTATATTATTTATAATGTACCCGCGATCAATCATGTTTACTGGAGTGCTGTGCTCTAGAATACTCCGAGCGCCTCACTTCGATGCCTTACACGCCTCGGGGCGATGCCAACAAAGATTGGAGCAGGTTTTTGATTGAATTATCGAATTCACATCAAAAACCTGCCCCCGTGATTTTGTCCCTGTGATGGATTTAGTTGTACTTACAACTTACATCTAAATTTTGCTTACTTAAGGCCGAGTTTGGTCTTCACCTGAGCGGTCACGTCGGTAGACAGCGTGGTGCTGATGTAGGGTATGCCGGCGTTGATCTCGTTGATGATGACAAAGTCGCCAGCCTGACCAACAGCCTTGATGGCATCGAGCACCTTGGCGGTGATGGCCTGCATCTTCTCAGAAGAAGCCTTCTGGAGAGCCTGCTGGTTGTCCTGATAACTCTGCTGGATCTTCTGGTACATCTCCTGCAGTTCGGTCTGACGGCGCTGCTTGATGTTGTCGGGCAGGGTAGCCTGCTCCTTGTCGAAGGCGTCGGCCTTCTTCTGGAGTTCGTCCTGCATCGACTTGAGGTCGGCCTCATACTGAGCCTGGAGTTTGTCAATCTCGGTCTTGGCAGTGGCGTATTCTGGCATGGCCTGAATGATCTCCTGAGTGTTGACGTGCCCGAACTTCTGGGCATTGGCGGCGGTGAAGCCGCAGATAGCGCAAATAGCGCAAAGGATTAATTTTTTCATTTTCTTATTTAATTAAATTGTTATTATGCTTTTTTGTTTCATTAGCCTTTGTTCAGACCACCCCTAACCCCTCCTAACTTAGGAGGGGAATGGAGGGTTAGTTGGTGTATCCGAGTTTGCTGAGTACTTCGGATGAGATGTCGATCTTCGGTGAGCCGAAGATGATGCCGGTGTCGCTGGCACGGTCGAGCACGAGTTGGTAGCCTCGGGTGTCGGCAATGTCCTTGATGGCATTGTAGATCTCGTCCTGGATGGGCGACATGAGGGCGTTGCGCTTCTTGAAGAGTTCGCCTTCGGGGCCGAAGTATTTCTTCTTCAGGTCGGCTGCCTGCTTCTCTTTTTCGACGATGGCGTCCTGCTTCTCTTTCTTCTGCTCCTTGGAGAGGAAGACCACCTCGTTCTGGTAGTTCTTATAGAGTGTCTGCGCCTCAGTGGTGAGGGCGTCGACTTCTGCCTGCCATTGCTTCGAGGTCTGGTTCAACTGTTCGTTGGCTCGCTCGTAGGCCGGGATATTCTTGAGGATATATTCCATATCCACCAATGCGAACTTCTGCGCGTACGTTGTTAATGTCACACAGAAAACACAGAAAACACAGAAAAATAATCTCTTCATAAGCGTTCTTTTTTATGATTACACTTGTTTGACTATAAAACTCTTCTATGGTTTAATAGTTTTTTTACTTTTTCACCCTTTCACCTTTATCAGAATTCCTGTCCGAGGATGAAGTGGAAGTTGCTTCCACCTTGCTTCGTGGCTCCGGCCTGGTTGGTGTAGACATTGTCGAAACCGTAGGCCCAGTCGATACCCATCAGACCCACCATGGGGAGGAAGATACGCACACCGAGTCCGGCAGAGCGCTTCATCTTGAAGGGGTTGAAGTCCTTGGCGCGGGCCCAGGCATTACCACCTTCGAGGAAGCCGAGACCGTAGATGGTGGTGTTGCCCAGCATGAACGGATAGCGCACCTCGAGCGTGAAGCGGTCGTAGGCATAGGAGTTGTAGGACGAGATCTTCCGGCCGTCCATCATCTCCTCGTAGGCAGCGGAGTAGGAGATCGATCCGTTCTCGTAGCCTCGCAGGCCAATGGTCTCCTCGGAGTAGCCGTAGGAGTAGCCGCTCATACCGTCACCGCCGACGTAGAACGTCTCGAAGGGTGAGCGCTTGTTGTCGTTGTAACTGCCCAGCAGTCCCATCTCCACGCGTGTCATCAGCACGAAGCACTTCTGGCCTCCTGTAAGGGCTGTGAAGGAGCGCAACTTGAACTTCCACTTGTGGTATTCAATCCAGCGGTAGACGTCTTGCAGTTCGTCTTCATATTTGGCCGAATTGCTGTTCTTGGCCAGTGAGGCGTAGTCTTTGTTGTCGAATACGGACCAAGGCGGCGTCAGGGTGACAGAGGCCGTCATCTCTGAACCACGGCGCGGGAACAACTGGTTGTCTGTAGAGACGCGCGACAGGGTCAGGCCCAGGTTGATGTTGTTACAGTTGCCGTTGTGGATATAGAAGTAACTCCAGTCGCGCAGCATGTAGCGGGTATAGCCCAGCGAGAGCGACAACTGGAAGAAGTCGTCAGGCCAGCGCAGGCGCTTACCCCATCCTACGGAGGCTCCGAAGACGGTCATCGTCTTGTCGTCGTCGAGCATCGAGTCGTAGTTGTACAGGCCGGTGTTGTACATGCCGTAGCCTGAGTTGTAAAGCGCATAGTTGTTGTAGAACGCATTGTTGCGGTAGTAACTCGAGATGTCGGACTGCTTGGAGTAGAACACGCCAAAGTTGAGGCTGTTGGGTCGCTTGCCGCCGAACCAGTTCGTGCCGTAGTTGGCGCTCAGCGAACTGTAGTATGAGCCGTTGGTCTGGAAACTGAAGCCTAACTGCTCGCCGTCGCCGTATGGCAGGATACCGCGATGGAGTTTGTTCTTGCCGAAGAGATTGCGGATGGAGAAGTTGTTGAACTTGATGCCCACCTTACCGATAATACCTGTCTGTCCCCAGCCTAAGGAGAACTCCAACTGGTCGTTCGACTTCTGTTCGAGTTGCCAGTTGATGTCTACGGTACCGTCTTCTCCATTGGGCTTGATGTCGGGTGTCACCTTCTCGGGGTCGAAGAAGCCCATGGAGGCGATGTCTCGGATGGAGCGGGTAATGGCTTCCTTATTGAAGAGGTCGCCGGGCTTGGTGTGAAGTTCGCGCCTTACCACCTCTTCGTACAGGCGGTCGTTACCGTAGATGCGGACGTGGTTCAGGTGAGCCTGCGGACCCTCGGTGACGCGCATCTCGAGGTCGATGGAGTCGCCGACGATGTTCACCTCGACGGGATCGATGTTCGAGAACACGTATCCGTTGTTGTAGTACCAGTTGCCGGCAGCATCGTCGTCTTCCTTCAGTCGCTTGTTGATATGCTTCTGGTTGTAGACGTCGCCCTTCTTCATCTCGAGCACGGCGTTCAGATAGTCGGTGGTGACGACGGTGTTGCCTACCCAGGTGATATTACGGATGAAGTATTTGTCGCCTTCGTCGATCTTCACATAGACATCGACGTGCTTGTCGTCGTAGTTCGAGACAGAGTCTTCGAGGATGGTGGCATCGCGGAAGCCCAGTTCGTTGTATTTGTCTATCAGCGCCTGCTTGGCCTCGTGATAGCGCTCATCGGTGAACTTCTTCGACTTGAAGATGTTGGCGAACTTGCCTGCTTCGTGGATTTTTCCGAAGGCACCCTTGCTGATGAGTGAGCCTTTGATCTTCTTGTCCTTCAACTTCTCGTTGCCTTCGAAGATGAGTTTGTGCACCTTCATCTTCGCCTTCTTGTCGATATTCACGTCGAGGATCACGCGGTTCGGCCTCTCTGGGTCGTCGCGCTGTACGATGTCGATTTCTGCATTCTTATAGCCTTTCTCGTCGAAGTATCTCTTGGCCAGGATCTTGGCGCGGTCGATCATGTTTGGCGTGAGTTGTCCGTCGCGCATCATGCCCAGTTTCGTTTCCATATCCTCGCGCTCAGACTTCTTGATGCCGTGGTACTGGATGCTGCTGATGCGGGGGCGCATGCCGAGGTGGATGCAGAGGTAGATCTTGCTGCCCACGATGGAGTCGGCCGTGATGCTGACCTTCGAGAAGAGTCCGTTGCGCCAGTAGCGCTTCACGGCCTCGGTAATCTGACCGCCAGGAACATCAATCATCTGTCCGACACTGAGTCCGGAGAGGCCTGCCAGCACATAGTCTTCATAGCCATCGACTCCCTCGACAGCGATGCCTCCTATCTCACAACTGCGGGGCGTCCCGGCGTAGGAGATGTCTGGGTTGACGATCTTGTCCTGGGCCATTAAAGGTGAAAAGGTGAAAAGGTGAAAGAGTGAGAGCAAAACTGCTTTCATCCATATACCCTTTGCCTTATACCTTATTATATTATATAGTTTCATTGTCTATTATTCACCTTTTCACTTTTTCACCCTTTCACCTTTTCCTCGGCCTCTATCTGCGCCTCGGTCTTGCCGAAGCGGCGCTGGCGCTTCTGGAAACTGATGATGGCCTTGTGGAGTTCCTCTTCCTTGAAGTCAGGCCAGTAGGTGTCGCAGAAGTAGAACTCTGAATAGGCGCACTGCCAGAGCAGGTAGTTGGAGATGCGCACTTCGCCGCCAGTACGGATGAGGAGGTCTGGATCGGGAATCCAGTTGGTCCACAGATGCTTGCTGATGGTCTCTTCGTCGATGTCGTCGATGGCCATCTCGCCGCTCTGCACCTTACGGGCAATGTTCTTGGTGGCATTCACGATCTCTTGCTTCGACGAGTAACTCATGGCGATGATCAGTGACATGCCGTCGTACATGGCCGTCTCTTCCTCCATGGAGCGCAGTTTGTCCTGCACGCTCTTCGGGAGTCGCTCGACATCGCCGACAACGTGGAAACTGACGTTGTTGTTGTGGAACAACTGCATCTTGAAGAAGTTGAGCACCAGCCCCATCAGGGCTTCCACCTCATAGGCGGGCCTGTTGAAGTTCTCGATGGAGAACGCGTAAACTGTGAGGTACTTCACGCCTAATCTGGAACACAGGGTGGTGATGTACTCCATGTTGTCAAGTCCAGCCTTATGACCGAATGTACGGTCCAGCCCACGATCCATGGCCCAGCGTCCGTTGCCGTCCATGATGATGGCAATGTGCTGTGGGATGCGGTTCATGTCCAATTGCTCTTTCATATATCTAAATCTTCAATTTTTTCCCAATCTTCTTCAGTCTCTGTCGTTGTGACAGGTCTTGCACTTCATCCAGAGGTCGTAGGTGAGTGCCAGTTGCAGCACGCTGTAGCAGTCGGTGTTCTTAAAGAGTCCGCTGCTCTTGATGCCGTAGATGTCGCTTCGCCCGTCGAGTTGGTCGCTGGGTGTAAGCCTCATGGCCCACTCTGCAATCAGGTTCAGCCGCTGCCCGATCTTGTATTTGATGCCGGCTCCGATGGGCAGGCTCATCGTGATGCCGCTGTTCTCGCCACTGTGGTGGGTCAGTCCTAGGCCGATGGTGATAAAAGGCACCAGGCGCCTTGCCCCGCGGTATTCCTTTCCTGTTCCGTATGCCCAGAAGTTGTATTCATATCGTATGACACCCTCCGTGAGCGTGTTGTTGAACTCGTACGGCTCGATGGGATACCACGTCTCCGCCTTATCGCTGGAGCCTTTGATCTTTCCCATTCCCAGGTTGAAAGCCACTGCTGCCCGTGGACTCAGGTGGTATTTGGCGATCAGCGTACCCCAGGGCTGCGTGCCTTTCAGGAGATTGCCGTTGAAGTCGCCTGTGTAGGCCACCAGGCCGGCTCCTGCTCCTGCCTCCATCTTGTACTCTGGTTCATCCTGGGCTTTGGTGATGAGGGCACAGAGGAGGAGAATCGCTAGCAGGCTTATTCTTCCACCAATATTCCTCGCCATACTTTGTCCGAGTTCTTTTCCTTGAGCCAGAGGGCGCCCTTGTCGTCTGTGCGGGCTTCCACATCCATCAGGTCGTCTGCAGGGAGTTGCATCGTCTCTGATTCCTTCCATGTGATGCCGCCGTCTCTGGTGATGAGGATATAAGTGCTGCTGATGGCCATGACGGTCTTGTGGAACCATACGAGGCTCATGTCAGGCAGGTTGGGCAGGTAGTATTTGTTATAGGACTCATAGGGCATGTAGACCCACTTGCCAGGCTGGCTGTCGTCACCGTATTCCACGATCTTGCGCCACACACTGCTCTCGTTTCCGATCTTGCCCGACTCTCCTACAATCATCTGATAGTCTGTCTGCTCGTTGGCCTCAAAGGGATAGGAGACGAAGGCGACACTCTCGTGCGGCAGCAGCGACAGGTCGTCGTCGAGATCGTCTATCTCCCATGTGGCTCCTTGGTCTGTCGTCACCATCAGGTGGCCTTCCTTATCGAAGGCGTAGGCCTCTGTCGTGCCGGCTCCGATGAAACGGTCCAGTCCTGCATTGGCCACGATCTGTTCCCATTCCTCCTTCACCTCGTCGACGGGGTAACTGCCGGCAGGCATCTCTTCCCACAGCAACTTGCCAGTGGCTGCCTGATGCTTGTTGACGGTCACCTGATAGGCGCGATAAGTGCTGCGGTCCTGGGCATAGATGCGGATCTCCCTTGTCTGCGTGAAGTCGATAGAGTCTGTTGCGTTGTATACGAACAGGGTGTCGCTGATCAGGCTCTTGATGGCAATCGCACCGCTGTTCTTGGTGCTGATGCTTGTCACCACGTGCTTCAGGTCACAGTCGGCAGGCAGCGAGTCTGCGTTATAGATCCTCTTGTTGTAATGGTCGATATAGAATGTGACGGGATTGGATATTGCCTTCTTATTGATAGTGTCCTTACCACTCTTGGAGGTGGTATGGATATAGCGGTTCACGGTCGTCAGGCTGAAGGCGGTGATGGCTGTGTCGTTGTTATAAATAATCGAACTGCTGCTGTCGTCTGACTTGAGGCACGACGTCATCATCAGCGCCCCCATCATCAAGGCGAAGAGTGCAGAAATATGCTTGTTCATTCTTGTCTGATATACAGTTTACTCACAATACGGCTGCAAAGTTACTCACAATTCCGCAAAAACTCGTCATTTTCACCTTATAATTAAAGAAAATATGTCATAATTTGGCTATATTAACGGAAAAACAAACAAATTGGCTGCACCTTTCGGCACAGCCAATTCTATAATAGTGGTCAGTGGATAGAGGTGAAAGGTAAGAGAATACCTCTCCACACTTCTTCCTTACAGCTTCGGTCCTGCAGCGACGAGCAAGGATGCCCGTTGCTTTCGGCCTAAGCCTTAGAGCTTCGGACCTGCAGCGACGAGTGCCTTACCAGCCTCGTTGCCCTCGTACTTCTTGAAGTTCTTGATGAAGCGTGCAGCCAGATCCTTGGCCTTCTCTTCCCACTCATTGCGGTTCTGATAGGTGTCGCGAGGATCGAGGATGCCCCATGCCACACCGTTGAGTTGTGTGGGAACCTCGAAGTCGAAGTAAGGAATCTTCTTGGTAGGAGCGTTCAGGATGTCACCGCCCAGGATGGCGTCGATGATACCACGGGTATCCTTGATGGAGATACGCTTGCCGGTACCGTTCCAACCAGTGTTCACGAGGTAAGCCTTGGCACCGCTCTTCTCCATCTTCTTCACGAGTTCCTCAGCATACTTGGTGGGGTGCAACTCGAGGAAGGCCTGGCCGAAGCAAGCGCTGAAGGTAGGAGTGGGCTCTGTGATGCCACGCTCTGTACCAGCGAGTTTGGCTGTGAAACCAGAGAGGAAGTAGTACTTCGTCTGCTCCGGAGTCAGGATAGATACGGGAGGCAGCACGCCGAAGGCGTCAGCAGAAAGGAAGATCACGTTCTTAGCCTCAGGACCAGCACTCTTCTTGTTCACCTTCTGGGCAATCTTCTCGATGTGGTTGATAGGATAAGAGACACGGGTGTTCTCAGTCACGCTCTTGTCAGCGAAGTCGATCTTACCAGCCTCGTCGACAGTGACGTTCTCGAGCAGGGCGTCGCGACGGATAGCGTTGTAGATATCAGGCTCGCTCTCCTTGTCGAGGTTGATCACCTTGGCATAGCAGCCACCCTCGAAGTTGAACACACCCTCGTCGTCCCATCCGTGCTCGTCGTCACCAATCAGCAGACGCTTAGGATCGGTAGAAAGCGTGGTCTTACCTGTACCAGAGAGGCCGAAGAAGATAGCGGTGTTCTTACCCTCCATATCGGTGTTGGCAGAGCAGTGCATGGAAGCGATACCCTGCAGGGGCAGATAGTAGTTCATCATAGAGAACATACCCTTCTTCATCTCACCACCGTACCAGGTGTTGATGATGCACTGCTCACGGGTGGTGGTGTTGAAGGCCACACAGGTCTCTGAGTTCAGACCCAGTTCCTTGTAGTTCTCAACCTTTGCCTTAGAGGCGTTGTAGATCACGAAGTTAGGCTCGAAACTCTCCAGTTCCTCAGCGGTGGGCTGGATGAACATGTTCTTCACGAAGTGAGCCTGCCAGGCCACCTCGACGATGAAACGGACGCGCAGGCGGGTAGCCTCGTTGGCACCGCAGAAAGCATCCATGACATAAAGCTCCTTGTTGCACAGTTCCTTGATGGCAATCTCCTTCACCTTGGCCCATACCTCCTCGGTCATGGGGTGGTTGTCGTTCTTGTACTCCTCAGAGGTCCACCACACCTTGTCCTCGCTCTGTGCGTCGCGGACGATGTACTTGTCCTTAGGCGAGCGGCCGGTGTAGATGCCGGTCATCACGTTGACGGCGTTCAGCTCGGTGTTCACACCTTTGTCAAAGCCCTCAAGGCCCTGCTTGGTCTCCTCAGCAAAGAGGTACTCATACGACGGATTGTGGGCAATCACCTTCGAACCGGTGATACCATACTGTGTCAAATCTAATGTTGCCATTGTTTTTTTATTGTTTTAATTATGCGTAGTTCTTAATTTCGGGTGCAAAATTAGTAAAAAGAATCGAGAATGTCAGTTTGAGAGCAGAGATTTTTTGTGCGCACACAGCATTTTTTCAAGTTAAAGTATCATAAATCCATGCCATTGTCTCTCTTTTGTCACCCGCAGTTTACATTTGTCACTTTTTTTTCGTACCTTTGCAGACGCAATGAACGGAAAAACAAGTGACTATGAGGTGATGGCACCCGTGGGAAGCCGTGAGAGTCTGGCCGCTGCCATACAGGCCGGGGCCGACTCGGTGTACTTCGGCGTGGGCCATCTGAACATGCGTTCAGGCTCTGCCTCCGCCTTCACCCTCGACGACCTGAAAGAGATAGCCGACACATGCCGCGAGCATGGCATCAAGAGCTATCTGACAGTGAACACCATCATCTATGATGACGACATGGAGGAGATGCGCCAGACCCTCGACGCTGCCCGCCAGGCCGGCATCAGCGCCATCATCGCCAGCGACATGGCAGTGCTGAATAGTGTAGAGTGTAGAGCGCAGAGTGTAGAGTTTGCTGCCGCCATGCCTTCACCTAACGGGACGGCGGCAGCAAACTCTACACTCAACACTCTCAACTCTCAATTAGAAATTCACCTCTCCACCCAGCTCAACATCTCCAACACGGCGGCGCTGCGCTTCTATGCCCAGTTTGCCGACGTGGTGGTGCTGGCACGCGAACTGACGCTGGAGCAGGTGAAGCGCATACACGAGGCCATTGTGCGGGAGAACATCTGCGGGCCGTCGGGCGAGCAGGTGAGGATAGAGATGTTCTGCCACGGAGCCCTCTGCATGGCCGTCAGCGGCAAGTGCTACCTGAGCCTCGACGCCGCCAACCGCTCAGCCAACCGCGGGCAGTGCATACAGGTGTGCCGCCGCTCGTACACCGTCACCGACAATGAGACGGGGCACCAGCTGGAGATAGATAATAAATATGTAATGAGTCCAAAGGACCTGAAGACCATCCGCTTCATCGACCGCATGATGGACGCCGGCGTGAGGGTCTTTAAAATAGAAGGACGCGCGCGAGGACCCGAATATGTCTATCAGACGGTGAGCTGCTATAAGGAGGCCATCGCCTCGGTGCTTGACGGTACGTTTACGGAAGAGAAGAAAGATGAGTGGGACCGCCGCCTCGCCACCGTCTTCAACCGCGGCTTCTGGGATGGCTACTATCAGGGTCAGCGTTTGGGCGAATGGAACAAGGGCTATGGCAACAACGCCACGGAACAGAAGGTGTATGTGGGCCGCGCCACCAAATACTACAGCCGCATCGGCGTGGGTGAGTTCGCAGTAGAGGCCACCACATTCAAGGTGGGTGACAAGCTGCTGGTCACCGGGCCCACCACCGGCGTGATGTATCTCACCGCCACAGAGATTCACGACCAGGACGGTCAGCCAGTCATTGAGGCTCCGCAAGGACGTCTCTGCGCCATCCCTGTCAGCGACAAGGTGAGACCGAGTGACAAACTGTTCAAGCTCATTAGCCAGAAGTGATGTAATGGCGTTATAACGTAATAACGTGATAACGTTATAACGAAAAATAACGAAAAGCGTAATAACGTTATAACGTAATAACGTGATAACGAAATAACGAGATAAAAGAAAGAAAACAATGACAATAGACGAAAGACAAGACGAGATCATCGCGGAGTTCGAGGAACTGGACGACTGGATGGACCGCTACCAGCTGCTCATCGACATGGGCAGCTCGATGGAGCCTTTAGCTGAGGAATACAAGACGGAACAAAACCTCATTGACGGTTGCCAGAGCCGCGTGTGGCTGCACGCCTCCAAGGACGATGAGGGTCTGCTGCATTTCAAGGCTGACAGCGACGCCCTCATCGTGAAAGGCATCATCAGTCTGCTCATCGGCATCCTGGACGGGCAGTTGGCAGACGACATCCTCCATGCCGACCTCTACTTCATCGACCGCATCGGCCTGCGCGAGCATCTCTCCCCAACACGCTCCAACGGACTGGTGGCCATGGTGAAGCGAATCCACGATTATGCCTTAGTGTTATGAACGAGTCCTTCAACATCCATGCTGCCCCCTCGCAGGGCGAGAAAGAATTTGAAAACGCGCTGCGACCTCTCACCTTCAGCGACTTTGCCGGTCAGAAGAAGGTGGTGGACAACCTGCACGTCTTCGTGGAGGCCGCCAAATATCGCGGCGAGCCCCTTGACCACACCTTGCTGCACGGTCCTCCCGGCTTGGGCAAGACGACGCTGAGCAACATCATCGCCAACGAGCTGGGCGTAGGCTTTAAGCTCACCAGCGGCCCCGTCTTAGACAAGCCCGGTGACCTGGCCGGCATCCTCACCTCGCTGGAGCCACGCGACGTGCTGTTCATCGACGAGATACACCGCCTGTCGCCTGTCGTCGAGGAATATCTCTATTCGGCCATGGAGGACTATCGCATCGACATCATGATAGACAAAGGCCCGTCGGCGCGCTCCATCCAGATAGACCTCAACCCGTTTACGCTGGTGGGCGCCACCACTCGCAGCGGACTGCTGACGGCTCCGCTCAGGGCGCGCTTCGGCATCAACATGCACTTGGAGTATTACGACCCTGAGACGCTCTGCGGCATCGTGGAGCGCTCGGCACGGCTGCTCGGCGTGCCCATCACCGAAGATGCCGCGCTGGAGATAGCCAGCCGCTCACGCGGCACGCCCCGTATCGCCAACTCGCTGCTGCGCCGCGTCCGCGACTTCGCACAGGTGAAGGGCAACGGAGGTATCGACACCGCTATCTCACAAGTCGCTCTCACGGCACTGAACATCGACAAGTACGGCTTGGACGAGATTGACAACAAGATCCTACTCACCATCATCGACAAGTTCAAGGGCGGTCCGGTGGGCATCACCACCATTGCCACCGCCATCGGCGAGGACAGCGGCACGGTGGAGGAGGTCTACGAGCCGTTCCTCATCATGGAGGGCTTCATCAAGCGCACGCCGCGTGGCCGCATGGTCACCGAGCTGGCCTACCGCCACTACGGCCGCAACCCTTACGGCGGCAATATCATGCAGCCCGACCTCTTCGGATAAACCAGCAGGACGATGGGGCCTATAGGCCTCATGGGTCTCATAGGTCCTATAGGTCCTATAGGTCCTATAGGTCCTATAAGTCCTATAAGTCCTATAAGTCCTATAAGTCTCATAAGTCCCATAAGTCCCATAAGTCCCATAAGCCCTATGAAAACAGGAATATTCGTCGGGAGTTTCAATCCCTTCACAGCGGGTCACGATTCTGTCGTGACCAGAGCCCTGCCGCTCTTCGACCGCCTCGTCATCGGCGTCGTAGGCCAACAGGTGAACAAACCCGGGCAGCCGTCGGCAGAAGAGCGGGCTGAGGCCATCCGCCGCATCTACGCCAACGAACCGCGCATCGAGGTAAAGCCCTACTACGGCCTCGCTGTGGATTTCGCGCGTGAGGAAGGCGCGCGATTCATTGTGAAAGGCGTCCGTTCCGTCAAGGACTTCGAATACGAGCGCGAACAGGCCGACGTCAACCGTCTCCTCAGTAACGGAGAGATAGACACCGTCCTGCTTTACGCCGAGCCTCACCTGGCCAGCATCTCCAGCAGCATGGTGCGCGAGCTGCAGCACTACGGGCAGGATGTTTCGCCATTTCTTCCTATAAAGAAATGAGTACAAAGAATTATCATTACTCTTTTCAACTTTCGCAAGTTTTGGAGTTAAAGGAGTTAAAGGAGTTAAAGACAATAGCTATGCTATGGATTTCAACCCAGAGACAAAGGCTTTTTCATGGAGAGTCATTTGTCTTTAACTCCCTTAACTCCCTTAACTTCCTTAACTCCCTTAACTCCTTTAACTCCTTTAACTCCTTTAACTCCCTTAACTCCTTTAACTCCCTTAACTCCTTTAACTCCCTTAACTCCTTTAACTCCTTTAACTCCTTTAACTCCTTTAACTCCTGAAAGTCGAAACTTGAATTACTATTTTTTCCAAAACCATGATAAGCTATTCCGCTGAAAACGTAAAGATGCCCGCCATCAAGAAGCGCGACACGACGGCTTGGATCAGGCGCGTCGCCCAGACCTACGGCAAGAGGGTGGGCGAGGTTGGTTACCTCTTCTGCGACGACGAGAAGATACTGGAGGTGAACCGCGAGTTCCTGCAGCACGACTATTACACCGACATCATCACCTTCGACTACTGCGAGGGTGACGTGCTGAACGGCGACATCGTCATCTCCCTCGACACTGTGCGCAGCAACGCCGAACAACTGGGCAAGGACTATGACGAAGAGCTGCACCGTGTCATCATTCACGGCATCCTCCACCTCTGCGGCCAAAACGACAAAGGGCCCGGTGAGCGCGAGCTGATGGAGCAAGCCGAGGATAAAGCTCTCGCCTTGAGGGAAGATGTAAAGAAATGCTAAAATCAAGGCTGACACAAGTCAAAAACATGCACAAATGGCGCTGTGTGTGCACACAACGGCGTTTTTTATGCAAAAAAACTTGCCCAAGTAAAAATATTTGTGTTACTTTGCAGCCGTTTTTGTAAATATCCCTTCAAAAGAAGGACATTATTAACACACTAAAAAAAGAAAAATCATGTCAGAAATTGAAAGTAAAGTAAAGGCAATTATTGTAGACAAACTGGGTGTTGACGAGTCAGAAGTGAAGCCCGAAGCAAGCTTCACCAATGATCTTGGCGCTGATTCCTTGGATACCGTAGAACTCATCATGGAGTTTGAGAAAGAGTTCCAGATTTCCATCCCCGATGACAAGGCCGAAAAGATTGGCACCGTTGCCGACGCTATTGCCTATATTGAGGAGAACCAGAAATAATAAAGTTGTGGTCCCCCCTTCTGCCCCCTAAGGGGGCTACTTTAGTTTTGTGAATAGACGATAAACTAATGTAGCCCCTTCAGGGGGGAGAAGGGGGGAGCCTTCATAATTCAACTTTCGCCAGTTTTGGAGTTAAAGGAGTTAAAGGAGTTAAAGACAATAGCTTTGCTATGGATTTCAACC
>JAEEGH010000494.1_pt1 | contig 152112 bp, 138 predicted proteins | sample 9134181 | NCBI WGS metagenome assembly JAEEGH01 (sample SAMN16246544, study PRJNA631951) | gut metagenome | biome: gut microbiome; feature: rumen; material: DP-attached | host: Bos | place: Iran: Karaj | collected 2018-10 | reverse complement strand
ATGGTTTTTGTTTTCATACTCTATTTGTTTTTGAGGGTTGATAATAACTGATATGTGTCTCTGACTGATAACAGGTCTGTGAGTACCTTGTCTGCTTTGCCCCCCACTGACTCCACGAAAGCAGAAAGCTCGTTGAAGTAGCCTTGCGAATGGATTTGGTTGTTTTCAAGGATGGGGGCGAAGTTGTTGCGGGTGTATAAGTATTCGACGGTCTTATTGTGGGGACGGACTTTCTCGATGGGAATGCTGAGAATGGTGGAAGGTTTTGGTTCGAAGGTTAATTCTTCCATCTGCGAGAGGCGGTAGATGCCGTTTGACGTGCAGACTTTGAGGGATTCTTCGGCAGAAGTCCATGCGTAGGATGTGGAGAGTTCGAGGGTGCCGACGATATGGGGATGCCGGAGCATGAGGATGTAGGATGCTGGGGCGACTTGCTGACAGGCGATGATTTCTGGTTCGCCAAAGAGGAGACAGACAAGGTCCAGGGGATGGATGTAAAGATCGAGCAAGGCATCACCTTCTGGATAGTTACCAGTGAGGTAATGGAGATCGTAACTGACAAGATGCTCTTTGCGCAGACGTTTACGAAGCATTTGCACGGCAGGGGCGTAGCGTTTCTGCAAGCCGACCATAGCGACGGGCGAGCCGTAAAGTCGCTGCTTATCAATGAGGGTATCAAGTTCCTGTAGCGACTGGCAGGGTGGCTTCTCGATGAACAATGACTTGCCGCTTTTTAATATCTGTGAGGCGATGAGGAAATGAGCAGAGGGTGAAGCAGAAACAAAAACGCCTTTTACTTCATCATCATTCAATATCGTGTCAAGCGAGCTCGTGGCTTTCACTTGTGGGAATTTCCGTTCTATCAGCCGTGCCTTCCTTTCCGACGTGACACAAATGTATTTCAACGGTATGCCGAGGTAGTGGAGCACGGGATAAAGATTGGTGAGCGAGTGCTGGCCCATGCCCACGAAGGCATATTGATATTGGTACGTTTGACGTAGGAATCGCTCCGTGCGCATACGCTTATGTCGGTTGATAACAGCTTGTATCATAATATCGCTTTTAGATGTCTTCTATAGGTTTGCTTGGGGTCTGCCGTCCACTGATACGGGCCGTAGAACTTCTCGATGAGCCATTTAGGCAATAGTCGCTCGAAATTGCGCACAAGGATGATGTCGTATTTGCGATGGAAGTTAATCCAGCAGTCGTTGCAATGGTGTGAATAGTGGCATTGGGTCTGACAGGCCGATGCTCCGTTGAAAATCTCGTCGAGTGATTGCTCGTGGATATTGCCCAACATCACATCAAGGTTCTGGCAGAGCGGTACATCGCCATTACTATGTACCACGAGACTGCTCATGATACTTTGACAACGAAGCCGAAGATGTCCATTTCGCCATTCATCATAGAGTGCCACGAAGTCGTAGTTCTCTTGTGTGTCGTGGATGCTCTGCGGTATCTGCGTCACGAAGTCCGATGCCGCCAGCAGTTCACTCGTCGTATCGAAGAAAGCCATTGTCCCGTAGATACCAATCCTCACATCCACGCCGTAATGCTTGGCAACGTCTATCACATACGCCATGTCGTCGAATGTATTCCACGGCGACAGACAGAACATCAGCGACAGAGGCACTTCACCTTTAAGGGCTTCCACCACCTCGATCACTCGGTCGTAGCCGTCGCGTCCCCGCATCCGCTGATAAGTCTCGCGGCCACCGTCGAGAGAGACATACAGATGTCGGGGCTGATAGCGACGGACGGCATCTATAACACGACGGGGCGCGAGACAATTTGACAGCAGCGTGTAGTTAGGGTGGTTTTTCTGAAACCACGCCATGATTTCATCAGCCTGCGGGTGAAGGATGAACTCGCCGCCCTCCAGTCCTACAGTAGTTCTCTGTGTCACGCATCGGCTCTGCATAATCCGCTGAATGTCTTTGAGCGAAAGATGTTCCACAGGCCGTTTCTGCCAGATATTGCAGTGCTTGCATTTCGACTGGCAGAGTGTGGTCGAATAAATCATCAGTTGCGATAGCCACTTATGGTGTGGCCTCGCAACGTTGTTCAGATAGAGCAGTCCATTGAGGACATAATCCTTAGCCTTATACATTGTTTACGAATGTAGATGCAGGAAGAACATATCTCCCCCGCATCTATACTAATCTATTCTATTATTAATCTCTGTGAATCGGTAAGTTTTCCATTTACATATAGTGACACGATATGAATGCCAGAATTTAAGGATGATATATTCTCAGTAACATTTGGCATCACATTTGAAACCACAAGTGTTTTTTCTCGATTTCCAGTCATGGAACTTATTACGAGTCGGCCTGATGATACTCCGTCTTGCAATTTAGTGGTTATGGTGACATTGCCACTGGCAGGGTTAGGGCTGCAACTTATTATTTTACTGCCAGAATCGGAGATATTCGTACTTGCTACCGTTCCATTTGACAGCATATCGATTTTTTGAGCCTGAGCCTCTATTGTTGATTGCATTTCTTGAATGGCCTGTACAAGCATCGGTATCATGGCTGTGTAATTTATCATTTTGTGGCCTTCCTCATCAGTCTTCACCGCATCAGGTATTACATTTTCCACCTCTTGTGCAAGGAAACCATATTGGGTTTGTTCATCCTCAATGGGACCGTAGGCTGTACTGGAAGACTTGCTTGCGGAAGCTATAGATGTTTCATCTGCATTGGATTCGGCAGAATTTTGTTTCCAATTGTAAGAAACAGGGCGAAGACTGAGAACAGTGTTCAATCCCATAGATAGGGGCTGTATATTCTCTTTTGCCCTTGCATCGGAGTAATTGTACACATTGGCCACCTGAATACTATTAAAAGTACTGGTCTGGGAATTGTAGAATACGACTTCATCACCTGTTCCTGCTATGCGTGGATTGGCTGGGGTCAGATCAAACTTTAGGAAGTTGCTGGTCTTGCAGGTGTAAGACATTCCACCCCAATCTTTTGCATATAAGCTATAATACGAATTGGCCGGGGCACCATTAATACTAATCTTACCTCCCGAATAGGAAATTTGTGCATTTGCTGCAACCGAGACAAAAACTAACTGGATTGCGAGAAACAAAAACTTAATCTTTTTCATTGTTACTTATTTTTTATTGGTTAGACATATTGAATTCTGTATTGCTGTTTATAGTCGTTTCTGGCTCAATGATAATGTGTTTCGCGTTAAGTTGAACAGTACCACCATAGAAAACCACAGGACCTGTAGGTTTCTCTGACGTCACTGATGTTCCAACTTTTATAGTTTCCGCATTATATGTCTTTGGGCCAATGACTGTTTCGTTTTGAATATAAATGCTTGACTCAAACACTTTCGGTATATAGTTTTGCTTAGTGATGCAGATAGATACATTTGATGGTATGTTTGTGAAAGTGGCATTCCCCACATTGTTTCTAACGTCATAGTATGATTGACCACTATCATCTATGCTCATTACACAAATAGTGCAGCCTGCCACGCCAGTATTTACTGTCACGCTGCCATTGCCATATTGTACAGTGCAGTTATTAAACTCTGTAGGAGTAGTTGTGTAAATAGGCATTTCTGGGTCACCTATAGGATTAAGGCCGAATTGCACCCAACGAAATGAATTGTATGAGCTAGATGAGTTAACCATAGCTGCTTTGGCCGCAGCAGCAACTCTGCCATAGTTCTTATTTTGAATATCTGAGGAGAAGAGATTTTTATAATACTGAGCCTCATACTGCAATGACGGTCCCAAAGTTCTTGTTCCTCCAGAATAGCCCCATCCGTATCGAGAACAGCCGAGGTATGCTATTATGCCGCTATTGGCATTCCTAATAAAAGCTTCGCTGAGGCATGGGTCATTAGTTCCACCATTTGTTGACGAGTCGAATGCGTTAGTCAAGCAAGCCATTGTAGTTATTAGTGTGAAATTACTATTGTTCAAGTTGCTTGCACTCGAGCTACTATAAGATCCGGATTCTAAAGCCCATACCGTTTGACTACCGTGAGTAGCCATATCAAAGAATGTATATCCATTACCCAATTGGGTTTGAAGGTTTGTGGCATTTAGGGCATAGCTTGAACCGCCTGAGAAATCCGTGTAGGTGTCATAGAATTTTTTTCTTGTTCCATTCCAATAAGGCTGTATATACGTCTCATACAAATTATCACCTTTGGCTTCAGCATCACTCTGTGTTGAAGAATAATTGGCCCATAGTTTGGTTCCTGCCATCAAAAGATTATTATTCCACCCGTTAGCTGCTGGAGTCTTTTCATATGTGAGTAATTTTGATGTAAAAGCTTCAACATCTGCAGAGGACCTAACAGGCACTCGTGTCACGAATATGGAAGGTGTCATGTTAATGCCGTCCGTAGTCTCTCCGTAAATTCCGTCTCCGTCTGCATCCCAGTTGAAATTTCCTCCAAAACAAGCAAAAAATAAATCTGTTGGGATAGTGCTATCAACATATGAGCCTGCACTTCCATAGCATCCTTGAACGGGTACAACTGTATCATCACCTCCCAAAAGGACATATTTAAGCCCCTTATTTTGATATAGGTCGTAGAGGCATGACTTTATCTTAATAGGAGTTGTTGCCCCATTATAGGTCGCTGTTATTTCTTCAATGGTAAGAATCTTTGACGAGACCCCTTTTGTCTTTTTCCACTGAATGATGGGATTGAAAGAAGCAGCCAAAGCAGATGAAGTAACAACAACATATTCAACGTTCTCATTCGTCGCAGTAGATGTTGTCCCTATATGAGAGGTTCCCATGTCTTCCGCATTGACGACTAAGAGCTTAACAATCTCGCTCATATTATTGCCTACAGCATTTGAAGAGCTTGTGGTGCTAAGAACTTCGGTAAGGTGAATTGTTATTGTCATCCTTTCGAGAAGATACAACTTCTTATCCTGAGCATCGTACCTGAATGGACATACAAGGAGATTCAATATTGTGTATCCATCCATCATGCTGGTTCCTACATACTTCGCATTTGATGAAGGGTAAATTTTGCTTGTTAATTGCATTCGACCAGAATTTGGAACAGCATTTGAAATCGAATCTGTAATCATGGGTATAGGATTGGGGGCGATAATTACATCGTCCTCTAATAATGTCTCGTTTAAATCGACGGTAAGATTCTTGTATGAAAAGTTTTGAGGAATCAATATGTTCACAGGAACAAGAGGAAGTCCTGGCCCGCCAGAATTTTCATCAAAGCAAGCGTTGAACGTTTTTGAACTTATAACCAGTTCACCTCCGTCATTACGTGAAAATGTGAAATCTGATTTCTTAAAAGTAACCACTTCCGTTTTAGTGGTTTCCGCGTTAATAACCTGTAGCGGTACTAAAAGTGCCAGCAATGAAAAAATAATTTTGTTCATAATTAACCGTATTGCATTGTGAGTAAATAGGTATTCCTATGGTATAAACTTAGATATTATGCTATTCAACTGTAAACAGACCAAAGAAGCTGTAATTCTCTCCTATGAATTCTATCATATAAGAACCTGACGGAATATTAGGAATGACTACTACTGTCGAAGCTACTAATGTTGAAAAAACAACTTCCCCTGATTCCGACTTTATTAAAATCTCATATCCGACGAGGCAGTCAGGAATTGAGAGATTATTCCCCAAGAGTTCTACTGTGGGCAACCTCATTGGTGCCCGATTAATAGGTCTTCCTAAGGGGACTTCATGAGTGCGACTACAGGAAAGATAAATATTTACCCCCCCCCATTGCCTCTTTTTCTACACTTGCTAATGTACTTAATGTACTTGTCGCAAATACGAATAGGATTAGTACTACTTTTTTCATAATTTGAAATTTAATGAATGAAATGAAATCGGATGCAAAATTAAAGATTGATGTAAAAGATGACAAGAAAAAATCAAAATGAGAATTTTCAGAAATTATATAGCAATTTTCCATTTACCTGTTTTTCAATGAATTACAAAATAAACTTGAAATTTTTGAAAATTATTATCAGTTTAAAAAGCACAGGCTTCAGCGAATTTTGATTAATTTTGCACTCGAAAACTAAAGATGTAAAGTATATGAAGAAAGTCTTTTTATACCTAACCGTATTGCTGACTGTAATAGGTTGCAGTCAGACAACCGAGATTGACATTGTCATGAACCAAGCGGAAAGGATCATGGAGACTCGTCAGGATGATGCCAATAAGTCATTGATAGTGCTTGACAGTCTGAAAGCGCAAATCAACGGAATGACAGAGGCTCAGCGGATGAGGTACCATCTGCTCCAGGCCAAGGCCATGAATAAGGCGTATGTAGACTTCACTTCCGATAGCATCATGCTGAAAGTTGTGGACTACTACGAACGTTACGGCTCTGGTTACGAGAAGATGACAGCCAACTATCTGCTTGGCTGTGTATATCGCGACCTAGGCGATGCCCCTACAGCGATGAAATATCTCGAACGGGCTACGAAATCTGATGGGAAAGACATTCCTACATATAAGACGCTTGCACATATACACAGCCAGATGGCGTATTTATTGGAGGAGCAATCTTTAGCCGAAAATGCATTACGTGAACTGGATGTTGCTTACAAATATTCCATACTTGCCGGTGATACTATAGATGCTTTGACTATACTTAGCGTAAAAGCTCCAGTATATTCTCTCGTTAACAAGATGGATTCTTCAGAGATTGTCATTGACTCCTGCATCAATATGTTTAAGAGAATGGGATGTCAACAATATGCAGCCCAAATGTGTGCATATAATATAAGGTATCTTCTACAGAAAGGAGAAATCGGAAAGGCACATGAGCGTATAAAGATATATGAAACGGAGTCGGGCTATTTCCATAATGGCGAAATCGAATCGGGTAAAGAAGTGTACTATTATTACAAGGGGCTATACTATCTTAGTGTTAATCATACTGATTCTGCACGGACAATGTTTCAAAAATGTCTAAATTATATAGCAGACCCCAATATTAAAGTATCCGCCTATCATGGTCTAAGTTTACTTTATGACAAAATTGGGCCAGCAGACTCCACAGCGAAATACGCATTGTTGGCATATAACGCTAACGATTCTGCATACGATAAAAGCGTAAGTGAGGCTCTGATAAGGCAGCAAGCTTTGTATAACTACAGCAAGCATCAAGAGACTGCACTTCGGAGTGCAGAGCGTGCAGCCACGCTTGGATGGTGGCTGTTTGCCTCACTTGCTGTACTTGTCGCGGTTGTATGCTCCACCTCATTTATATATAAAAAGAAGAAAAGGGCTGCAGGGCGGAGAATAGCCATGATGCAAGAACGCTATGAGACGGAAAAGACATTACTTCAGCGCGAAATGGAAGAGATGAACGCCCTTCTTGAGGAGCGGCAGTCGTTGTTGGAAACCAAGGAAGATTTGTTGGAACGACGAGAAGCCGAACTGAATATCGAAATCGGAAAGCGCGAACAGTCTATAGCAGAGTTACAAGAACGGGTGGCTGGATATGAACGCGAAATGCATATCAAAGACATTGCCGTTTTGGAGGACGAGATTCAGAAGGCACCGCTGAAAGACGATTTCAGCTATTATCTGAAGAACGTCATGGAGCAGCCCTCCAGCAAGGACTGGGACAAACTCATAAGGTTCGCCAAGAGCAATTTCCCAAAACTGTATGTGATGCTTCGAAACTACAATGTAAGCGAGCGTGAACTCAGAATCTGTCTCCTCACCCGCCTGATGTTCAAACCCAAAGACATTGCCGTCCTTGTTGGTTGCCGTTTCCCAGAGGTCTCGCTCACCCGCAGTCGTCTGCTAAAGAAAATCTACGGCATAGATGGTAAGGCTTCTGACTTCGACAAGAGAATCATACTGATGTACTAAGCAACTCATGTAAGCAGAGTGTAACACAAAGAGATAATTATTTAAAATTATCTACGCGTTCTTTATGGAATTGGCAGTCAAAGACTTACATTTTCATGTTGAAATTTTTGAAAATTCATATTCGTGACTTCTCTTGGCAGTTAATTTGTTGAATTATAATTTTGCATCGTCAAAGCATTTAATAGCTCGAATAATAGAGGCCGATATTATACAGACCAGACTGGCACAAAGGGGTAATGCCGCAATGCCTTAGCGGTGAGTATTAACAAATAAAAAAAGAAACAATGAAGAAGTTATTTGCTACATTTTTTTTGCATTAGGATTCGCTTCTGCTTCATTTGCAGCTACGCCAACTGTCAATCCTGTGTCTGAAAGCCAAGTTTCCAAAAGCGTTCAGATGCAAAGTCGCGATGTTGTCGTCATTGTCATTGAAGATGGCGATGATGTGATAATCATTATTATAGAGCGTCCTTAATCAGTGAACACTAATTAAAGTGCGCTGCTTATTATATAATGGTTATAGCAGCGAAATGTGGTATTTATACAGATAGTAGAAATAATGATTCTAATGGTAATAATATGAAAAGATGTGACTTGCATATTCACACAGTTGCTTCTGTGTCAGATAGGACATTTACATTTGATAAGGATGTCTTAGTGGACTATATAGAAAAGACTGGTTTGGATGTTATTGCTATAACAAACCACAACATGTTTGACTACACGCAGTTTCAAGAGATAAGGAACGCTTTGCCAAACACCTTTGTTCTTCCAGGTATAGAGGTGGATTTGGAGAGAGGGCATATTCTCGTTATTGCGAATAATGATGATGGTACGCTGTTCGACTTCAATAGTAAATGTGAAGAAGTAAAGAATCTTATTAAAACTAAGGATGATGATATTTCTTACAATACATTTATACGGATATTCGGTGACTTGAGTAAGTATTTACTTATCCCGCACTATGAGAAGGATCCCAAGCTACATAAGGATGTCATCGAAAAATTAGACAGGAATATCATAGCAGGTGAGGTGTCGAGCGTCAAAAAGTTTATCTATATGGAGAAAGAGGATTCTGAGCTAACACCCGTATATTTTAGCGACTTCAGAGTAGAAAAAGGTATTACGTCAGATAAATATCCCGTCAGCCATACTTTTTTTGATATTGATCAGGTAAATGTCAATACATTGAAACTTTGCCTTATGGATAAGACAAAAGTTTCACTAACTTCAGAAAAAGGCATTGAACTATTTCAGATATTTCCCAATGGACAAATGCTATCAACTGGACTCAATATCATGTTTGGAAAACGTTCAACAGGAAAGACTCATACGTTGAATGCCATTGCCAACCGTTTTGAAGGAAAGGCCAAATATATCAAACAATTTGAATTGCTAAATACTGGCAAGAACGACTCAGACCAGTTTGAAAATGACCTGAAGGTTAGACAAGAGAACTCGGCAGAAAATTACCTACGTGAGTTTGGCATTATAGTGACAGATATGCTAAAGACTTGTTCTGCAGATGAAGACGAGATGAAATTGCAGAAATATCTTGAGGCAGTGATGTCTTCTGCCCAACAGAGTGATGTAAACGATGTATTCTCAAAGTCGAAATTGTTCAATGAAAGTGATTTCAAAGAGCAGAGCCATGATGAGATTAAGAAGCTTATCTCAGCAACACTGACTTTATTAGAATCGCAGCTTTACAAGCCTATCATTAATAAGCATCTGCCAGAAACTTCATTGAAGGCACTTTTGAAGGAGTTGATAGAACAATGCCGGAAGGAGAACCTTCAGAGACAGTATTTCAAGGAAGTCAATAACATGATTAAGACGGTAAAGGAGTCACTGCAATTAAAATCGGCAGCGCCTCGTATTCCCGATATAGACTTATACCAGTACTTCATCAATAAGAAAAAACGCGAGGTTTTTGCTCAGGTAGCTCTGGCTGTTAAGAAAAAAAGGACAATCAGTACAGAGAAAGCAGGTCATTTTACAATTAGTGTGTCTGCACGCCCGTTTGCAAATGCCACTGATTTGAAGACTATCGGATTGAGACAGGTCTCGCTTATAAATGCATTTGCCAAATATGGAAACCCCATTCAATATATAGAAGAATTAAAAGCTGCAGGTGTTGAGAGTGACCGTATTTATACGGTTGTTTGCTGCTATAGATTACAGGATTCTTAATTCTTCGGGGCTACCAGTTTCTGGTGGAGAGCGTTCAGAATTTAACTTTTTACAGAAAATCAAGGACGCTATTCTGTGCGACATTCTCATTATTGATGAGCCAGAGTCTTCGTTTGACAATATCTTTTTGAAAAACGAGGTCAATAAGTTTATTAAAGAGATGGCGGAAAGCATGCCTGTAATTATTTCTACACACAATAACACTATAGGAGGTTCTATAAAACCAGACTATATTCTATACACAGAAAAGAAGATAGAAGCAGATGGGCCTCATTTCAACATATATAGTGGATATCCCACTGCCAAAGCCCTAAAGGACGTAGATGGTAATGCAATTGAAAATTATGAGATAACTTTAAACAGTTTAGAGGCTGGTGAACAAGCATATTCAGAAAGAAAGGACATATATGAAACACTTAAAAATTGAAGAACAAAAAGCCTTTTTCACTAGGGGCGAAAACTGGATGGTTGTAACAGATATGACCAAAGAGGATCTGTTGAATCTTGCACATGCTGCTATAGAAGAGGAAGATTTTGAAACGGATAAATACGATGAAGCCTTGCTTCCGAATCCGGCACACAAAATCATCTATCAGCAGATAAATAGTCAGCTGACGGAATTACATAACAGAAGAGCTTCTTTCCAAGAAGAAGTGAGAAATATTTATAAAGACGCATTTAACAAGTATTGTACGGAATAAATAATCATATCACTTCATAAGCACATAAGAAGATAAGTAAAACATATTTTACTTTCGGTTTGAAACAATTTCTCTGGAACCAATAGAAACAGAAGCTCTATTAAGGTTATGACGGATTTATAAAAAGCAAAAAAAAAAATTAAATACTTTGAAATCAGGAAAAATATTCGTATATTTGCAGCGGTTTTATAGACATGGGGCTTTATGTTATATCAGAAACTCGTCATAGATAATTTCCTGTGTTTCGACCATTTCGAGATGCAGTTTGCACCAGGGGTATCCGTTATTATTGGACGTAATGGTGCAGGAAAGACTTCGCTAATTCGGGCGATGGTCTACTCTCTCTACTTTATGTTTACTAATGACCGCTCTATGGGCGACGACTTTCTTTCTGCAGGAAATCCCGACTTGAAGATGCGTTCGATCAATTTTGATGAGTTTCATAGGAACAATAGTACTGACGATGCTGCTGCCGATGCCAATTTTCATGGTGAAATAGAGTTTCTTGGGGAATTGATAGCATGGGATATGTATCGCCGTTCGACCAGCGGATCAGCTCTTAATCCCGCACGATATAAGCACGCATATCAGCAGTTGATGCAACTGTACAGAGATAACGATGAGTTACCGCTGATAGCATATTTCTCTGACTCTTTCCCTCATAAACTGACTAACATTTCCCAATTTGCCAAACAGCAAATGTCTGCAAATGGAAAGACGCTACGCAATTTCGGCTACTACCAATGGGACAATGAGACTGCCTGTGTTGAGATATGGAAGCGTAGATTACTCAATTCAATGGCAAAAGTAAAGCAGTTGGAAGGCGACACCGATGTGTTTACACAGAATGAAGTGGACTTTGTTTCAAGGAAACTGAAACAATTCTCGCAAGTTATCAATAAAAACATGTGTGATGCATCGTTTGAGGTTGATCGTCTATTCTATATGTTCGACGAGGAACAGAAACCTGAGTTATGGCTCCGTTTGAAATCTGGTCAGGAAATTAAATTTGACGGTTTACCGGCAGGATATAAACGTCTCTATTCCATTGTGCTGGACTTGGCATATCGCGCCTATCTGCTGAATAGACAAGCAGATGTTGAACCAACAGGACTGGCAATGATCGATGAAATTGATTTGCATCTTCATCCTTCATTGGAAACAGAAGTTGTTGAACGTTTCACCCGTACATTCCCAAAACTGCAATTTATAATGACATCACACTCTCCACTGGTAGTTAGTAACCTATCATCGAATGACCAACGGAACAAGGTATTTAGACTGGTTGCTGGTGAGAAAAAACCACATGAACTGCCAGACCTTTTTGGTATAGATTACGATGATGTATTACTTGACTGGATGGAGGGCTATCCAAGAAATGAAGAACTTGATTTTCTGAAATCATCCATTAAAAGGGCACTTGATATGGGCAATGAACAACTGGTTTTAATGAGAAAGAATGAGTTGGTAGAACTGCTTCATAGTGAGAAAAAGGCTGAACAGATGATTGCGAAGTGGAAAAATGAATAATCCTAGCCTCGTTATTTATGTTCTGGATAGACAAACACAACAGAGGGAAACGGGGCAAGGGACATCATATTGTTAATGATTTCTTGCGGAAAGCTTGGAATGAGCAAGAGGGGAAGTATGTAAATTGCGATTACAGTTCATTCAAACGCAATGGGAAGATGGAGCGATTGTTGCATCAAGAACAAGGTGGCTTTTGTTGCTATTGTATGAGGCACCTGACAGTAGGCCATCACACCTCGATTGAACACGTCATGCCACATCACAGCAAAAAGAATGGCAAGGTGGATTATAAGACCATCAACTATTATAAGCGTTTTAATAAGAACTTCAAGAATGTTGCTTATATCCATCTTAACGGTTCTAATCGCCAGTGGCACATTGGCCCAAAATATCCACATTTCTGTGCTTACGAGAATCTGGTGCTTTCATGCGATGGTAGCCTTTTTATTGATGAAGATAGGGAGAATAATATCTATCCCTCAAAGCTTCACCTATGCTGTAACGAGTGCCGCGGAAACGAGCAGATTGTTCCGCTATTCTTTCTTCCAAATGTCAATGAATTATTTGTATATAGGGAAAATGGGAGAATAGGTATCTCTAACAAGGTAAAATCTCCCTTGCGTCAAATAGAACTCTCAAACACAATTGACGAATTGGTGTTAGAACATGAACGTCTTAATATTATTCGTCAAGTATGGTGTCTTATAGCGAAAAGCCATCTATATTGTATTGACGATGTGAAAACTGCTATTTCTGACGATACTTTGCGTAGTAATATATTAGCAGATTGTGGGGTGCCTGCTCGTATTGAGAAAAGAGTAAGGCAACCTATATATTGGTCATTGCTTTGTGATTATTATTGGTTTTATAGATATTTCTACAATAGTTAATAAGCATTTTTCGCAAAAACGACATGGCTCTAGAGTGACAATTCAACAATAGTTTTTTATAGACAATGAACTAACGATAATAACAAATTATCATATATGGGAAAGTTTTCAATAAATTATGAATTAATAAGGTTTAATAATGCTTCAGACAATGAATTTCATGAAGCATCAGAAATCTATAGAAGAACCACTCCTCGTGACCAAAAAACAAATGTTAGAGAAATAAATTACTGGGTAGATCATTGTAAAAAGTTTGCAATGGGTGAGCTTTTCTTTTTCGGATTAAAGGCGAATAATTTGGTAATTGGATATGCAGAATTAGCATATATCAAGCAAGAAAGGTTACTGATAATAGATTATATAAATTTAGATCCTGACTATAAGTCAAACAGTAACTTCTATTCTTTCTATATGCTTATTGTCAATTATATGGATAAGCATGGAATAGATTATGACTATATTACTAAGGAGATATTTCGTAAGTCTAAGGAAGAGGAAATTAGGAGAGAAGATGTTCGCCAATATGAATTAGAAAATTTTAAAGTTATCAATAGTCTTTATATACAGCCACAGTTGGAGACGATTAATGTTGAAAGCATGAGAGATGCATTAATCATGCTTTATACTAGGGCAAGCAATAAGAGTGAATTAAAGAAAGCTGAATATCTTCATATCGTGCAAGTTTTATATGATTATTATTTGTGTTGGGACAAGAAAGTATGTAATAGCAAAGAATTCTATGACAGGAGTAAAAAAGCAGAATCAAATATAAAAAAGATAGCTGAAAGTATTGTTGACGATGAAGTCATTCTTAATGGTTATCCTTTAGATTGTTCTTCAAATATGTATGTGACTAAAATCCCTAAGAAACGCCAAAATGCTTTTCTTGTCTCCGTTGGGTGTATTATAGGTTTTGTCACTTTATTGCTCGTAATACTGTATGTGTCATATTTATTTAACTTTGGAATACATGCTATTATAGCATTAGGATCATTATTAATTCTTGTATTCTTACTAATATATATTATTAGAGACCCTGATAGCCTAAAACATCTTAAGAGTATACCTATTATTCGCTCTTTACTATCGTTAGAATAACATTACAAGAAATCTTACGCAGAATGGGAATTTTATTCATAATTCTGTCAGCAAATACATATCTGGCAGCCTTGTCCTCATTATGACATATCCGATAAATAAGTGGCGTTAGATGATGAAAGTATTGTAAGTTTACAATCTTAAGATGATGTATCTTACAATATGAACGAATAAGCCTCTCAGAAAATACCCAAATGTCATCGGCTATCCCACTGTTGAATGAAGTGATAATTTGGGAACTACAATTATAGCATTTCCCTATAAACTGATAGCTACGGCTTTGTTCAAAGTCTAAGACAAAACTTGCATTGGGTTTTAAAACCCTTCCTATTTCTGCAATAACCTGAAGAGGGTCACAGTAATTAATAACTGAGCCAACACAAAGACCGGCGTCGAAATAATTGTCCGAGTATGGAAGGCTCTCTGCAGAACCTGCATAATAATGGAGACAATGTTTAATCCTTTCTTCAGCAATGTCAACATGATAATGTTCTCCTGGTATCCCATATTCGTTTCCCGCTGAGCCAATATTTATGATTTTGGAAGAATTGTCAATAGGGTATTTCCTTATAAATCTTGTAATATATTTGATTATTTGTTGGTGTGTATAAGTATACCACCTATCAGACGTAGGCCATATATCTTCCATTTGGTTATATAATGTCCGTACTCGTTCAATATCGATCTTCTCGTTATCCATTGATAATTTGTTATTATCATTCGTTCATTTACATTTTTTATTGTATATTATTAATGTAAATCCCCAAAATGAATGATTATGAAATCAAATGAAAGCAACCAGAAAGTAACAACTGTCATAGAAGATTTCTTGTGGCATTGTGAGTTTGAGAAGAAATTAGACAGAAAGACATTGAATGCTTATAAAGCAGATTTGTCACAATTTGTCAGTAACGTTGGTGATCTTAACATTTCAGAAGTGAATAAAGATGTACTAAGGAAATATCTCCAAGCCATTTCACACTTTCGTCATAAAACAATAAAAAGGAAGATAGCAACAATAAAAGCTATGCTGAATTATTACGAATATGAAAATGAATGGTATAATAGCCCTATGCGGAAGATGAAAATCAGGATGCGTGAACCAATCCGTTTACCTACTGTAATGAGCATAGAAGAAGTGAAATCTCTACTTAATATCGTTTATAAGCAACAGAGGGATTGTAAACAAGAGACCTTTTCTTATCACATGGCAACTCGTAATATCGCCATTGTTGAGTTGTTATTTGTATCAGGTATGCGTGTTAGTGAACTTTGTGACCTGCGTTTATGTGATATTGACATGAAGCAAGGGTGTGTCAGAATCATTGGCAAGGGAAATAAGGAACGGATAGTGGATATCAGTCAGAAAGCCACATTGACAGCAATAAAAGAATGGCTAAAAGAACAAGGCCCTTGTGACTCACAATACCCATTATTCGTTAGTCGTTTACATAACAAACTATCCACCCAATCAGTTAGATTGCTTATAAAGAATCTCGTATCATTAACTCAAATAAAGAAGAAAATAACTCCGCATACATTTCGCCATACATATGCAACTCTTCTATTGGAAGAAGGTGTTGATATAGCATATATCCAACATTTACTTGGTCATAGTTCTGTTGTAACGACACAAATATACACTCATGTAAATCTTCAGAAACAGCACGAATTGTTAAGTAAAAAACACCCAAGAAGATTAATATAACAAGAAATTTTATATGTTCGAGAAAGAACAATTGTAAAAGACCCCGCACCACCATTGCAGAGGCAATGAATGATGCGGATTCAAGTTTTTCATGTTTGCTCTTTCTCTATTTCGAAGGAAGTTCCAACGTCAGACAGACGTTTTCGTACATCGGTCTGCCCATCAGTCGGTTCATGATGTACTTGCGGAACTTGTGGCTGTTGTGGCTGTCGATGGCGTAAGCCAAACGAATAACCATTTCAAGGTTATACACGTCTATGTTCCAGTTGGGGTGATAGGGGAACAGCCTAAACGAGCCATGAGTATCTTCCTCACGCGCGATACTATTCTTATATATAGAGCGTATCGTGTGGAACACGATGGTTGACAGGACGAAAAGCATGTCTGCTATCTCGTCAATCGTCATCCAAACGTCCTTGTCGGGCATGGTGATAATTCCGCCCTCGGTCATTCTGATGATGCCTCGCTCAAAGACATCCTTGGGAATCATTGAAATGTTTGTCATAAACTGTCAGTCTTTTGGAATGTGATACAATAGGTTCTTCTTGGGACGTCCGACTTTCTTCACTGCCAGTCGTGGGTCTTCACGCAGCAGTTCCTTCGGACGGTCGAGTTTTTTCTGTAGCAGTGCCTTGTTGTGCTCTGCCGTGGTGTCGCTGGTCGTCAGTCCTTTTGCTTCTCTTCGCTTTTGCAGCCTGTCCATGTCACGGCTGATATTGTCGTCGGTGATCTTGGCGTACACCTGCGTACTTTTCACGCTGGAGTGTCCCATCATCTTGGCGATGCTTTCCAGACAGATGCCTTCTGATACGAGCATCGTGCCGAAGGTGTGACGGGCCATGTGAGCCGAGAGGTTTTCAGTCCTGCCGATGGCAAAGCCTATCTCGTGGATGTCCGACCAGGCACTGTTGAGGGTAGGCAACGGGAAGACGGGGTTTTCGTCGTCAGTGGTGTTATACATATCGAGTATCTGCTCTGCTATGGGGTGCAGTGGGATGAACGACTCTACTTTCGTCTTCTGTCGGTTGATGCGGATATAGCGCCGACCGTCGGCTGTCTTGCCGATGTGGTGAGGGTAGAAGCCACGGGCATCCACGTATGCAAGTCCCGTCAGACTGGAGAAGATAAACCAGTGACGGAACATCTCCATGCGGTCGTCTGCCATCGGGGTTGAAAGCAGTTTCTTGAAGTCCTCACGGTTCACGAAGCGGTGACGGGTCTGTATCTTCTTCTCATATTCCACGTTCTCTATTGGGTTGCAACGCAGGATTTCCATATCCACGCCGAGCCAAAGAAGGCGGTTAAGCCATATCAAACAATGATTAGCCTGTGCAGGACCGAGGTTCTTGCCTTTCACCAGATGCACCTTGTAGCCTTGCCCGAAGGCTTCATCTATGTCGGTCAGCGGAATGTCTTTCTTGCCGAGCGAGTGCAGGTACTCTTGCAGATGGGCTTGCAGGGATTTACTCTGGCGGTAGGTGTTTACCTTGTTCAGTTCGTTGGCACGGATGCGCAGGCGCTCCCGTTCCCATTCGCCCATCTGCAGCAGGGTCGTGGGTTTCTTTGTCTTTTCTGTGATGATGTTCTTCAGGATTTCTGGAGTGATGACACCGTTCTCACGCAGTTGCTCGTCATAGAGGGTGTCAATCCGCTTGCGCAGGTCAATAAGTCGGTTGTTGTCCCTTGCAATGGAGATTTCACCCTTCTTTGCGTTCCAGTCCTCCGGACGGCAGTAGATGTCCGTCGTCAGTGCAGTGTTCTTACCGTCAATGGTGATTCGGCACATGACGGCTGTGGTGCCGTCGGTCTTCACCTTGGCACGGTTGATGTAATACAGTTGGCTGAATGTACTTCTCATAATCGTTTCTCCTTATTTTGTGATGAAATTAAAATCCTTGGTTGCTTCGATGAACTTGTCCATGTCCTCAAATAGTTTCTTCGGGGTGACACGGGCATAGACCTGTGTCTGGTTGATGTTCGTGTGACCGAGCATCCTGCTGATGGTTTCCAGTGGCACACCCTCTTCAAGTGTTATCAGACTGGCAAACGAGTGTCGCCCCTGGTGGAAGTGGATGGGGTCTTTCAGTCCTATCCAGCCCGATATACCACGCAGATGGGCATGGAGGGTACGGTGGAAGACATACGGAAAGAGCGTCTTTCGCGTATCATCGTGGTACTTCTCTATGAGGGCAATCGCTTCGGGCAGCAGTTTCACGGCTGCACGGTTCTCATTCTTACGGCGAAGGTACTTCAGCCAGAGGTTGCCGTCCTCGTCGATGGAGAGGTTATCATCCGTGACGGACACCACATCGGAGTAGGGTACGCCAGTGTAGCAGGCGAACAGGAACATGTCACGGGAGAGTATATGACCTTCGTGCTTCGGGTCAATATGGAGGTCACGGATTTTCTCAAAGGTCTCACGGCTGAGAGCCTTGGGAGTGGTCTCGCGTCTTCTCGGCAGGGAGAAGTGGGCGAAGTATTGCCGTTCTGCAATGCCTTCCTTGAAGGCACCCTTGCAAGCCTTCTTCAACAGGGCAAGGAAATGACGGGCAGAGCCTTCATGTCCGCACTCGTCGCAGATGTACGACTGGAAATCATAGATGAATTGCTCTGTCAGTTGCCCGAAAGCAATGTCCTCAGTCTTGAATTTCTTCAATATGAAGGCTTGCAGATAGTCGCAGAAAGCCTTATAGTGGTAGTAGGTGCCCTTGGCACGGTCAACGCCGATGCGTGAATGACATTCGTCCTTCATGCGCTGTGCATACTGCATCAGCGTTACCTGTGACTGGATGCTGCCCTGCAAGACCGCCTTTACGTCAGCGGCACAGAAGTCCGGCTGACGTGCCTTCACGGACTCATAGGCATTGCTGATTGACAACAGCAGTTGCTCGATCTTGCGGTTCACCTCAACCGCCTCTTTGCTCTTGCCGTTTAGACGACTTTCACGGGGATTCCACAAGTCAGGGGTGCAAGAAATCTTGCACGAAAACTGAGACATCGAGTTTCCGAGGGTGATACGTCCCATGATGGGAGCCTTTCCTTTCTTGTCTGTCGTGCTCTTTTTGAGGTAGAGCAGCACCTTGAATTTTTCATCTTTCATACTCGCTTATAATTTGGTTGCAAAATTAGCTCAATTACAAGCGTCCTCCGTATGGAAGAATGTGTCCGAATATGTATGTTTTTCCGAGCCTCCGACTAATTCGGGGTCTCATTCGTTACCAATACAATTTTCGGTAACGAGACAGGTAACGATTTGGTAACGGAACGATGGTCATATTTCACAATATGCATTCCTGCCCATCGAAACATGGAATACATAAAATCAGCAGTCTTTCAGGCACTTACGGGAATAATCTCCACATTCGTCTCACCCTCGATTTCTTGGTTATATTCCCCTATGGTTGTCACGGTATTGGGGATGGTGACAGAAGTCAGGCCAGAGCAACCAGAGAATGCAGATTCTCCTATACTTGTCACGGTGTTGGGGATGGTGACGGAGGTCAGACCAGAGCAACCTTTGAATGCTGAACTTCCAATTCTTGTTACGCTATAGGTGACACCCGAATCAGTTACGGTTGAGGGAATATTCACATTTCCAGTGTATACGTCTTTGCTTGAAATAACTTCTGCTGTTTTTGTGTTAGTAACAAGTTGGTAATATACACCATTTATCATTGTCTTATATGAATATGCATTTGCCAGCATGGGCAATAAGGAAAGAATAATAGATAATAATTGCTTTTTCATAAATATCAATTTTAAATTGTTAGTATTCTCTATATGGGATTCTCGATGTTTCAATGTTTGAAATGCCATACTTTTTCAGCATGGACTTCAATTCTCTTATTATAGCTATAGAATTGGAGCATGGCCCAACTATTACTTGATTTAGATAATCTAAGCGTATAGGCACCTCAATGTATGGGATAATATTCCCTTGTTTGCTAGTACGATATTTCACTTCGTGATTTTCATCTTTAAACTTTATGAGCCTCGCCTCATCTTCATAGGAATATGCTTCGTGTTTATGATATGGCGAAGCAATAACAGCAAGCGCTGCAAGGTCTTTGGTCATTTCACATACTCTCTGATTTTTATCAGGAATGATTCTATATTGATTGTAATAATCCTGGTATAATTTACAAATCACCTTTTTTACAGATTCGTCAATTCCACCATAACTCACTTCAGAAGCATGAAGCTTATTCAAAAGTTGTACTTCATTATGTTTAAATGACCAGTCATAGTCACTAAAACACAAACATACACCTTTACCTTTATCTGAATATGCATTCCACATAGGCAAGTCGTCCTTCTTTTTAGAAAAAGAGACTATGAATGGGTATTGATGGCTTTCATATATTGCTTCTTTCAGTTTTCTATACCAATCTGTTGGGTTTACGTCACTGATTTGCTTCCATATTTTCGACAACTTCATGTCATCATTATCTATTCTTAATTCTTTTTCTATCGCAGGCAGCATAGTTTCTATTAAAAGATTATATCCATAAACGAACTCAGAAGGGTCGTTCATGGCATAGATGCTACTTCCCCAAAATGTAATGTAGTAATACTCGCCCTTTTTGGAGATATTCTTAATCATCTCCAAAAAAGTGGATATACTGCAATAATGACACACTGTCTCTTGCATTATTTCAACTCGTTCCATGCGCCTCCCTCAACATGGTAGTAAAACATAAGTTAGTAACTGATATACAAAAAGAGCGTGGGAGTCCATCTGTTACTCGTCCCACGCACTGAGGCTCTGGCATTGCCCAAATAGTAAGAACGAGCAACGCCGAAGCCCACGCCGTATGTATATATACGCTGTCACATAGCATAAAGCCAATAATGGTCAAAAGCTATAGAATGTACGCATATAACATACCCATGAACGTCATTGTTGCCTTGTCTCTTGACTATTTGTTCGGAACTGCCAGATTCCAGTGCGTCAAGCACAAAGCGCAGATAACGCTTTTCCTATATATAGGTCCCCACCCTCGTTTGCACCACTCTCAAGCGGGGCATCGGCATGGGAACAGCTGCAAATTTAAGCATTATTTCTGAAACGACAAAGAAAAAGGTGGAAATCTTTCAATTTCCACCTTGATAACATATTCTTGAGTTATTTTGTTTTTGATGCTTGGTTCTTTGGCTCACGACGCGTGTCCCAAAAATCCACAATATAGATGATGTCGCCGTCTATGGAGATCACCGGGACGGTTCCTTGATTCATTTCACTTCAGCAACTTCCTGCCGTTATTTCCCTCGAGTATCTGCATCTGAAGTGGATAAGTATTTCACTGTTCTTTCCAAATCATCTATCGAGGGCAGTTCTGATTTCAGTTCCTCAATCATCTTGCTTGTCTGATATTCGGCAACACCTAAAGGTTGCGTCATTCCACGAAGAGCATATTCTACCTTTGTGTTGTTCTTGGAACGACAGAGCAACAATCCGATGGTCGGGTTGTCTTTTGGCATCTTTATCAAGTCATCGATGGCAGAGATGTAGTAGTTCAGCTTGCACGCAAAGCCAAGTCTTTTATCTTGGGGAGCATTGAGATATGATGATACCAGGTGATTTGTGCAAGCGGCACTTGCACAAACTCGCCATCTGCTGAAACGGTAAAATTTGCAAGTCGTGCTTGCAAAAAGGAACATCAGGGACAGGCGAGCGTTTCACCCCTTCTTCTCATCAGGCACAATGAAGCCGATGGGACGGCGCTCTCGTTTACGAGGCTCCTTGGCTTGCAGCTCTGGTTTGAAATTCCAATTTGGAATATCAAAGAACTCTTCAACTGCAGAAACTCCTCTTTAGTGAGTTGAAACATGAAGTCAGGAGGAAATCTTTCGATTTCCACCTTGTTATAGGAATGCCCTGGGGTGAATTGATGAGGGGCGGTTAGCGGCGAATCTTGACGGACTTGGTGCTGTCGAAGTCCTGAACGATATAGATGCCAGACTGCAGGTTGAGGACGTCGATGTTGCCATCGCTGACCATGCCGACTAATGCTCCACGCTGGTTGTAGATATTCAGTCGACGCGCTCCTTTTAGGTCGACCAGATTCTCGGAAATGACGGTGGGTGCAGAGCCGTCATATTCGCGCCATCCCAAATCGGGCTTGTCGCCCACAAAGTCTGTATAGCCTGCTATCAACTCGCCGGCATTGATGAACTTGCTACCCTGTGCCAGACACATCAGAGTGGGAATATCCATCGTGCCGTCGGCTTGACGGAGCGAAGTGGCCAAAGTGGCATCGAGACTCAGGAAGTCGCCATCGGCTGGTGCCATTCCGTCCATGTCCCACGAGTTGCTGCTGTGGGTGTAGTTGCCTGTCGTGATGATGTCTTTCCACCACTCGCTCTTCGGGTCGGCATCAGGCTTGTGCGAGTAGTAGCTGATGCTGTTTCTGATGTCCAGACTGTTCATCTGGGCTGAGCCGAAGTGGTAGTTGTTCTTGTTGTCGTAGCCCGTGCAGTTGTAGAGCTTCACGTCACCCTGTGTGTAGTTCTGGTCGAAGCCCTTCACCGTATTAGCAATGGCCAGGCAGCGATACATCGTCACATCGGTTGCCACACCGGCACCGCCAATCTTAAAGCCGTTCTTGTTGCCATTATTATAATAATGTGTACGATACCAGGTGTCTGTATGTCCCTTTGAGGTGGTCATCGTCTGACCCTCCACGCTGTCGAACCATGCCTTGTCAGTCTCCAGACGGGGATTGCCGGTGAGGTCGTAGTATTCTGGCGAGTTGGCGTAGGTGATGCAGTTGATGAAGACAATGGGCGACGACGTGCCGCGCTTATAAAGGTCCCAGCCGTCGTCACTATTGTTCCAGGCCCGACAGTTGATATATGTATTTCCCCTGCCCGTGAACTGCTTGTCGCAAAAGCCATCGGCGTTGCCGCCAAAGTCTGGTGACGACGTGCCGCCCAGCTCGTAGTCAAAGCTATCGAACGAGTCGCAGTTGATGAACGTACAGTCGCCGGCATCCTTCACGCCGAAACCGGAATCGACACTGGCCTGTGCCGTGCAGTTTTCTATCTTGTTATAGTTACCACCGATGAGGAAACCCTTGAAGCCTGCATAGCGCACGGTGATGCCATAGAGATGTACATACGCCACACGGGTACGCAGTCCGTTCGACTGACCGTTGTTGTTATAGACCAGTTTGCTACCGTCCACAATGGGGTGACTTCCTTTCATGGCGCCCACATAGGTCATTTTGTCGGCTGTTCCTGCTGCCGTCTTTACATCGACCGTGGCGGTAATATAATAAATGCCATCCATAAGGAATAGCGAGTCGCCGCCAGCGATGGTCTTTGATGCCAGCGTGTTCAGGTCGCCTGGATTGGTGACTGACGTGCCGTTGCCCGTAGCACCGGGGGCGGCATAGTAATTGGTAGCAAAGCCTGTCATGGTGACAAACAGAAAAACCATGCTCAGAAGTAGTTTTGCTTTCATCTCCGTAAACTTCATAGGGATAGTTATTCGTTAGTTTTCTGTTAATGCTGCAAATTTAAGCATTATTTCCGAAACGACCAAATTTTGGAGCAGCGAATGCAGAGAAAAGTATAACTTTTACTTTCTCTGACTAAAGCAGAGTGTGGCGTTGCAATGCTGAGTCGCGACAAAATTGACCAAAGGTCAAAGAAAAAGGCAAGGATTTTTGTCCTTGCCCAGAGTTCTTTAATAGTTCTCTATTAGTTTCAAACCCTGTTTACGATAAAAGGGGAATTTTGTATCAGAACTGATAAGCGTCAACTTATGGGAAATGGCTTGTGAAATGATGTTATGGTCAAAAGGGTCTTTATGGTCTTGCGCTTCGTTTATCTGTAGTGAAGCTAAAGTCCTAATAACATTAATATCAGTATTGTCAATTTCTACCGACGGATCATTTAAAACAAAGGAAATCATTTCAGATTCCGTCTTCCATATATACATAAACGTTGGTGTCTAGGAGCAGTCTCATCAATCCAACACCTTTGGGTCGACAATTGTAATACTACCTTGTGTGGCTTCATAGTATTTCCAAAACTCCTTAGCTTTTTCTTCTCTCTCTCTTTGACTCATATTGATGTCGTATTATATGGTTTTACGCTTGCAAATTTAAACATTATTTCTGAATAACACAAGGAAAAAGATGGAATTCTTTGATTATTTCCAAATTATCGATGTTATTTCAATTTCTATTTGTATCTTTGCACTCAAATAGATAATTATCATGGAAACGAGATTCAAGAAAAGTGCGAAGATTTTCGATATTGGCGTTACTGCCGTAGCAGGTATGCTGTCCGTGGGCATCATGCTTTACGGCGTCGGTCACTTCGGACTGCAGGAGGCGTGGCCAGAGCTGGTGCTGAACGTGTTCTACATTGCTTGCTTGGCGATGATATGGATGTACTTCTTCAACTACCGCATCACCACGGAACAGTTCAACTATTGGTGTTCTATCTCTGTGGGGGCTACGGTGTTGCTGCGCGACATTCTCTTCCCGCCACCACTGGCTAACTATCCTCTCCACTTGGCTTGTCTCACGCTGTCGGTGCTGCTGCTCTGTACGCTGACCTATTTTTATGCGCGTAAGGATTGGAAGACCTATTCGAAGGGCAACCTATGGTCTATCTTTATCATTGATGCACTCATTGCCACGCTGTATAACCTTGACATCCAGTTCTTTGAGTCTGTCGATGAATATACCACCTATATGCTTACCGAAATCTGGATTCGGCCGACCATCACCTACGCTCTTGTGGCTTGTTTTGTCACAGAGACGGGAGAATCTGAATAATCAACTTTTAACGATCATTACCCTATGTCACAGCTTGAACCACTCATTGCCGACCTTGCGCTGATTCTTATCTGCGCAGGAGTCATGACATTACTCTTTAAGAGTCTGAAACAACCCATCGTCTTAGGATACATCGTAGCCGGATTCCTGGCGTCGCCGAACATGACCTATATGCCCAGCGTTACGGATATGGAAGGCATTCACCTGTGGAGCGACATCGGCGTCATCTTCCTGCTGTTTGCCCTCGGTCTGGAATTCTCGTTCAAGAAGATTCTGAAGATGGGTGCCGCACCGATTATCGCAGCTTTCTTCATTATCCTCGGCATGATGTATGTAGGCTCGTTCACCGGCTCACTCTTCGGATGGAAAGAGATGGACTGCATCTATCTGGGCGGCATGCTCGCCATGTCTTCGACCACCATCATCTTCAAGGCCTTCGATGACATGAGATTGCGCAGCGAACGTTTTGCCAGTCTGGTGCTCAGCGTTCTCATCATTGAGGATATTCTGGCTATCGTGCTAATGGTCATGCTCTCCACCCTGGCAGTCAGCAAGGAGTTCGAGGGCTCGCAGATGCTGGCGTCCATCCTGCAGTTAGGTCTTTACCTTGTACTTTGGTTCACCGTAGGTCTTTATTTCATCCCGATGGTACTCCGCAAACTGAAGCACCTGATGAACGACGAGACATTGCTCATCACCGCCCTTGCCCTCTGCTTTGGCATGGTGGTGGCAGCCTCCGCTGCCGGTTTCTCTGCTGCCTTCGGAGCCTTCGTCATGGGTAGCATTCTGGCAGAGACCGTCGAGGCAGAGAAGATAGAGCATCTCGTTGCTCCTGTCAAGAACCTCTTCGGAGCTGTCTTCTTCGTGTCTGTCGGTATGATGGTCGATGTGAATCTCATTATTGAATATATTGTACCTATCCTCTGCATCATCTTAGCCATCATGCTGGGACAGACCATCCTGAGCACGTGCAGCTTCCTGTTGTCGGGACAGTCGCTGAAGACCTCTATGCGGTGCTCGTTCTCGCTGACGCAGATTGGCGAGTTTGCCTTTATCCTTGCCACTCTCGGCACGTCGCTGCACGTCACCAGCGACTTCCTCTATCCCATCGTCGTTGCCGTGTCTGTCTTCACGACGTTCACTACCCCTTACATGATTCGTCTGGCAGAACCAGCCTACAATGTGGTGGCTCGTCTGCTACCAGCCAAATGGATAGTAAAACTGGAGCGCATCAACGACGAGAAGGACGAGGAGGCTCCCAACGAATTGCAGGTCTTGTGGAAAGGCGTCTTCAAGCGTTATGTCCTCATCCTGCTCATCAACAGCGTGCTCTGTCTGGCCATCATGTCCGTCATGTTCTATTTCGGTCAGCCCATGTTGGAAGTCTTGTTGCCTAAACAATGGGTTCACCCTGTTGCTGCCCTCATCGCACTCATCCTGTGTTCTCCCTTCCTGTGGATGATGATGCGTGCTGATGGCGACACCCCGGAAGTCGATAAGCTGTGGTACAGCAGTCCTCGCTGGCGTGTCAGGTTGACGGCTTGCGGAATACTCCGTCTGGTGCTTACAGCCTTTTTTGTCAGCAACTTTGTTTACTATGCGTTCCCCAATAGCAGCTGGTTCGGTCTCTTCGCACTCGTTGCCATCTTGTTTATCATCTTCTTATCTCCAAATTTAGAGAAGGATAGCAAGAAGATGGTGAAGAACTTTACCGACAATCTGAGTGCTCGTGAAAAGATGACGGAAGAGGGCTGACGAGATGCATGGCTTCGCCTGTCGCAGGATGGGTGAACCATATCTCTGCAGCATGGAGCATCAGTCGTTCGCCTTTGGTGCCATAGAGTTCGTCGCCAACGATGGGACACCCCAAGCCGTCAGGATGAGCGCAATGAATGCGCAATTGGTGAGTGCGCCCTGTCTGAGGATAAAGGGCGACAAGGGAGCCCACCCCCTTCCCCTCCCCGAGGGAGGGGTGGTTGGATAAGAATTCGTAGTCGGTGATGGCGCGTTTGCCATGCTCCATATCGACTACCTGACGAGGACGGTTCATGGGGTCTGGCCGTAAGGGAAGGGAAATAGTACCAGACCCCTCCAACCTCCCCTGTTTAGGGAAGGCTTCTAATAAAGCTATGTACTTCTTTTTAATTTGGTGCTTGACGAACTGCTCCTGTAGGGAGTGATAAGCCTCCTTGGTCTTGGCAACTATGAGGAGTCCGGAGGTTCCCATATCGAGGCGATGGGCAACGAAGCTGCCCGGATAGCGCTGCTGCATGACAGTCTCTACAGAGTATTCTTCTATGCGACCAGGAACAGATAGCAAGCCGCTGGGCTTGTTGACCACAACAAGATAGTCGTCTTCATAGATTACGGGAATGTCCAGGTGGGCGAAGCCTAACGTTTCCGGGTCTGGATCGACATCCAGTCCCTGTAGCATCCAGGTGAGGATGGGCTTGCACTTGCCACGGCAGGCAGGATAGTAGTTCAGGTGCTGGCGCAGTTCCTCCTTGGTGGGCTGTCCCCACCAGAACTCTGCCATGCAGCATGGCTTCAGTCCATGCTGGTAAGCATATTGCAGCAGCTTTGGCGCACAGCAGTCGCCAGTACCTCCCGGCGGCAATGGGAATCTCCTGCGCAACTTTTCCTTGTTATAATATGACTGCCAGATATCTACCAAATCCTTCGTCTCACCATGAGCGTTGAGCAACTGATACTGGTGAAACAGCCAAAGCTGCAACTCCTGTGACATCTTTTTAGAAAGAAGAGGTGAGAGGTGAGTGGTAAGAGATATTTCGCGCTCTTTGGTCTTGAAGTAGCCGTCGGGCTGTTGGGCGTCGAAGACGGGAGGCACAAAATACTCCCAGTCGTTACGCCCCGCCAACAATCCACTATAAGCGGCAAGGTATCCCAACCTCCCCTCCCTTGGGGAGGGGCTGGGGGTGGGCTTTCCCTCTAAGGGGCTGGGGGCGGGCTTCTCCACTACCAACACACCAAACATCTTTCCATGATGAGCATCCTCGCAAATCTCCTGATGAGTAGCGATATACTGCTGAACCTCAGCTGCTGCCAACTGGCACAAGGGATGAGGCTCGTAACAGAACGGATAAGTGAACCGTTCAGGAGGTAAAATGTCAGTATGAAGAGTATGTAGTCTTGTCATATTGAGTGCAAAGATACGCATTTTTCGTCTATAATATAAATAATGTACGCAAAAAAGATGAAAAAGCTATTCTTAACGATTGTAACATGGCTCGGTGCTGTCGGTATGATGGCTCAGCATATTGACTTTGACATGACAGGCAGAAATTCTTCTGAAGTGACGGAACCCGACTACGAATCATGGGCTGTGGCACGTGTAGCCAGTGATACGAAGACACTGGCAAGCGGCATCAAACTGACCATCTCGGCGAGTGAGGGTGCCACGGCCTTGGCTTCGAACTGGAATAAGAACATCGTGCAGCAGAACAGTAAGTTGTTGGGTGATGGTGTCTTTGCCTGCCACCTGAACGATGGAAACTACATCTGGATTACTGAAGGGCGGACAGCCATCACGCTGACCATCGAGGGAATGACACCTGGTCAGCACTCCGTCATTGCCTATCATAACGACACGGATGCCAACAAGAAGCATCCTGCCGTGGAGGTGAGTGTCAATGGCGTCGTGAAAGGTAGCGGGACGCATTCCTCGGGTGCAAAGAAAGCATCGGAAAGCGGCTCGTCGTATGTGGAGTTCACAGTGACCGAGGGCCAACCTGTGGTCATCCAGTTTGCCTGTGTTCCCAAGGCCGGCGAGAGCTATGACCGCACGAGTATCATGATTAACGGACTGGACTTTGACACCAATCCCTATGGTATCATGGATCCAGTGCCGGCACATCAGGACTATCATGTCGATGCAGACCAGGGCAGTGTGACGTTCAGCTGGTTGCCGGCCAGTATTGCGCAGAAGCACCGATTGGTATATGGCACGGACGAGTCAGAGGTGAACAATGCCACTGCCTATCAGTACGAAGGAGCGGCTTCCAGCTATACGGCCAGCGGTTTCTCTCCCTTGAAGATGTACTACTGGCGTGTGGACGAGGTGGAAGCTAACGGAACGGTACATAAAGGACGTGTCTATCAGTTCCGTCCTCGTCGCCTGGCATTCCCTGGCGCTGAGGGCTATGGTCGCTATGCTATCGGAGGCCGTGGCGGTGTGGTGTATCACGTGACGACATTGGAAGACAATGGTGACGATGAAAATCCCATTGAGGGCTCGTTCCGCTATGGCATCAAGAAGGTCAGCGGACCGCGAACCATCGTCTTTGACGTGGCAGGTGTCATCTCGCTGAAGAGCCGCCTGACGTGTAGTGATAAGTTTGTTACTATTGCCGGTCAGACGGCTCCAGGTAATGGCATCATGTTGCGCACCTGTCCTTTCGGTATGCAGAGCGATGGTATTACTCGTTTCATTCGTATGCGATTAGGACATAAGAAATTGATAAACAACCTGATTCCTGGTGGAAAGAATGATTACTCGTATGGATCAGAGGAGGGAACATCGGAAGAGACTACGTTAGGTGGATTGGACGGTATGGGTATGGCGGGCAACGACCACGCCATCATGGATCACTGTTCCATTTCGTGGACCATTGACGAGGCTTTCTCCAGTCGCAACGGCAAGGGACTGACCTTGCAGCACACCTTGATTAGTGAGGCGCTGAACCAAGCTGGTCATCCCAACTATAGCGCAGGTGACAGACACGGCTATGCCGCTACCATCGGCGGTGGTGAGATGGGTGGACAGCCCGGCAGCTATCATCACAACCTGCTAGCACATTGCGAAGGTCGTAACTGGAGCATCTCGGGTGGTTTGGACGGCAAAGGTGCATACGACGGTCACCATGATATATATAATAATGTGGTCTATAACTGGGGCGGTCGTGCTACTGACGGCGGAACACATGAGATGAACTTCTGCAACAACTTCTACAAGATGGGTCCCAACAGTTCGTCAACGCTGATGAACCTGCAACTGGAAGGTACAGGTACGGGAACGCAGAGCGTCTATGTTCACGGCAATATCCGACAGGAGAAGAATAACGGCAGTCTGACGCAGGACAAGAAGGGAACCACCTATAAGTACAGCACGTCGGGTGGACAGAAAGTCGATTGGGAACCGCTGCCCACGACGCCCTTCGACTTTATGAACCCTGAAGGAAATATGGAGACGGCACAGGCCGCCTTCAAGAATGTGCTCAGCGATGTAGGCTGCACGCTGCCGTTCTTCGACTTGCATGATCAGCGCATGGTGAAGGAAACACTTAACGGTACGACCAGCACCACAGGTAGCAAGTCTGGCAAGAAAGGACTTATCGACTCTGAGGAGGACAGTGGCTGCGAAGGCTTCGACTTGGATAAGCTCGGCATCGTTACTGCCGCACACCCCAAGAGCTGGGATGCTGACGGCGATGGTATTCCTGCGTGGTTCGAAGCGTTGGTAGGTACGGATGACAGTGTGGCAAACAATAACGACGACCGTGACGGCGACTACTTTACCGACTTGGAGGAATATCTGAACTGGATTGCCGTGCCCAACTTCCGTATGGATGGTGAGCAGACCATAAAGCTTGCCGACTATTTCGCTGGCTACAAAGCTCCGGCATTCAGTGTGGAGGCATCGCCCAGTGGTGTGACAGCCGTGATTAATAATGGCGTGCTGACGGTCAGTGCAGCTAAAGGCTCACCGGCATTGTTTGCCGTATCGGTGAAGGCTGCCGAGGATGGCATCAGCCTGACGCGTTCGTTCCACTTTGCCTTTAACGGCAGCACAACAGCCATTGCAACCGTCAGCCATGAGGAGGTTACGACATCCACGCCGGTAGTCTATGACTTGCAAGGACGCAAGATGGAGCCTGCTCAGCTTACAAAGGGACTCTATATTCGTAACGGACGTAAAGTCATCATCCCCTAATCTCTCATTTTCTCCATCTCTCATTTTCTCCATCTCTCATGTCCACATCTCCCATCCAGGCCCTTCAGCAGCAACGGCTCTTGCTGCAACTGGAATACCAGACCGAGAAGGAGGCTTTCCGTCAGCAGACGGAGCAGATGGGGATGCAGCGAAAGGTGAAGCGTGGCGATGCCTGGTGGCCTGTAAAGGTAACGAAAAGCTACTACAACTCGCTCAACCAATTGGCGGTGGAGGTAGTGCGTGCTGCCGATACCGATATCGAGCATAACTTTGAGTTCGGACGACCTGTAGTGTTCTTTACGGTAGATGACGGTTCTGCCGTCATCAAATACTTCCGCCACACCGTTACCGTCAGTTATGTTGACGGTGACAGAATGGTAATAACCGTACCAGACAATACCAGCATCATCGATTTGCAGAATGCCGAGCGGTTGGGTGTGCAGTTGTCTTTCGACGAGACCAGCTATCGGCTGATGATGGAAGCGTTGGACCGTGCTATCAAAGGCAAGGGACGACTGGGCTATCTCAGAGATTTGTTCTATAGTCATCAGAAACCGGAAACGTTTGTATTCTCTCCCTTGCACTTTCCTTATCTGAATCAGACGCAGGAAGATGCCGTCAATATGGTGCTGCGTGCCAAAGATGTGGCTATTGTTCACGGTCCTCCGGGAACAGGAAAGACCACGACGCTCGTAGAGGCTATCCGTGAAACGCTGATGCGTGAAAGTCAGGTGTTGGTATGTGCTCAAAGCAATATGGCGGTGGATTGGATTTCGGAAAAGCTGGTCGATCGCGGCATCAACGTATTAAGAATAGGTAATCCCACGCGTGTGAATGATAAAATGCTGTCGTTTACCTACGAGCGTCGCTTCGAATCGCATCCCGACTATCCTCACTTATGGGCTATCCGTAAGGCCATCCGTGAGTTGAGGACTCACAGGAAGCGAGGTGACGAGAAGTATCACCAGAAGTTGGAGAGTCTGAAGAGCCGAGCTACAGAACTGGAGATACGCATCAATAACGAACTCTTCAGTGAGGCACGTGTCATTGCCTCTACGTTGGTGGGGGCTGCCAACCGGCTGTTGGATGGACAGAAGTTTGGTACGCTGTTCATCGACGAGGCAGCACAAGCCCTGGAGGCAGCCTGCTGGATTCCAATGCGCCGTGTCAGTCGCGTCATCCTGGCTGGCGACCATTGTCAGCTTCCTCCCACCGTCAAGAGCATCGCTGCCCTGAAAGCCGGACTGGGTAAAACGCTGATGGAGCGCATCGTGGAGATGCACCCCGAAGCCGTCACCTTGCTGAAGATACAATATCGCATGAACGAGGATATCATGCGTTTCTCTTCTGACTATTTCTACCATGGTGAGGTGGAGAGTGCCCCAGAAGTGAAGTATCGAAGCATTCTCGACATGGATCTTCCGATGACATGGATCGATACGGGCGCTTTTGCCGATAGCGTGTCCGACGGTTCTGCCGTCGGAACCTTTAAGGAGGAATTTGTTGGTGAGTCGTTTGGACGTATCAACAAGGCAGAGGCAGAACTGACGCTGTTGGCACTGCAGCATTATTTCAACCAAATCAGCAAGCAACGATTGCTGGACGAGCGCATTGACGTTGGCATTATCTCGCCTTATCGTGCCCAAGTGCAATACCTCCGCCGCCTGTTGATGAAGCGTGAGTTCTTCAAACCTTTCCGCCGCTTCATCAGCGTGAATACCGTCGATGGCTTCCAAGGTCAGGAGCGCGATGTTATCGTCATCTCTTTGGTGCGCTCTAATGACGAAGGACAGATAGGCTTTTTGCGCGACTTGCGCCGTATGAATGTTGCCATGACCAGAGCACGTATGAAACTCATCATCCTCGGTGACAAGGAAACCATGACGCGCCATCCGTTCTATCGTCAGTTGTGGCAGTATATTCAGCATCTGAAAGACTGAAAGAGCCCCTTTTTTGCGTAGCGGTCAAAAATATTTCACGTTTCATTTTTCACTTTTCACTTTATTTCGTACCTTTGCACACTGAAAAGAAAAATGTGCCATGAGCAAGATAGAAATCAGAACGGTGACGAATAACAAAGAACTGCGAACGTTTGTGCAGTTCTACTACGATTTGTATCGTGGGAACCAGTGCGCCGTACCCTTTTTGTTGAGTGAAGAAATGGCAACGCTGCGAGCCGACAAGAATCCGTCGTTCGAATGTTGTGAGTCGAAATACTTCATGGCTTTCCGTGACGGGAAAATGGTTGGGCGCGTAGCAGCCATCATCAATCGCCGCGCCAACGAGCGGTGGAATTGTCATCAGGTGCGCTTCGGCTGGTTCGACTTCATCGATGATATTGAAGTCAGCAAGGCATTGCTTGCTGCTGTCGAGGAGTGGGGGCGTGAGAAGGGTATGAACGAGATAGCTGGTCCTTTGGGCTTTATTGATACAGACCGTGAAGGCATGATGATTGACGGCTTCGACGAGCTGTGTACCATGTACGTAAACTATAACTATCCCTATTATCCGCAACACATGGAGCAGATGGAAGGGTTTGTGAAGGACAACGACTATGTGGAGATGCGCGTCAAGGTTCCCGAGAAAGTTCCCGACAAGTTTGCCAAGATTACCGAGATGGTTCGTAAGCGCTACGGACTGCGCGTTCATAAGTTCTCCCGCAAGGAACTGATAGACGATGACTGGGGGCGCAAGATTTTCGACCTGCTCAATGCTACGTACAAGGATTTGTATGGCTTCAGCCAACTCAGCGACCGGCAGATAGACAAATTGGTCAACGACTATATCAAGATAGCCGATCTGAACTTGGTGACGGGCATCATGGACGGAGACACGCTGGTGGGCTTTGGCATTACGTTCCCTTCCTTCTCACGAGCCTTGCAGAAAACGCGTGACGGTCGGTTCCTGCCTTTTGGCTGGTGGCATTTGCTGAAGGTGCTGAAGTGGCATAAAACGCCTATCGTTGACTTGTTGCTCATTGGCGTGTTACCTGAATATCGTGCCAAGGGTGCCAATGCGCTCATCTTCGACGACTTAATCCGCTGGTTCCAGCGTTACAATTTTGAATGGGCTGTGACGGGACCGCAGATGGAGAACAACGAGGGTGTATTGTCGCAGTGGCAGTATTTAGAGTCGGAGCCCTATCGCCGGCATCGCTGCTATCGCAAGAAATTCTAAAGCAATAAAGAAGTCCCGACCAGCGTCGGGACTTCTTTGATATTTCGACATTTCGTTATTTCGAGGCTCTGTCCTTTTCTATCAGTTCCAAGAGCTTCTCGACCGCCTCTTCCTCGGGGATGTTCTTCTCCACGCAGACCTTCTGCTTGTAGAGAGAAATCTTTCCACGACCGGCACCGACGTAGCCGTAGTCAGCATCTGCCATCTCGCCAGGACCGTTGACGATACATCCCATGATACCAATCTTCAGACCTACCAAGTGGCTGGTGGCAGCCTTGATGCGGGCGATAGTCTCCTGCAGATTATATAAGGTGCGACCGCAGCCAGGACAAGAGATATACTCCGTCTTGGTGAACTTGATGCGGGCAGCCTGCAGAATAGCATCGGCAAGGGACTGTAAGTCCGAACGGGTGAACCGTTCGGCACGAAGTTCCAGTTTCGTTGCTTTGCGGTCAATGAGCAGGGCGCCAACAGCCATGGCAGCCTTGAGCTGCAGTGTTTCCCAATCTTCGCTGTCCAGATTCAGAGTGATGGTATCGTCCTTGATGCTGGCCTCCGCTTCAGCACGCAGTCGGGCACATTCCTCTATCATATCCACCAGCTTACGGGCTACGGGAATTTCATATTCAGGTTCTTCGGAGAGCGAGACGCGGATAGTGTCTCCAATACCTTCCGTCAGCAAAGCACCAATACCTACCGCCGACTTGATACGACCGTCCTCGCCTTCACCGGCTTCCGTGACACCGAGATGTAAGGGGTAGTGCATATCTTCCTGGTCCATCGTCTTCACCAACAGGCGGACGGTGATTACCATGACGACGGTGTTAGAGGCTTTGATGCTGATGACTACGTCGTTGAATTGCTCGCGACGGCAGATACGGAGAAACTCCATGCAGCTTTCTACAATACCTTCCGGTGTGTCACCATAGCGCGACATGATACGATCGGAGAGCGAGCCGTGGTTGACGCCGATACGGATAGCGGTATGATGCTCCTTGCAGATGTTCAGGAAGGGCACCAGTTTGGCTTCAATCTTCTGCAATTCGGCGGCATACTCCTCGTCGGTATATTCCAGGTGCTTGAAGGTGCGTCCGGGATCGACATAGTTGCCAGGGTTGATACGTACTTTCTCACAGTACTGTGCTGCCACGTCGGCGGTATGAGCCGTGAAATGCACGTCAGCCACCAAGGGTGTCTGATAGCCGTCGGCCTTCAGACGTGCCGAGATGTTTTTCATGTTCTCTGCCTCTCGTGTTCCTTGGGTGGTAAAGCGTACCAGCTCACCTCCTGCGTCAATGATGCGCTTGGCCTGAGCCACACAGCCTTCGGTGTCGTTGGTGTCGGTGGTAGCCATCGACTGAATGCGAATGGGGTTGTTGCCGCCAATAGTGATGTTGCCCACATGGGCAACGGTTGAATATCTCCGTTGATAACTCATAATTATTGTCCTTTAAGTCTTTCGAAAAATACGATGATGTCGTCCCACGTTTTGAACGTGTCTGAACCATACTCTATGAACGTTGCCATGGGATCTCCCTCCTTCTTGTTGGCTATCAGGTAGTCGCCGTAGAGCAAGTCGCGGCGTTCAGTATAGATGGTGTGATGCCAAGCGGGTACGTTAATATATTCCTCTAACCACTGTTCACAACGGTCTTCCGTTGGACTGACGAAATAGACCTGATAGTGCTCTATCAGCATGCGAACCGCTTTCTGAACAGAGGAGGCTGGTTGCTGATAAGCATTCTTCATGGTTTCTATACCGATATAAATGATGGGGCGTTCGCGCCGCTCCTGACGGTCGTCAATCCAGCGGATGACAGGTACTACGCTGTGCATAAACGACTGGTCGTTCATGCGGTGCTCGCCGTGGAAGTGGAGAGCTTGCGGATAGATAGCATGAAACATGTCGAAGGTATCGACTGTTGTATCCTCGTCGCCGAAGAGTCCAAAGACACGGTCTCTCTCTTCGTCTGTTACCCCCTCGAAGCGATGCTCCGACTGTTCCTTATATTCTTTGACAAGCGCTTTGTCAACATAGAACTCCTGCACGCCGTCCAGTCGTGGATTCTGAAACTGCTGCGTTCCCGTCATGCCGTGAGCCTTCATGGTCTCGCCCATCTCCATGGCGGGATTGACGCAGATGCGGTCGAAACCGCGAAGTTGTTCAGCATACATGCCTCCCATCGATGTGCCGATGATGAGGTCGGGATGCTCCTTGTCACAGATGTCGTGCAGCAGGGCGATGGCCTCCTGTGGATGAACGGGAATGTCAGGAGCAATGACCTTCGCTTGCGGCATGACCTGGCGCAAACGGGTGACCGTTCCTGACTGTCCGCTGGAAGCAAAGCCATGGCAATAGAGCACCGTCTTGCCTGCCATGAGTTCAGGGTATTGTTTGACGTACGGATTTTCCATGTTTCTTTATGTGATGTGTCTATACTGCCTACAAAGGTACAAAATAATTGATAATTGGCAATTGATAATTGATAATTTTTATCAAAAGACATCTTTTTGAGCGTTTTCCTTGCAAATATCAAATATTTTTCCTACTTTTGCGAGCAAATACAATCAATTCTTTAACATATTAAAACGTTTTACACAATGAAAAAGTATTTAGCAGAAATGGTGGGCACAATGGTGCTCGTACTGATGGGCTGCGGTGTTGCTGTCAGCCTGAATTGTAGTTCTGACTGTGGTGCTGTAGAGAACGCAGGAACAGTGATTGGTACTGCTCTGGCTTTTGGTTTGTCAGTTGTTGCTATGGCTTACACCATCGGTGGTATCTCTGGTTGCCATATCAATCCCGCTATCACGCTGGGTTGCATGCTGACAGGTCGTATGGATGCTAAGGAAGGTTGCATGTACATGGTGTTCCAGTGCATCGGTGCTTTCATCGGCAGTGCCTTACTTTTTGCGCTGACTTCTAATAGTGTCTTGGAGGGAACAGGTGCCAACGACCTGCAGAGTGGTGTGACCATGCTGGGCGGTCTGCTGGCAGAGATTATCTTCACCTGCGTCTTCGTCCTCGTCGTACTGGGTGCTACCGCTAAGACCAATGGTGCTACCAACAACTTCGCCGGACTGGCCATCGGTCTGAGCCTCGTGCTCGTTCACCTGGTATGCATCCGCTACACCGGTACCTCTGTGAACCCTGCACGTTCACTGGCTCCCGCTATTTTCCAAGGTGGCACTGCTTTGGCTAACCTCTGGATTTTCATCGTCGGTCCGTTCGTCGGTGCTGCTTGCGCTGCCGGCATCTGGAAGATGATTGAGCCTGCAGAGAAGTAAAAGAGCTGTTTGCCACACTAAGTTGGCAAAATGAATGCACGGATTGTGTAATGTAGCGGTAAAAAGATTAAAAACCGTGAAAACTGCACAATCCGTGACTTTTTCTTTTTGTCGTTCGAAAGAATTTTCTTAACTTTGCGGTCAGAATTGAATTATTTCATTTTTAATTATAGAACTAATATGGTAAATTACAAGGATTTAGGTCTCGTCAACACTCGCGAGATGTTCAAGAAGGCTGTAGCTGGTGGCTACGCTATTCCCGCTTTCAACTTCAACACCATGGAGCAGATGCAGGCTATCGTACAGGCTGCTGTTGAAACCAAGTCACCTGTCATCATGCAGGTGTCTAAGGGTGCTCGTAACTATGCTAACGCTACCATTCTGCGCTACATGGCAGAGGGTGCCGTTCAGTATGCTAAGGAACTGGGTTGCGCTCATCCTGAGATCGTGCTGCACCTCGACCACGGTGACAGCTTCGAGCTCTGCAAGGATTGCATCGACATGGGCTTCTCCAGCGTGATGATTGACGGTTCTTCACTGCCTTACGAGGACAACATTGCCTTGACTAAGAAAGTTGTTGAGTACGCTCACAAGTACGACGTTACCGTTGAGGCTGAGCTCGGCGTGTTGGCAGGTGTTGAGGACGAGGTCGTTGCTGAGGAGTCTCACTACACCAAGCCCGAAGAGGTCATCGACTTCGCTACCCGTACCGGCTGCGACTCTCTGGCTATCTCTATCGGTACTTCTCACGGTGCTTACAAGTTCAAGCCCGAGCAGTGTACCCGCGACCCGAAGACAGGCAGGCTGGTTCCTCCTCCCTTGGCATTCGACGTGCTGCATGAGATTGAGAAGAAGTTGCCCGGATTCCCCATCGTTCTCCACGGCTCTTCATCAGTTCCTCAGGAAGAGGTTGATACCATCAACAAGTTTGGCGGCAACCTGCCCGATGCAGTAGGTATCCCCGAGGAGCAGCTCCGCGAGGCTTCCAAGAGCGCTGTCTGCAAGATCAACATCGACTCAGACTCTCGTCTGGCTATGACCGCTGCCATCCGCAAGTACATGGCCGAGCATCCCGATCACTTCGATCCTCGCCAGTACTTGAAGCCCGCTCGTGAGAACATGAAGAAGATGTACATCCACAAGATTGTGAACGTCCTCGGTTCTGACGGCAAGCTGGCTTGCTAATCAGTACAAGCAAATAAAAAAAGGAGAGGCGACTCTCCTTTTTTTATTCTCTCATTTTCTCCATTTCTCCATTTCTCATTTTCTCCATTAAAAACTCCGTAGCCACGCCTTCAGTTCCAGCATCAGTTCCAGGTGGTAGGCAAACGACTGGCGGGCACCGAAGCCGTGACCTCCGGAAGGATAGATGTGCATGCTGGCAGGAACCTTGGCAGCGTACAGCGCTTCATAATAGTTCAGGCTGTTGATGGGGGGTACGGCCTTGTCGTCGTTTGCCAAGGCAATAAAGGCTCGTGGTGTGTGTTTGCCGACGTGTTGTTCGTTGCAGTAGAGGTTGACGAGCTTGCGCTTGGGTTTCTTACCCAGAAGATTAGTGCGTGATCCTTGATGCGTGATGCCCTGCTCCATAGAGATGACGGGGTAGAAGAGTATCTGGAAGTTGGGCATGGCTCCGTTGGGAGCGTGAGTAGCCACCGTCGAGGCCAGATGTCCTCCTGCCGAGAATCCCATGATGCCCACATCGTCCTTGTTGATATGCCAGTCCCTTGCCATACGGCGTACCAGTCGGATGGCTTCGTAGGCATCCTCTGCAGGAACTTCATGCACTCCGTTGGGCATGCGGTATTTTACTACAATCAGTGCAATGCCCTGACCGTTGAAGAAAGGAGCCCAGTCGTGACCTTCATGGTTCATGGCCAGATGCTGATAGCCTCCACCAGGGAAGCACACGACGGCACGTCCGGTGGCACGCTTCTCGTCAGGCAGATACACCCACACCTTTGCCATGTCTTCGGCATCGCCGTTGCTGGTTTTAGGACCGTTGGGCCAGAGGTTCATCTCGATGGGTTTCTGGGCAAATGCCAGTGCTGATACTGATAGTAAAAGGAATGTCAATAGCTGTTTCATACTTCTTTTTGCGTTAATGCTTGCAAAGTTACGAAACTTTTTCTAACTTTGCAAACAAATTGTCAAATAGTCAATCGTCAGACAGTAAATTGTTAAATTGTAAATTGTCAAATAGTAAATTGTCAAATAGTAAATTGTCAAATTGTAAATTACCATGTCTCATCCCTTAGAAAAGTTCCGCTTCTGTCCTGTTTGCGGCAGTGCGCATTTCGTAGAGAATAACTTCAAGAGCAAGCGTTGCGAGGACTGCGGCTTCGTGTATTATGCCAACATCTGTGCCGCTACGGCTGCGTTTATTATGAACGATAAAAACGAGTTGTTAGTTGTTCGTCGTGCTAAAGAACCCGCCAAGGGAACCCTCGACTTGCCTGGAGGTTTCTGTGACATGTATGAGACCGTTGAAGAGGGCATGCGTCGCGAGATTCAGGAAGAGACAGGCTTGGAGGTCGATGCTATCGAGTATCTCTTCTCGTCGCCTAACGTCTATATGTATTCAGGATTGGGCGTTCATACCGTCGATATGGACTTTCTCATTAGAGTGCATGGAGATGCCGATGCCATCAAGGCTCAGGTGCATGCTGCCGACGATGCTGCTGCCGCTGTTTGGCTGCCTTTAGACAAGGTCAATCCTGCCGATTTTGGACTCACCAGCATCCGCAATGCCGTGATTCGTTTTCTACACCAAATGTTAAGAAAATAAAAATTCTTATATATATATAAGGTGTAACCAAAACTTTTGCGTACTTTTGCCGCCCAAATACGAACTGTCTCGCATTATAATAAGGTATATAGAAACAAAAATATAGAATATCATGCAAAAGAATTTGGTGATTGTAGAGTCGCCTGCTAAGGCCAAGACGATAGAAAAGTTCTTGGGTAGCGACTTTAAGGTGATGTCGAGCTACGGCCATATCCGTGACTTGAAGAAAAAGGAGATGAGCATCGACGAGAAGACCCTCGAGCCTGAGTACGAGATTCCTGAAGACAAGGAAAAGGTAGTGAAGGATCTGAAGGCTAATGCCAAGAAAGCCGAGAAGGTGTGGCTGGCATCCGATGAAGACCGTGAAGGAGAGGCTATCTCATGGCACTTGTGTGAAGTGCTCGGTCTGGATGAGCAGAAAACCAACCGCATCGTGTTCCATGAAATCACCAAACCTGCCATTCTGCAGGCTATCGAGTCGCCGCGCCGTCTGGATATGAATCTGGTGAACGCCCAGCAGGCACGCCGTGTGCTCGACCGCCTGGTAGGTTTCAAGCTGTCGCCGGTATTGTGGCGTAAGGTGAAGCCTGCTCTTTCTGCCGGTCGTGTGCAGAGTGTGGCAGTAAGACTGATAGTAGAGCGCGAGCGCGAGATACAAGCTTTCCAGAGCGATCCTTATTATAGTGTGACAGGCGTTTTTGCCATTCAGAATGCCGACGGTTCTCAGACGGAAGTGAAGGCACTGCTGAACCAGCGCATGAAGACCGCCGAGGAGGTGGAGCAGTTCCTGGAGCAGTGCAAGGAGGCAGCGTTTGTCGTTGATAGCGTCAGCAAGAAACCCATGAAGCGCACTCCCGCTCCTCCCTTTACCACCTCTACGCTGCAACAGGAGGCTGCCCGCAAGTTAGGCTTCACGGTGTCGCAGACCATGATGGTAGCTCAGCATTTGTATGAGCACGGACAAATCACCTATATGCGTACTGACTCGGTAAACCTCTCTGGACTGTGCATCAACGCCAGCAAGGCAGAGATTGAGAAGCTGTACGGTGCCGAATATTCCAAGGTGCGTCAGTATCACACCAGTTCGAAAGGCGCTCAGGAGGCTCACGAGGCCATCCGTCCTACCTATATGGATCGTACGGAGATTGAGGGCACCGCTCAGGAGCGCAAGCTCTACGAACTCATCTGGAAGCGTACCATTGCCAGTCAGATGGCTGATGCTGCTATCGAGAAGACGACGGCAGAAATCAAGTCGGACGCTTCCGCCTTCAACTTCGTTGCTGTTGGTGAGGTTGTGAAGTTCGATGGTTTCCTGAAAGTCTATCGTGAGTCAGTCGATGACGACGATATTCAGGAGGAGGAGAGTCACATCCTGCCGCCGCTGAAGAAAGGCATGCCGCTGACACGTCGTGAGATTTTGGCTACAGAGCGTTTCAGCCCGGGACCTCAGCGCTATACGGAAGCTTCGCTGGTACATAAACTGGAGGAACTGGGCATTGGCCGTCCTTCTACCTATGCGCCTACCATCTCTACCATCCAGCAGCGTGAATATGTCCATAAAGGCGACAAGAAAGGTGAGGAGCGTTCCTACAACGTTTATCAGCTGAAGGGTAAGGTCGTCAGTCAGAAGACCCGCAAGGAGACCGTAGGCTCTGAGAAGGGAAAGCTCTTGCCAACAGATATCGGTATCGTGGTGAACGACTTCCTGATGAAGTTCTTCCCCGGAATCATGGATTATAACTTCACCGCTAAGGTGGAGCGCGACTTCGACCGTATTGCCGAAGGTGACGAGCAGTGGAAGAGCATGCTGAAGGGCTTCTACAAGAAGTTCGAACCTACCGTGGAGCAAACCATGAATGCCCGTCAGGAGCGCAAGGCTGGTGAGCGCCAGTTAGGTAACGACCCGAAGACGGGTAAGCCGGTCTTTGTCAAGATTGGTCGTTTTGGTCCTGTCGTGCAGATAGGTGTTGCTGAAGATGACGAAAAGCCTCAGTTTGCACAACTGCCCAGCGACAAGAGTATGGAGATGCTGACATTGGACGAGGCACTCGAACTCTTTAAGCTGCCGCGTACCGTCGGAGATTATGAAGGTGCTCCCGTCGTGATTGGAACAGGTCGTTTCGGTCCTTACATCCTGCACCAGAAGAAATACACCTCTCTGCCGAAGGGTTCCGACCCCATGACTGTCACGTTGGAGGAGGCTGTCAAGTTGATAGAGGAAAAGCGTAGCCAAGACAACCAGAAGCATCTGAAGATGTTCCCCAACGACATGAAGTTGGAGGTGCTCAATGGCCGCTATGGTCCCTATCTGGCATACGATGGTAAGAACTATCGACTGCCGAAGGCTATGCATGCCAAGGTGGCAGAGCTGACCTACGAAGAGTGCATGGAGGTTATCGAGAAACAGAAGAAATAATTAAATTGTCAATTATCAACTGTCAATTCTCTCCATGCGCAGGATTATTTTAATCGGCTATATGGGGTCTGGCAAGACCACCGTCGGAAAGGCGCTCTCTAAGCAGACGGGCATGATGTTCTACGACCTCGACTGGTATATCGAGAGTCGCATGCGCTGTCCTGTTCCCCAGCTGTTCAAAGAGCGGGGCGAGGAGGCTTTCCGGAAGATAGAGTATAACATGTTGCACGAGGTGGCAGAGTTTGAGGATGTCATCATCAGCTGTGGAGGAGGCACCCCCTGTTTCTTCGACAACATGGATTACCTGAACCAGCAGGGCGACGTGGTCTATCTGAAGGCAACGCCAGAAGTGCTCTATAAGCACCTGCTGATGGCTAAGGTGGAACGTCCCCTGCTGGCGGGGAAGACTCCTGACGAACTGATAGAATATATTACTAGTCACCTGCAGCAGCGAGCTCCGTTTTACGAAAAGGCACGCTATACCCTTGATGTCAGTGTGCTGGACAACTACGATAAGATACAGGTCAGTGTGGAGCGTATCAGGGCTCTGCTGTCCCTATAGGCTCTATCATCCCCATAAACAAGAATTAGACTATGAAGAAATGGACGATTGAAGACTCTCGTGAGCTCTACAACATCAACGGCTGGGGTACCAGCTACTTCGGAATCAACGAACAGGGTAATGTCTATGTGACACCTTGCAAGGACTCCACACAGATAGATATCCGTGAGGTGATGGACGAGCTGGCACTTCGTGACGTGCAGGCTCCTGTACTGTTGCGTTTTCCCGACATTCTGGACAATCGTATCGAGAAGACTTGGAGCTGTTTCAAGAAGGCTGCCAAGGAGTATGAGTACAAAGGCGAGAACTACGTGGTTTATCCTATCAAGGTGAACCAGATACAGCCTGTCGTTGAGGAGATCATCTCGCACGGCAAGAAGTTCAACCTGGGTGTTGAGGCTGGCTCCAAGCCTGAGCTGCATGCCGTCATTGCCGTGCAGAGCCAGAGCGACAGCATCATCATCTGTAATGGCTATAAGGACCAGGGATACATCGAACTGGCACTGCTGGCACAGAAGATGGGAAAGCGCATCTTCATCGTGGTGGAGAAGTTGAACGAGTTGGACATCATTGCCAAGGAAGCCAAGAAGCTGAATGTCCGTCCCAATATCGGCATCCGCATCAAGCTGGCATCGTCAGGCTCCGGAAAATGGGAAGAGAGTGGGGGAGATGCCTCGAAGTTCGGACTGACCAGTGCTGAGCTGTTGGACGCTCTGGAGCAGCTCGACAAGAAAGGTATGCGCGACTGCCTGCGACTCATCCATTTCCATATCGGTTCACAGATTACCAAGATTCGCCGCATACAGACCGCCTTGCGCGAGGCTTCGCAGTTCTATATCCAGTTGCACAAGATGGGCTATAACGTCGATTTCGTGGATTGTGGCGGCGGACTGGGCGTCGATTACGATGGCACGCGTTCTCCGTCGAGCGAGAGCAGTGTCAACTACTCCATTCAGGAGTATGTCAACGACTGTATCTACACCTTCGTCGATGCTGCCAACAAGAACGACCTGCCGCATCCCAATATCATTACGGAGAGCGGACGCTCGCTGGCCGCTCACCATTCGGTGCTCGTCATCGACGTGCTGGAGACTGCCTCGCTGCCTGAGATGCCCGAGGAGTTTGAGCCCGACGAGAATTCGCACCAGTTGGTGAAGGACCTCTACGAGATTTGGGACAACCTGTCGCCCCGCAATGTGCTGGAAGACTGGCACGATGCGGAGCAGATTCGTGAGGAGGTGCTCGATCTCTTCTCGCATGGCATCGTGGATTTGAAGACGCGTGCCGAGATTGAGGCAATGTATTGGAGCGTCTGCCACGAAATCAATGCGCTGGCCAAGAACCTCAAGCATATTCCCGAGGAGTTGATGAACATCGACAAGCTGTTGGCAGACAAGTATTTCTGCAACTTCTCGCTGTTCCAGTCGCTGCCCGACTCATGGGCTATCGACCAGCTCTTCCCCATCATGCCTATCCAGCGCTTGGACGAACGGCCTACGCGTAATGCCACCCTGCAGGACATCACCTGCGACTCTGACGGCAAGATAGCACAGTTCGTTACGAACCGTCCCAATTCTCATTCGCTGCCCGTGCATCCGCTGCGCAAGAACGAACCTTATTACTTAGGTGTCTTCCTCGTCGGTGCCTATCAGGAGATTCTGGGTGACATGCACAATCTCTTTGGCGACACCACCGCCGTCCACATCTCTGTCAAGGACGACCAGTATCACATCGACCAGATTATCGATGGTGAGACGGTGGCTGAAGTCCTGGAGTATGTGCAGTATCAGCCCAAGAAGCTGGTGCGCCAGTTGGAGATATGGGTGGCCAAGAGTGTCAAGCAGGGCAAGATTACCCTGGAAGAGGGTAAGGAGTTCCTTTCTAACTATCGTTCAGGACTCTACGGATATACTTATTTGGAATGAAACAGGGCCTAACAATCATCAAAGTCGGTGGTGCCGTTGTCGAAGACGAGGCACAACTCGCACAGTTGTTAAGCGACTTCTCTGGCATAGAGGGTCGCAAGGCGTTGGTACATGGCGGCGGTCGTAAAGCTACGAAGATGGCAGAGCGCTTAGGCATCGAGACCCAGATGGTCAACGGCCGGCGCGTCACCGACAAAGATATGCTCGAGGTCGTGACCATGGTCTATGGCGGCTTGGTCAACAAGAACCTCGTAGCTCGCTTGCAGGCTAACGGCATCAATGCCATCGGACTGACTGGCGCCGATGCAGATATCATTCGCAGTCACAAACGCCCGCCCGTTCCTATAGCTGTTGCCGATGCAGGACTATCCAAGCTCCCTCCCTCCGGGAGGGCTGGGGTGGGCTCCATTTCTTACGGCTTTGTCGGCGATGTCGATGCCGTCTCTGGCGAGATGCTCTCCAAACTCATTGAGGCAGACATCACTCCTGTTGTCGCTCCTCTGACGCATAATGGTGAAGGCGTCATCCTCAACACCAATGCCGACACCATTGCCTCGGAAACTGCGAAGGCACTGGCCCGTTACTACGACGTCACGCTGATTTTTGCCTTTGAGAAGAAAGGAGTTCTCAGCAATCCCGACGATGATGATAGCGTTATTCCCGTTATCACCGAGCAACTTTTTGAACAGTATAAGGCCGATGGTACCATCTCTGGCGGCATGCTTCCCAAGATAGAGAATGCCCTTGCCGCCGTCCGTGCCGGTGTCTGCCGCGTTATCATCACCCGCGCTGATGCCATCGATGGCCGTCACGGCACCGTCATCGAGTAAGGTTGCTGCAATAGTTATAACAAAAAGACCTGCGGAGCATTGCCCGCAGGTCTTTTTATTGATTGGGTGAATCGTTTACCAGACTTCTTCGTCTTCGTATTCTTCGTCGAAGGCGAATTCACGAGAATGCATTTCTCCCGAATTTGGGGTATCGTCAAGGGGTACACCACGCTCAGAACCTGCGAGGAGATAGGGAGTGTTAAAGTTGTCTATCTCCATCATCATTGTCTTATATTCCTTTTTCATAATCTTTTTCTTCTTTTTTATATGCAGCGGACTGACATGTACAGTCCGCTGCAAGTTATACATGTTACTTGATAACAACCTTACGGCCATTGACAATGTACAAGCCCTTCTTGGCATTTTGTACTTTCTGACCATTGAGGTTGTAAACGGCAGCATCGTCAATTGCTACACCTCCACGGTTGATGGTTGCAATTCGCGTTGTGCCTTCATCGTCCATGATAAAGATACGTGCATCGGCAACATTACCTGTGAAGTAAGCACGAAGACCTTTCATCGTGGTAGTTTCTGTACCTTTGGCAATCTTACCTTCTGAGGTTACACCATACCACTCATCTCCCCAGTTGCCTGCACTTGTAGGTGCATAGATGCCTTGGAATGTCACGCTACTTGCCTCACTGTTTCCAGCAGCAGCAACGACGGTCTTGTCCTCAAACGACTTTTCGCCAGAGAGAGCCTCATCTGAGTAAATCAGATACGGAGTACCTGCAGTCAGTTCATCAACTCCATTGAACGTAATAACATTTTCTGCACGACCTGTCAATTCGTAAATCTTGACAGTTGTTCCGTATGCTTCGCTCAGTTCCTCTGTTGTCGTAGCGAACGGCAGACAGATGGTTCCAAGTTTCTCGGCATCCTTAGTGTAGGTCAGCTTCACGTCGTAGATACCAGCGTCGAATGCTTCAGGGGTAGAAGTCTCGTCCATCGTGTAGTTCACCTTCATGATGTTTTCTGCTGTTGCAAAGGCTTCTGCATCGTTGCTGTAGTACACCTTGATTTGAGCAGTCTTCTTCTCAGGAATAGCGTATGTGAACGAGAACGTCTTCGTACCATTCAGAGCGATATCCTGAGCGGCAGAGGCTTCACCCTCTTGCTCGCCGTCGATGAACAGCTTAGCATATACGCCCGTTTCAGCAGTACGGAGGCTGGTAACGGTAGCAGTGATAGTAGTACTTTCGCCCTTATCTGTAGCAGCGGGGAAGCTGGTAGCAGTGACATAGAGGTCGTGGTCAATATCTGCAACCTTCTCCCAACCGATGATGTTATCAACATTTGCATATCGACCCGTAAACTTCAGATAGTATTCGCCAGCTTCGAGGCCGCTAATCTCAAAGGTCTTCCAACTGGTAGTCATTTCAGAAGCGTAATCTCCAATCTCAGTCCAATTCACACGGTCGGTAGAGTAGCTGACCTTAAGAACAGTGCTACTGGCATAATATGAACCATATTTCTGAGCGTCAAACTTCAGAGCATCCGAAGTATCTGCTACTTGTAGCTTTTGGGTAATAAAGTCTGTATCACTGTTTCTGTCGGCTCTGCTCATATATTGTGAATAAGCACAACTCCAACCATTATTATACCAACCAGCAGGAAGAGCATAATCATCGAACGTAGCATTCAGCGTATTCGGGTTCTTCGTCGTAGCTGTGTAGTTGATGACAAAGTCTCCGAGGCTAGTCTCAACGGTCACAACACCAGCCTTATCTCCGTAAGGAGCCTCAACAGGCATCGTAATGGTCAGAGTGGCTGATTCGTTATTAGCCAGTGAGGTTTCGCTAACAGTTGCCGTAGCTACACCTGTAACGGTAACAGGAGAGGTAATAGTTAGCGTACCATGACCAATGTTTTTGATGGTGTATTCGGCAGAAGTTTCAGAAAGGATAGTGCCGAATGCTTCAGCGACACCACTCTCTACAACACTGCTACCCTTCTTCACCTGAATCATCGGAGCCTCGTTGTTTAGTGCACCGCCATAAATATTGTCGAGATAAACATTTGCTCCCAAGAATTCAACCATAACGACTGCACTTGCATCAGTGTTGCCAAAACCATAATTCAGGGTAGTGTATGTAGAACTGTTGACGCCATCCTCATTGGTGAGGTCTGTATAGGCTGACCATGTCAGACCACCATCCAGACTGTGACGAACCTTCAAGGACGGAGTTGAATAGCTCATCGTCTTGACATCAAACTGTACCTTCTCATTGGCAGCAATAGTCAGCGTCTGAGAAACCAGAGCGGACTCGCTGTAAACGTAAGCCTGCTGAGATGTGTAGCTCCAGCTACCCTTCTCCACAAAGCTTGCAGGAATACCGCTTGCAAAGTCAACATACCACTTGCTGCCATCGCGGGTCTTACCGCTCAGGTTGATTTCTTCCGATTCTACATCATCGCCAGAGATAGTCAGCACGTCAGACAATGAAGCCAAGCCGTTGTTTGCATCAAAAAGCTGTGTAACGGTGATGATAGCCTGCTGACCAGCAGGAACAGTAGCCTTGCCATCTGTGATGGTTGTTGTGCTCTCACCATCAGGCTTCGTAATGACTACTGAATAGTCAGTACCTGTAGCTAATGTAGCAGTCAGGTTGTTCAGCGTAGCCGTACCGTTGTTAGTAACGGTGATGACATACTCTGCAGCTTCTGTCTGCATACCGAAGTTATAGTCGGCAGTCTTGTCAATAGACATCACAGGAACGCTCAAAGCAGTGAAACCATAGATGTGGTTGATGCCGAGGCCTGAACCTGTGAAACGAATCTTAACTGTACTTGCTGCCTCTGCGTCAGCAATATCGCTGATGGTGAATACCTGGTCATCAATATTACTATAGGTAGAAGCTATCAAGTTGGTAGCGGCACTCCAGTTTGCACCACCATCGCGAGAATAACTATAGCTCAGTGACTTACTACCATAACTGCTGCTACCCTTAATTTCAACATATAACTTTTCTGCTGCCTCTGCACTAAACGGAGTTGTTTCGATTGCGGTAGAGCTAACAGCAGCAACACCATCCGTGACATTCACACCAGTCCAGCCCTGATACTGCGAAGCATCAGTGAAGTCAACCAGGTTCTTGCTACCGTAGATGAATCCCTTGACAGGAATTTCGAAGTTGCCACCATCGGTAGTAATAGTGAATGTACCACTCTTTGCGCCAACGGCAGCATTTGTCATTGTGATGGTCAGTGCCAACGGATCTGCACCAGCGGCAACAGTCATTACATCGCCAGCAGTAGCAGCGGTAAAGCCGTCAACAGCAGAAATCTCGCTAATAGTCAGCGTACCAGTACCGCTATTAGTAATATAATAGGTGGCACTCTGTGCAGTGTTTGCCCATCCGAAATCCTTCATTGTTCCTGAAGTTACAAGGGCATCCTCATCGTCTTTAACAGCAATCGTTGGGTCGTTAGCAGAATATTTAAGACCAACAATTTCGTCGATAAGGACGTAATAGCCGTTAAAACGAAGTTTATTTACAGTGTTAGGAATGCTAACAACGATGGTAGAATAGTCGCCTGTATTAGCACCAAAATCGGAAGGATAAGAATAGGTCTTCTTATCAAAGGCCTCCCACGTAGCACCATTATCTGTAGAGCCCTCAACAGTTACGTAGTCACCAGAACCACTATCTGAAGCCTTCACTTTCATTACGAAGAAAGGATTATCCTCGTCACTGAAATCAAGCTTCTGAGTTGTCAGATTCTTCTTGCCAGTACATTTGGCAGCCTCATTATTATAAATTGACCAACCATTATCTTGGTTTTCCCAACGGGCAGGAATAGCAGTATTGAAGTCAACAACTTCTGAACCTGTAGCTGTTACAATACCCTTAACAGGAATGGTGAACTCTGTAGCGTTGGAAGCTGTGAAAGCAAGTGCGATGTTACCACTTTTTTCACCAGCAGTAGCAGAAGCCATTCTAACAGTGAAAGTTTTTGACTCACCTGCGGGAATTGTCAGGTCCTCATTCTTCCAGAAAGTAGGCTTTTGGACGTCTTTGTTATCAAGATAAATACCCATTATCTGTTTGAACTCAGGATCGTCACCTACACCAGATTTAATGTCACGAGTCTTATGAGCGTCGGTATTGTCATGGAAAATAATACCGTATGTGTTTTGTGGCAGTCTTGCTGTATAGACACGTTCATTCATGTTGTTCAGTTCCGATTCTGTCACCAGTTTTCCAGGCCATGCACCTAACAACGGCTCATCGCTAGAGTTCCAAGCATAGATATAGACGTTGTCGCCCCATCCTGCATCATTGGGTCTTGTGAACGATACGGTGGAAGCATAGAAATCGGTATCATCTGTAAAGGTTACTACAAGAGGAGCATTGCCGCTATTTGTTATAGTAAAGTTCTTTTTTGCAACCTCATTAGCAGTTACAAGTCCCAAATCCTCCGGAGTGGTGCCGTCTGTATCTATAGCAAAGTTAGCACCTGCTGCCATATCAGTACCCGTTACGTTGATAACAAAGTCGCCTTCTGATGTGGTTACGGTAACCACAGCATCCTGAGCGCTAATGCGCTCGGCATCGTATATTCGAGTGATTACCAAGTCGAACGGAGCTGTTGTGCTCTCAGTCCAGTTGGTGCTATAGGCTGCAGCGCCATCACCAGTGATAGCCACATTGGTAATGTCGATAGTTCCAGCCCCAGCATTTGCAAAGTTGTAGGTAACGCTTGCATTTGCAGAGGTTTCGCCAAAATCGTAATTGGCAGGTGTAATTACAGCCTGTGCTGGGTCGCCTGTGGTAACCGAGAGAACTGGAGCATAGTTCAAACCATGAATTTCATCAACAATACAGTAATATCCGGTGAAACGTAGTTTATTGACAGATGTAGGAATGTCGTTTAAGACTATAGTACCATAATCAGGATATGTCAATCCGTCGGCATTTTGTAGTTTCTTATTGTAAGCTGTCCATGTAGAACCATTATCATTTGATCCTTGCACAGTGAGATAATCACTGGCATCACTGTCATAGCGTTTTGCCTTAATAATGATAAAATCACCGGCAGAGAAAGATAGTTTGGGTGTTGTTAAATAGGCAGAACTGCTTTTGCCTGTAGCTTCTCCATTAGCAAAGGTCCAAGAGGCATTTGTCCAGTTAGCAGGCAAACCGTCTGTGAATTCTTCAACGGGCATTTCTGCAGGAAGTACAGTTCCTGTTACAGGAATTGTAAATGGAGAACCTCCATTAAGAGCGTCGAAGGTGAGTTCAACGCTTCCATTCTTGATGCCAGCAGTAGAAGAATTCAAACCAACAGTGAACTTGGCTGAACCATTAATATCGTCTTTTTTAGCTTTGACAATGATGTCGCCATCACCATAGAATACACCAGCATAACTTCCGTCAAGATAGAGACCAGTCTTGTTGAAATCTATTGTTATATCTTGCGACTGATTTCCGCTGCCATTATTACCGTTGCTCACGATAATCTTAGTAGCATCCTTAGGAACGATAAGAGAATAAAGAGGCTGACCGAATTCATTGGTTCCTCCTGTTGCATCTTGTTTGTTACCGGGGAAGGCAGGTGTAAGAGCACCGCCATCGTTCCAAGCATAAAGATATACGTTAGACCAATCCTTGTCATTTGAGAACAACAAAGTCTTTTGTGCATAGGCATCGCCAGATTTAGCAACACTAATTACCAAGTCAACATTACCACTATTGGTAATAGTAAAAGTCTTCTCTAATTTGCCTCCTGTTGCTGCAACACCGAGGCTTTGGGTTGAGCCATCAGTGTTGATAGCAAAGTTTGCTCCATCAGACGTTTTACCGCCATAAACATTGTCTATGTCAGAGTATTTAGCTAGGAATCGAATATACTTTATATCTGCCGATGGAATGGTAACAGAAAAGTTCTTCCATGTGTTATATTCTAAATCTGATGCAGCAGAGAAAGTCTGAAGATCCACAAAAGTCTCACCGTCTGTTGATGTTTGAACTTTAACATAGCCAGAGGTACCCCAACTATAATTATTTCTTGCATCAAAGAAAAATAATTCACCCGCACTGAAGGTCAGGTTAGGCGTGGTAAGTGAGCATTCGTTATATCCTACATTTGCATATTCATTTGTAAAAGTCCACTTGTAACTCGAATTGTAGTCCACTTTTGACCATCCGTCAGGTAAAGATTTGCTTGAGAAATCCTCAAACATTTTACTGGGATCTTTTACAGTTCCGCTAACATTAAATGTAAATGCACTCAAGCCCTCACCAGTAGGCGTAACTGTAACAGTACCAGAAGCATTTGCATCAGGCATGGTGAGCGTAAGTGTTACTTCGCCACCTGCTGCAATAGAGGTCGCTTCACCGATGCTTGCTCCGATATTTCCGGTAGTGCTGAGTGCAATCGGAGTTGCTTCAGTACCAGGGTTGGTCAGCGTAAACGTCTTTGTTGTTCCTGCTGTAGCAAGGCCAAAGTTGTAAGCATAAGGAGAAGAAAGCTTGGTTGAGCCATCCTTGACTACGAAAGCAGGACCTGCGACAGTTGCAGATTCGTAGGTAAATGTTGTTTTAGGAAGAAAATAATTACCAGTTGAATTAGACTTATTACATGTTACATCAGAGCTAGTACTACCATAGAACGTTGAATTTGCTTTAGCTATATATGAACCAGCAGTGCTAACCTTGGTGCCAATAAGGAGATGTCCGCCATTATACGTGTATGGCGTAGTGAATGTAACTGTCATCAGGCCATTTTCAAGAGTAAATGCACCTGTGTAGACAACAGTTGCATCTGTTTCAGTTGAGTAAGCTGTCAAGGTTTCGCTTCCAACTTCCTTCAGATAAACTAAATATTGTGGAATCTTACTTCCCCAAGAAGGAAAGTTTGCACAATAGAATGTCAAGCCAGTAATATTCTTCCCTGACATATTAGTGAGCATTGATGAAGGTACTACAAATTCGCTACGGTCTCCAGATGTATCCGCATTATAAGCATAGATAGGCACACCATTATGCGTTGAAGTCCCAGATCCGAATATTGTCAACTCATCTCCCCACGCCGGACTGACGCCCACGAGGAGGGTTAATAGTGTTAGGAGTAACCATCTACTCCGATTGAGTTTTGAATTGTGTTTCATAAGCTTAATTAATTAGTTTATTGTTTATATTGTTTAATTTTTTTTCTAGAGGAATGTGGCGTAGTCACACAACAATTACTGTCCTACGCTTATTTAAGCGTATGGTCTCATCTGGCTGGTAAAGAATGATCTCACCTTTTGCCTCTTGTGCTATCGTGTTTACTGTGTTAGCCATAAGTTTCTGAAGCGTGTTATGTAACTAAGGCGCAAATTTACAGAATAAAAACGAAAAAAAAGAAAAAAACGGAGAAAAAATATCGTTATTGCTTACTTTTCGTTACTTTTTGGTGCGTGTCACTGACATTCTTGTTGCTTTTTGCTCTGTGTGGCGTTGGATTTCTTGTCGCTTTCCGCTCTGCGTGAAGATGCTGTTCGCTACCTGTGGAGGCTATAGGCTCAATTGGTGCGGGTGGCTTTCGTCAACCGCAAATACGGCTTTCATCAACCACGAAGACGGCTTGAAGCGATCTGCTGACTGTAGTCGGAAATGTTTCCGACTTAAGTCAGCAACGTTTCCGACTTAAGTCAGCAATGTTTCCGACTTAAGTCAGCAATACGGTCAACCCTGCTCTCGAAGTTGGCAAAGCCTATAGTTGCGGTTGATAAACCCTATGGTTGATTCGTCCGATGTGGGTCTATGTGGGGGCTGGGGAGTATAGGGACAAAAAAGAAGCCCTCCGTTGGGGAGGACTTCTTGTGGTTATGGTATGGTGAAGTGGTTACTTCATCAAATACTTCTTGCCGTTCTGGATGACAATACCCTTGTAGCCGGCATCAACCTTCTGACCGCGCAGGTTGTACAGCGGGGTGTTGGGTGTTCTCTCTTCGAGAGTGTGGCGTTGCGAGGGGTGTTGGGTGTTGGCTACATCCTTGATGGCGGTAGGATCGATGACGGGCTTCTGGTCCTTGTAGATGACGACGTCGGAGAAGTATGCCCAGAGGGAAATGGCCGTCGTGGAACCGTTCAGCAGCACGTGCTCGAAGTTGAAGAAGGCCTTGTCGTCGTCGTTATAGAAGAACTGCATGTCTGTCAGCGTCTCGTTAGCACCACCGCAGTAGTAGATGGTCTCACCCTGATACTGGCCCACATACTGTCCCATGGGGAAGATGTAATAGACGATGTTGTCCTGCTCGTAGCGGGTGCCGTACATCCAGGCGTTACCAGTGGTAGAGATGGGGTTGGGGAAGTTGAAGCCGACCTTGTTGCCGTCGAACTCTACCTCCATATCCTCGGTGTCTTCATAACTCTGCTCACCTTCGTTATAGTAGTGGAAGGTGTAGCTGATGTGCCACGTTTCCTTGACGGCTGTCGAGGGTGCAAGGGCAAAGCCGCTGAAGTTGTCGATACCATTCTGGAACTTCGCGGTGAAGCGCAGGCGGTAGGTGCCGTCGGCAGGAGCGGTGAACGTCATGGCCTTGACTGTCTTGTCGTCCAGACTTTCGTCCTGAGCCTTGTAGTTATAGATGGTGTGCCAGGTGGCTTCATCGTCGTCGGTATATTCTACCAGCAGCGGTTCGTCGCTCCAGCGCAGATAGGCTTCCCATGACAGCACGTCGCCAGACTTTGCATTCAGACGCGGGGTGATGAGTGTGCCGGCGGTATTGCTCTGCGGCGCTAAGGCCATCGGCGTGGTATTGCTGGTAAAGGCACTGCTGGTGGCAATGGTCCAGTTGCTGTTGATCCAGCCCTCGGGCAGCTCGCCTTCGTCGAAGTTTTCTGTCCACAGGTTGGGGTCGAGGAGCGTTGCGGTGGCGTTGATGGCCACGTCGGTAAGTCCATCGTTCGTCGGATGAACGGTGATGGTGGCAGCCTTCTCGCCATAGCTTTCGCCCAGGACAACAGCAATGTCGAACGTCGTGCTCTCGCCGGCAGCCAGACTGAACTCGCTCTTGGAGACGGTGAACAGCGTAGCGTCAGACGAGGCGATGGTGCCTGTCAGCGTACCTGTGCCGCTGTTGCTGATGGTGTAGGTCTTAGCCTTGGGCTGTGAGCTGACCTTGCCGAAAGCAGCATCGGTGGTAGGTGCTACTACGAGTATAGGAGCATCGAGATTGAGGTTGAAGCCCTCGAAGTTGTCGAGGTCGTAGTCGTCGCTGGCAAAGCGGAACTGGTAGTTGCCTGCCGCCAGACCGTCGATGGTGAAGGTGGCAAAGTCGTCCATCTTGCTAACCCAGCCCGAATTCTTGATTTCAGCAAAAGCACCGCCGTCCTTGGAGGCTTCGACAACGACCTTGACGCTGTTGGCGGTAGCCTTGTACTCGAAAGTCATCACCTCGCCGGCAGCGACTTTCAGGATAGGAGTCGTCAGATAGCCCGTAGTGCCATAAATATACTTTCCGTGAGCCACGCCGTCGGCAATGGTCCAGTTGGAAGCGTCGGCTTTCCAACCGTTGGGCAGGGCATTGCCTGCGAAGTCCTCGCTCCACACGTTGGGGTTGCGGACGTAGGCAGAAACGGCAATGGCGGCAGCATCTCCGGCATTCGGCGTCACCGTGACGGTTGCCGTATGCGAGCCGTAAGCCTCGGCGTTATACAGATAAGTGATGGTAAACGTGCTGCTTTGGCCGGCAGCCACTGTTACGTTGGCGGGGCTGACGGTAAATTCGTCGTTGTCAATGGTGACGGTAGCCTGCAACTCGGCATCGCCTGTGTTGCTGACAGTCACCACTTCGGAAGCATTGGCAGTGACACGGCCAAAGTTCACGGTGGTTGTGCTGACACCCATCACAGGAGCTGGGTCGGGCTGAGGCTGTGGATCACCACCGCCGCCGCCGCCTTCACCACCACCGTCTGCAGGGGTGTAGGTCATGTCGTCGATGCAGGCAGAATAGAGGGCGATGGCAACCTGGCCGCTATAGTCGCCGAGGTTGATGGTTGCCTGTTTCCAGGTGCTGCCCTTATAGCTTTCAGTCTGCTGGATGAGCTTTCCTACAGCGCTGCCATCGTACTGATAGACATATACCGTGCCGTTGGGATAGCTGCTGCTGGTGCCAAAGCTGCGCCAGTAGAACGTCAGCGAGCCCTTGACGGCTGCAGTGACCATGTAGTTTTCGGTAGCCGACTTGCCATTGCTCCAGACACCCTTGCCAGAACGGGCACGGTCGCTGTCGTTGTTGATGTTACCAACGAGTGACCACCCCTCGGGCAGTCCACTGTTGAAGTCGGCTGTTTGGCTATCAGCAGCATTGGCAGCCAGGCTGACTCCGAAGAGCACAGCCATGACTGCCAATATATTTATCATCGTCTTTTTCATCTTATATATATAATATAATAAGGTGTAATCATTCGGTTTGTTAGAGCTTCACCTTGATGGTCTTGTCGGCCACCTTAATAATATATAAGGTGTTCGACTTCAGAGCGATGTCAGCCTGTGTGCCGCTCAGCTTCTGGTTGTAAACCATGCGGCCGTCCATGCCATAGACTGAAACGACGTCGCCAGGATTGGCATTGGTGATGTGGATGCCGTCGGCACTGCCCAGCACCTTCACCTTTGAGGGTGCGGCTGCGGGAGTATTGTCAATGCCGGAAATGGAAGACTCCTCGAAGGTGACAATCAAACGGTTGTACTGACTGCCCACAGCAGGAGTGGTGATGGTGTTACCCTCCTCAACGTTCACTGCTGTTCCGTTGAACGTAGCGCTGTGAATCTTCCAGCCGTCAGCGGGCTCGATATAGTAAGAGTACTGCTTGCCCATCTCTACACGCTGCCAGACGCTGCCGTTGTCGGCCTGCTGAATGGCAATGAAGCAACCTTCGGTAGGTGTCGTGTGACCGGGGTTGAAGGGGTCAACCTCAGAGTCGTCGCTGCAGTCGTCGCCATCGACCCACAGGGCAGAGAACGACCAGCGGTTGGGAACCTTGCAGACACGAGTGGTCTCGCCGGTAGTGATGTCAATCTCATAAAGGGCAGTGTCGTACTTGCCGTTGGTGCGCCAGTCCTTGTCAGGCAGCGATCCCCAAGAACCCCATTCGTTGATGCCCTTGCCACTGTTGTAGTAGCCAATCCAGTACATCTTGTTAGGATTGCTCTTGGCAAAGCAGGCAGCCTGACGCTTATACTGTGAGCTGAAACCAGTAGCGGGGAGCAGAGGCTCGTTGTCGGTGTATGTCTCGCCAGTATCGGGGTCGGTCTTCTCGACAGCCTTGGTCTTCAAAAGACCCGTGGCGAGGTCGAACTCCCAAATTTGTGCGCCGGTCAGGTTGTTGTCAATGTCGCGCTGCTTGCCGTCAGTCTCGCTGGCGGGAGCATTGCTGCCACCGCTGGTAAGAGCGAAGGCGCGACCCTCGCTGTTGATGGCGAAGGTGATGAAGTTATAATAGTACAAGCCCTTGGTGATAGGAGTCACCTTCATGGTCTGCAGGTCGATGGTACACAGGGCATAGCCGGCATCACCATCGGTCATGTCGTCGTCCTCGTCGGTGAAGTACTCAGGGTCGGAGGTGATCTCGTCGGGAAGCTGGTTGCCGGTCAGGTAGAACAGACCATAAACCTTGCCGTCCACGGGATTGTAAGACATACCGGCAGACTCCAGGCAGTCGCTCTTCGGACGGAACTCGGTGCTGAGCAGGTTGCCAGTCTTGGCATCCCACTTGCGAACGGCGAACAACTCCTCGTCGGTCGTCGATGACTCGTCGCGAGACATGACGGTAACCAGCTTGCCATTGACATAGACAGCTCCGGAGTTGCCGAACATCATATTGAAGTTGTTAGCCCATATTGCCTTGTTGTTGTCAGTAAACTGACCGCCACTGTAGAAGTCGCTCATAGTAACGGCAGGATTTTTAGTAGGCGTCGTCAGCGTGGAACCGTCCCAGCCCATGCTGTAGATGCTCTGATCAACAATAAAGATAGACTTTTGCAACGTAGAATTGTAACCCACGTATTGGGATTTCATCTGGTCACCGTCGTCATAGCGGTTGTTGTGACCAATACCTTTCAGTGTTACCTGTGCGTTTGCTGTCATGGTAATGATGCAGAGCAGCAAATAAAGCGTTTTTCTTTTCATTTTTTAAATATTACAGTTGTTTGACTTTCTTTTTAGTAAGTTTTGCGTAATTTTACTTACGGACTGCAAAAGTACAACAATTTTTCTAAATAAAATGCATTTCTATACTATTTATTATAAAAGTTTCACAATATTCTTGCAAAATAGGAAGAAAATCAGTACCTTTGCCATAGAAATTCATGAGAATCATTACTTTTCAGGCTGACGTCCTGCCGTTGAAGAACATTCTCTTCCGCTTGGCGTTGCGCATCACTCAAAACAGGGCTGATGCGGAGGATGTCGTGCAGGAAACGATGATGAAGGTGTGGAACCGCCGTGGCGAGTGGCAGCAGATAGAAAGCATGGAGGCGTTTTGTCTGACCATCTGCCGCAACGTCTCGCTCGACAAGCTGCGACGCATGGACAGACAGGTGCTGTCATTAGAAGATTCACCTACGGAGGCTGGCGGCTACGACCCCATAGACCATAGTCACTCGGCCAATCCTGAGCAGCAGGCTGTGCAGCGCGACCGCTTGCAGCAGGTGCGGCGCATTATCAGTCAGTTGCCGGAGAAACAGCGCAGCTGCATGCAGCTACGCGACATCGAAGGCAAGAGCTATCGCGACATTGCCACCATTCTCGGCATCACCGAACAGCAGGTGAAGGTCAATATTTTCCGCGCCCGACAGACGGTGAAGGAGAAAATGATGAGTGTGGAATGAAAAATTCTTCATTCTTTTTGTAACTTTCTTGTTTTTGATACGTCTAACCTATAGAGAACCCAATAAAATGACAATGGATTATAAGTACATCGAACAACTGCTGGAGCGCTATTTCAACGCTGAAACCTCTTTAGAAGAGGAGAAGATGCTGCGCACCTTCTTCAGCCAAAAGGAGCTGCCTGCTGACATGCAGCAGTGGCGCGCCCTCTTCACGGCTGATGACGAGGAGATGCTGGGCGACGACTTCGATGCACGCATCATGGAAGCTATCGCACAGCAGGAGGCTGCTGACGAGGAAGTTCCCGTTGTCAAGGCTCGTGAGGTGACGCTGACGAAACGGCTGCTGCCGCTCTTCAAGGCTGCTGCCGTCGTTGCCATCATCCTGACATTGGGAGGCGCCCTGCAGGCACCTTTCGATAACTCATGGAACACGCTGGACGACTATGCCAGCTACGAGCAGACATTGGACAGTGTGGCTGCCGTCAGTCCGGTACAGGCAGAAAACATCACCGATGTTGCTGCCGACAGTACCAATGTACTACTGGCGCCCAAACAGAAACAATGAAGTATCTATGCTTTCTATATTAATCATCATTTTTAATTAAAACACCTTTGAAGCTGTGAAGCTTCTCCCCCAAGAGCCGAAGGCTCATTCCTAACCCGGGAGGGTAAGGAGTTTCTCTCAAAATAACATAACATACTAACTAAGAATGAACCATCCCTGAACAAGTTTCAAGGGATGGTTCGTTTGTTTTTCCTCCTTACTCTTTCTTCATCCAAACATGTAGCTGGAAAAGGGCGGGCAGCAGGATAATCAGCGAGAAGCCGACAGCCATGAGCGGATAAAACGGAGAACCCGGGAAGAGGTCTGCCAACTTGAGGTCGGGGTCGGGGAAGATGTTGTAGAGGACGTATGCTACCGAGTTGTTGACCCAATGGAAGGCAACGCCCGGCAAGATGCTGTTGGTGCGATAATACATCCAGCCTAACAGCAGACCCACCAAGAAGGCGTGTGGCAGTTGTGCAGGGTTGAAGTGGATGGCGGCGAAGATGACTGCCGAGGCAACGATAGCCGTTGAGGGCGAGAGTTTGTTTCCTGCCGCCGACTGATGGGTCAGCAAGGCTCTGAGGATAGCGCCTCGGAAAACAATTTCTTCCGCCAAGGGGGCCAGCAGACCAACGGTGAGGTACCCCCAGCGAGTGCCGAGTATCATGTCGAACTGCTGCTCGACAAAGTTGGGCAGTTCGGGCATCTGCTCTTGCAGCCAGATAGCGGGAATAATCACACCGAAAGCGGCTATGCAGCTCCAGAAGAGGGTCATCCAAGGACGGGTGCGCAGCCAGTTAGGTGATACTTCTGCCCAGCGGGCCCACAGGAAGATTATGATGGTGAGCAGGCTGACTACCGCAGTACTGACGATAAGCATGAGTGCCGTAAGGTCTGAGGAACCTGTAGTGAGTTTCCAGAGTGCCTGGACAATGGCAGAGCCTGCAAACTGTATGCCGATGAATACTAAGAGGAAACTGAGTGTTTGTTTCATGTTGTTGTTTTTTCGATGTTTCGTTATTTCGATATGTCGATATGTCGTTATGTCGATGTTTTGATTTGTCGTTATGTCGAATGGCTTTTGTTTAGGGCGGCTTCCGCAGCGTCCTTGTCGGCATGCAGCTGCTGTTGCAGTGCATCGATGCTGTCGAAACGCTGTTCGTCGCGCAGCCGTTCTATGAAAGATACCAGCATCAGCTGGTCGTAAAGGTCTTCGTGCAGTTGGAAGATGTGCGTCTCAAGGGTCTGGTAATGACCATTGAAGGTCGGTCGCGTGCCGATGTTCATCATGGCGTGTTTTTCCTCCGTCCTGTCGTGCAGCCGCACCTTGACGGCATAGACTCCTGGGGCAGGGATGAGCTGGCGGGTGTCGATGGGTACCAGATTGGCAGTGGGGAATCCCAGTTGTGTGCCGATGTGCTGACCGTGCTCCACGCGTCCAACGATGGTATATGGATATCCTAAAGCCTGCGATGCCTCGGCGACACGTCCTTCTGTCAGCAGCTGGCGGATGAGCGAGGAACTGATGTTTCGGGAGTGGTCCGCTGTGGGGTGGGGGGTGAACGGCGGCAGCTCCAGCACTTCAATGCCTAACTCTTGTCCGTAGCGGACGTAGTCGTCGAAACCTTCCTCGCGGTTGTGGCCGAAGCGGTTGTCGTAACCGGTAAGCAACACCTTGACGCTTAACTTCTCCTTGAGCACCTGCTGCATGAACTGGCGTGCTGTCAGTTGTTTCAGCTCGGCAGTGAACGGCAGTACCTCCACACGGTCGATGGCTGTCTTAGAGAGCAGCAGCAGCTTTTCGTCCAATGGCGTCAGTACGGGCTCGCAGCGCAGGGTGTGGTCGAAGGTGATGACCAGCGACTCCAGACCGCGCTCCTTAGCACAGGCTGCCACCTGCTGTAGCACAAACTGGTGCCCCAGGTGTACTCCGTCAAACATTCCTATCGTCGCAACATATCCCATATTATTTAATCTCTCAACTTTCAACTCTCAACTCTCAACTTTATAAGCCTCCATACCTCTCCAATCCACAGTACCGGCGACGTGACAGCCAACATCCAAAGCCACGTCTGCCAAGGCAAGGGAACTGTGCGGAACATCTGTCCACCGAAGGTAACGATGAGCCATTGTCCGACGAGCACCAGTGCCAGCACCAGCAGGAAAGCTCGACATGCCCACAGTCGGCGGAATGCTGAATGGCACGAGCCCAGCATACGGGCATTGAACAGGTTCCACCACTGCATGAGGACGAAGAGGGTGAAGAAGATGGTTAACTCGACATCATCGACTCCTGCCACACGCTCGAAATACCAGAGCATGGAGGCCGTGACAGCAAAGAACAGTCCGCCAATGATGCAGATGCCTCGTGCCATGGGATGAGTGATGATAAAGGCGTCGCGGCTGCGGGGCTTCTCGTTCATCACCTCGCGGCTGGGAGGCAGCGAAGCCAACGCCATGGCGGCAAAGGTGTCCATGATGAGGTTTACCCACAGAATCTGCGTGATGGTCAGCGGCATCTCCGTACCGATGAAGGCACCGAAGAGTACCAGCAGCAGCGCCGTCACGTTGACGACAAGCTGGAAGAAGATGAAGCGCTGTATGTTCTTGTAGAGCGAGCGTCCCCACATGACAGCCTGTACGATGCTGCGGAAAGAGTCGTCGATGAGCGTGATGTCGCTGGCTTGTTGGGCAACGCTGGTGCCTGAACCTAATGACAGACCGACGTGTGAACGATTCAGTGCCGGAGCGTCATTCGTACCGTCGCCCGTCACTGCCACGACCTCGCCTTGCTGCTGTAGCAGCTGTACCAGTCGCTGCTTGTCAGTAGGTCTGGCTCGCGACATCACCTTCAGCCCTTGGATGTATTTCAGCGCCTCTTCGTCGCTCATGGCGGCAAAGTCCTTGCCCGTTATTTCGGTGCCCTCGGGAATATCGCCATGACGAGGCAGAATGCCTATCTGGCGGGCTATCTCGATAGCTGTTGCCGAGGTGTCGCCGGTCACCACTTTCACATCGATACCTGCTCGGCTGCACTGTCGTACGGCTTCCGGAACTTCGGGACGCAGGGGATCGCTGATGGCAACGATGGCGAGGTTGGGTGATGGGTGTTGGGTGATGGTTGATGGGTGTTGGGTGATGGGTGTTGGGTGTTGGGTGTTGGAAAGCCAGGCTATTGCCAGCGTTCGTAGCGCATGTTGCTGCCAGTCTAATAGCGTAGCCTGTATATCGTCTTTGCCTTCTATCTGCTCACCCCTGGATTCCAAAAACTCCATGACTACCTCGGGAGCTCCTTTTATATATAAGGTGTCCTCTACGGTCGTTGTCATGTATTTACGCTCCGTAGAGAAGGGCAGCCTATCCGTGATGGGATGCTCTTCTCGCAGCTGCTGGTAATCGATGCCCTGATCCATGAGCCAGCGCAGCAGCGCCTGCTCCGTGGGGTTTCCTACGTTGTGCGTTGCCGTCGTGTTCAGCGCTATCGCCTTGGTCAGTTCTGGAGAAACGTCATTACTCATTTCTCCGTTCTCATTTCTTATTTCGAAAACCGTCATGCGGTTGGCGGTCAGCGTGCCGGTTTTGTCGGTACATATCACCGTCACGGCACCCATGGTCTCTGAAGCTTGTAACTTGCGAACGAGGTTGTTCGACTTGAGCATGCGGCGCATATTGAGAGCCAGTGCCAAGGTGATAGCCATGGGAAGTCCTTCGGGCACCGCCATTACGATCAGCGTCACCGCCATCATGAAGTAGCGTAGCGTAACCTCCAACATTCCGGTGTAGTCGGTGGTATGCCATAGCGGGTTGGTCAGTATGTCGTGTATCAGGAAGATAACGAAACTGGCCATCGACAGACCACCGCCCACCTTGCTGATGAGCTTTGCCAGTCGGTTGAGCTGTTGGTTCAGAGGAGTCTTGACGCCTGTCAACTCTGTTGCCTGTCGGGCTACATGTCCTATTTCCGTGTGATCGCCGACGGCAGTAACCATCATGCGTCCCGTGCCGTTCATCACCATGGACGAGTGTAACAGCATGTTTTTCGGATAAGCCTCTTCGACTGACGCTTCACTTCCGTTGTCCTTCGGAGAGTCGGGTGGAAGACACTCTTTGTTCGTCAAGAGCTCGCCGGTCAGCGAACTTTCATCCACCTGTAAGTCGGTAGCTTGCAGCAGCATGCCGTCGGCAGGAACCTCGTCGCCTGTTTCAATGATAACAATATCACCAACAACGACTTCCCGGCGCGGAATCTCCACAATCTCTCCGTCGCGCACCACCTTGACGCTCTGCTCCTCGCCCAACTGGGTGAGCACGTCAAACTTCCTGGCGGCGTCGCGCTCAAAGAGAAATCCTACCGTCGTTGCCAGAATGATAGCGGCAATGATGCCGATGGTCTCCATAAAGTCGTTCTTGACAAACGACAGTACAAGCGACACCATGGCAGCAACCAACAGGATGCGTACCATGGGGTCTTGGTATTTTTCCAGATAGAGTATCCACATCGACTGCCTCTTAGGTGGTGTCAGCACGTTCTCGCCGTGTTCCGCCCTGCTTTTCAGCACCTCTGCGGCACTCAATCCGTGTTGTTCATTCGTTTTCACGCTGCAAAGGTACGATTAAGTGAGCAAAAAGCAAAAGAAAAATGCGTTTTCTTTTGTTTTTTCGAGCGATAGTACCTTGACCCAAGGCTCAGAGGTACATAAAAATGTTAAAAACGGCAAATTCTTTAATTTTTAATCTTTAATCTTTAATCTTTTTAGTACCTTTGCATCCGATTTTGAATAATCGTCTGCGAGAATGGGCTTCGCCTCAGCAAAGAGCAAGCTCTCTGCGTTCAGCTTGCACCATCCTTGAACCCGATTTTAAAGAATCGTCGGACTTGTAGCTCAGTTGGTTAGAGCAACAGACTCATAATCTGGAGGTCCCAGGTTCAAGCCCTGGCTGGTCCACACTAAAAATCAGAGAGTTGCGAGGATTTCGCAACTCTCTTTTTCTTTCTAGTGAGATTCAAGTACCCTAATATCGTGATATGAAGGTACTTGAGGGGGAAATAATGAAATTACTTGTTCAGCTTCCAGGTGGCACCGTCCTTGGTGTCCTTGACTTCGAAGCCGGCAGCAGCAAGCTCGTCGCGAATCTGGTCGCTGGTGGCCCAGTCCTTGTTGGCCTTGGCCTTGGCGCGCAAGTCGAGCACCATATCAACTACCTTGCCGAAGGCTTCCTCACGGGCGCTGTTGTCGCCACCGGCAAAACCGTTTGCGGCGGAAGCGGTAAGGCCGAGGATATCCTCGGTGAAGAGGTGCATGGTGTCGGACAGTTCCTTCAGACAGTCGGCGCAGATGGTGGCCTGGTGGGCGGTGAGCTTGTTGACGACGGAGCAAGCCTCGAAGAGCAAGCTGATGACCTGTGGGGTGGCAAAGTCGTCGTTCATGGCGTCATAGCAACGCTGGCGCAGCGTCTTGACGATGCGTTCCGTCTCAGCATCACACTGTGCGGAGACCTGGATGCGCTGGAGGTCGGCAATGCCGTTCATGAGTTTTTCCAATCCCTTCTCTGCTGCCTCCAGGGCTTCGTTGGAGAAATCGACGGTGCCACGATAGTGGGCAGAGAGCATGAAGAAGCGGATGGTCATGGCGCTGTAGGCCTTGGCAAGCAGTGGATGGTTGCCGGTGAAGAACTGTTCGAGGGTGATGAAGTTGCCCAGCGACTTGCCCATTTTCTGTCCGTTGATGGTGAGCATGTTGTTGTGCATCCAGTATTTGACAGCCTGGTGACCCATGGAGGCGGTAGCCTGGGCTATCTCGCACTCATGATGAGGAAAGACAAGGTCCATGCCTCCACCGTGGATGTCGAACTGTTCGCCGAGGTATTTGCGTCCCATAGCGGTACACTCACAGTGCCAGCCAGGGAAACCATCGCTCCACGGCGAGGGCCAGCGCATGATGTGCTCAGGCTGTGCCTTCTTCCACAGGGCGAAGTCTGCCTGATGGCGCTTTTCGCCGACGCCGTCGAGGTTGTCGCGTGACGCATCCTTGATGTTTTCCAACGAACGGCCCGAAAGAATGCCGTACTGATATTTCTTGTTGTATGCCTCGATGTCGAAGTAGATGGAGCCGTTGGACTCGTAGGCAAAGCCATTATCGAGAATCTGCTGTACCAGCTGCTGCTGCTCGATGATGTGACCGGTGGCATGAGGCTCTATGGAGGGGCGTTTGCAACCGAGGGCATCCATGGCCTGGTGGTAGCGGTTGGTATAGTATTGGGCTATCTCCATGGGCTCCAGCTGCTCCAGACGTGCTTTCTTGGCAATCTTGTCCTCGCCCTCGTCGGCATCGTGCTCCAGATGGCCAACATCAGTAATATTGCGCACATACCTTACCTTATATCCTAAATGCTGCAGATAGCGGAACACGACGTCGAAGGTGACGGCAGGCCGTGCATGACCCAGATGCGGGTCGCCATAGACTGTAGGACCGCAGACGTACATGCCGACATTAGGGGCATGAAGGGGTTCGAAGCGCTCTTTCTGACGGGTGAGCGTATTGTAGATAACCAGTTTTGATTCCATCGTTTCGTTATTCATTGATTAAAAACTGCGTGCAAAATTACGAATAAAATATGCGTTCTCCAAATTTTTAGGCAAATAAGACACAACTTTAGAAAAAAATCCGTATCTTTGCAGCGAGTAATGCATGCGAAAGTGTGCTGTTGCTTGTTCTGGTGTATAAGAAAAGCTATGCAATCATGTTCAAGAAAAGCCATTTACTGATAGGAGTCTTGCTGCTGGCAACGGTGTTGACGGCATGCAAGAAGGAAGCTGTTTTCAACCAAGCAGACTATGACAACTTGGTAAGGGCCTCATTCCCTGTTCAGAACGTTGACCCCAGCCAAACGTGGACTACCGTAGGAACGGCGACGGCGGAAGTGACCGTCAATGGCGACTATGGTGAGACATACAAAGTGGTGATCTATCTGGATAATCCCCTGTCAAGTGACACTCCGACGAAGGCTTTTACCGGTAGTGTGGAGAGTGGCAAGACGCTGAAGGGTACGATGTCGTTTAAAGTGGCACAAGATTTTGTATATGTCGGCATCTACGATAAGGACGGACGCCGTGTTGTTCTCAATGCACCCGTTGAGAACGGTACAGTCAAGGTCGTTTATGGCGCTTCTGCCTCCAACAAGGCAGCTCGCAGAGCTACCGACGCTGAAACGTCCACTTATGCCAAGTCGTTAGAGGACTATCTCAATCCTACAGGACCTGGACTGAACGTAAAGGTGGTAACGCTAGAAGAGATGAAGAGCTATACCGCCATTACTGACGAAATCATTGCCAACGAGACGAGCAATAAGAACCATACGCTTACCGACAAGAGTTACTACTATTCTCCTGCAGCCTACCCTGGACACAGTGACGGCAAACACTTCCGCGTAGCCAAGGATACAGAGATTACGGAGGTGTTCCACATCAATGCTGCCTGGGGTGTCATCAACGACTGCGTGCTCTACGTGGAGGGTAAGGTACACCTGAATGGAAACACTCTGACCTGTCCGACCCTTGTGGTGGCTGACGGTGGAGAAATCATTCTCGAAGGCAACACCCAACTGACCGGTGTAGGACGCTTCATCGTCTTACCGGGCGGGAAGATAACGGGCAAGAAAGACAAGCTGTGGGACAATACCAACAACAGCTACTGCTATAATTCTGGAACGATGGAAATGCAGGGCATCCTGAATCTGAACGGCTGTAATTTCTATAACTGCGGTACGATGAATATCGACGTGCTGACAGGAACGGCGGGAGGCACGAAGTTCACCAATTTCGGACACATCACGGCACGTACCAACAGCTACTCAGGATCGTCATACAACCAGTCATGGGTGAACGGTTGCTACGTTCATTTCACAGGTGATGCTGGCGTTGGTTCTTCCATACTGTTGACAGGCAGTCGCTTCGATGTCGATGGTAATATTGACGTGATGACAGGAACGGTCGAGATGCACCACCAGAGTGAGTTGAAGTGCGGCAATCTGCTGATGATGAACGGTGCCACCATCAACGGCCCTACGAGTGGCGGTGAATATGCCATCGTCAAGACCAGTAAACTGTATGTTTCGTGGGCAGGTTCCATGAATGTCAACAACCTCGTATATTTCGACCTCAACCCCGATGAGATTTACGGCTTGAATGGCGACAAAGAGAAAAACTATAAGAAAGAAATGTCAGCCGGCGACTATCTCTATTGCGCTGCCTATGACGTTGTCAACAAAAAGATAAAACATTGGGTGAACGAGCAAAACGCCTTGAACGAAATCACCATTCCTGCAGGTTGTGCCGGTACAGGCTTCAACCCTGACGGCAACGAAGGCGGCTCGCAACCCGCCAGTAAGGCCATGGGTTTCCGCTTCCTGTTTGAGGACAATTTCCCCGATCCGGGCGACTACGACTTCAACGATGTGGTCATCAAGGTGACGCCCGAACAGGACGAGAACAATCCCAAGAAAGTGACGTTGACGGTGAATCTGGAGGCAAGCGGTGCCCTAAAGACCAATGCTGCCGCTATCCGACTGGTTGGTATTACAGACGGCATGCTGGCCAGCAAGAGCTGTACGCAGCGTTTTGCCGCACCTCCCGGCAATCTGGGACGTTATGACAATATTCCTGACGGCGACTTCGCAGTATCGGGCGCCCCAGATGACGGTAGTAGCGTAGTGTTGCTGCTCTGTAAGGACGCTCACTGGGCTCTGAACCCTGTGCTGAACGGAGGAGGAAACGTGGATCGCTTCTTCTACAACACCACGTTAGAGGGATGGACGAACTACGGACGAGTACCGGCAAAGACTGCTACCTACGTCTTTGAGTTCAACAGTGAGGCTGACGCTCAGAAGATGCTTGACCAAGCTACCTACGACACGTTCATTGTGGAGAACTACAATGGCAGCTTCTGGGAGGTACATACGGTCCAGAATGATAGAAAGGGCGCGCTGGTGCTGCGTTACAGCACGTTTGCCAGCACTTATCAGGATTATCTTCGTGCTTACTGCACTGGCGAGGCTGCCAATAAGCCGTGGGCGGTGATGGTTCCTGGTAGCGTAGAGTATCCCTTGGAGGGCAGACCGATTACCATTGCCTATCCCGACTTTATATATTGGGGGCAGAACCAAAATAACAGCACTGACTGGTACGAGCGTCCAGCCAGTGGTAATACATTTCCTCTACGTTATATATATTAAAGAGGTAAGAAGGCAGAAGTGAGAAACCCCTTGGCTTCTCACTTCTTATTTTTAATAGGTAAAGACTCAATCTGTTGCATGATGCCATCGGTCAGCGCCTCGTTGTAGGGGTGGTGTCCATTGATGGTCTCAAACACTCGAAGCACTCCGGCACGACCTTCACCTTTACGGATGGCATGGATGATGCAGAGATTCTGCAGACCTACGCTCTCCGACAAGATATCAAGATCAGTGATAGCCAGCTGCGATAACGCCAGCTGATAAGCATCTTCGCCGTTGTCGATGAGCATGCGCTGCACATCGCCCAAAGTCTCCATGTGGAAATGTTCCAACAGCGGCATGAACATCATCAGCGACACAGGGAACAGCTCGGCTTGGTTGATAGCGGCAATGCGCTGGTTCAGACGGTCGAAGGGACGCAACTCCAGATAGCTACGGAAGGAGTCGTTGGACAGCGGTACTTCGTCCAGTTTTCCGGATTTGACCAGTGACTGTACCTGCCGGCGATACTCCGTCATGGTGATGCGCAGACGGCTGAACTCGTCGTCAGCCAACTCTAACATTCCTGCTAACCGACTGAACTGACGGCGAAACTCAGGAGGTAGCTGTACGACACCCTTATAGCCAATGTCGTGCTCGATAGCTGACCAAACATGCTGCAAGGCAGTGCGCATCTGTATCTCGAAAGGAATGGACGACAACGGACCATCACCCTTCAGCCGACAGATGTAATGCAGCGAGTTGTAGCCAAAGCTCGTCAACTCGTGAGCCTTGCGCTTGTCGATGGAGTTGCTCCAATCAACGGCAAAGAGGCGCTTGACAATGCCTGCAACCTTATCGACATCGTCGGTATAGAACGTAATGATGCGTATACCCACCAAGTCAGTGATGTCTGACAAGGAGTGATACTTGTCGCCCTTTCGCTCCAGCTTACCCCTCAGCGATGCCTCAGCCTTGACACGGCTCTCGATGGCATTGAGTTCCACACCTTGTGCCTTCAGCACGTCTTGTAACTGGCTGAAGGCTTCATGCTCCAATTGCTGCAACTGAGGCTGCAACCGGAGGAATTCGTTCATAAGCTGCTGTCCGTTAGGAGTCAGCATAGGCTTCATTTGAATTCAAAGAGATTGGTAAAACCTGTCATGGCAAAAACCTGACGCAGGTCGTCGTTCAAGCCACGGATAAATACCTTGCTGCCTTTGGGCTTGGCATTTTTCAGAATAGCCAAGAAGATGCGTAAACCACTGGAGGAGATGTACTCCAAAGAGGTGCAGTCCAGGACGATGTCATGACCCTGACATTCGTTCAGCACTTGGACGTCACGTTCTGTCTGAGGAGCAGCAGCAGTATCCAGGCGTCCCTCGAAATACATTACGAACTCGGTGTTCTCTTCTTTAAATGTTGTTTTCATAATGATAAAATATAAATTGTTATTTAATTGATAGTTTTCTTATAGATTCTTCATGAGCGTCAGGACATTGTAACTATCGACATGTTCATAGTTTACGGAGTCCATCAGCTGACGTACCAAGAAGATGCCTAATCCGCCGATGGGACGCTCTTCGGCAGACAACGTAGTGTCTGCTTCGCCCTTGGCAGTGGGGTCGAAGGGTACTCCGGAATCGCTGATGACAATTTTCAGGCGACTGTCATTAGCAGTGGCGGAGATATTAATCTCGCCCTTCTTGCCAGGTGGATAAGCATAGTTCATGACGTTAACCACTGCCTCTTCAATGGCGAGGTTCATCTGCATGGTGGTCTTCATGTCAAAGCCTACCAATTCACAAATCTCGTCAACGAAGGTGTTCAAAAGAGGAACCTCTTGCACATCGTTGGTCAGTGTCAAGGTACGCTGAAAGCGACATTCGGCCTGTTCTTGATTATAATGAATAGCTAACATAGTCAAATCGTCTGATTGGTCGGCAGTACCGACAAAGGATTTTACGGCCTTCTCCATTTGTCCAATGACTTCCTGAGGCGCATTGTCTTTCAAGGATTCGGCAACATCCATCATACGCTGCTCGCCAAACAACTGATGTTCGGTGTCTTCCGCCTCTGTCAGTCCGTCGGTGTAAAGGAAGATGGTGGTGCCAGGGTCGATGATGACATCCTGTGTGGTGTATGTCTGTTCTGGCAGAACGCCCAGGGGCAGGTTGCAATTAGAAGGCAGCTTTCCTTTCCGCTCGTTCAACAATAGCGGAGCGTTGTGTCCCGCATTGGCATACCGCATACGACCTGTCGGCAAGTCGAGTACACCAACGAATAAAGTGACGAACATGCACGTTTTGTTGTTTTCCGATAAAGCCTCGTTCATGTGAGTGACAAAGCGTCCAGGATTGGACTCGTGGACCGTCAGGGTGCGGAATAGGGAACGGGTGACAGCCATCACTAGCGAGGCAGGAATACCCTTGCCCGACACGTCGCCGATGCAGAAGAAAAGCTTCTCGTTACGGATAAAGAAGTCGAAAAGGTCGCCGCCAACCTCCTTAGCGGGGGTTAGCTGGCCATAAATATCGATGTCGTTACGCTCCGGGAAGGGAGGATAAGTGTTCGGTATCATGGACTTCTGGATGTTGCTGGCAATACGCAGCTCGCTTTCGAGGGTGGCCTTGTGGGTTGTCGTTACCTTTAGTTCCTCAACGTATTTTGCCAACGACCGTTGCATATTCTCAAAGGAATCGCGCAGGAGGCCTGTCTCATCTTGATGGTGTATGTGTGGCAGTGCGACATTAAAGTTTCCTTTGGCTATTTCGCCTGCCGATGCTGACAACTGCTTTAAGGGCTTTATCTCGCGTTTGATAACAAAATAGAGTATGAAGACAGTAGCCAACAGCACGACCAACAGCACGACTATCATCTGATCGCGCAGTTGATTGGCACGCTCCATGATTTTTTCCTCGGGAATGGTAAAGCATATAGACCACTGCACACGACTGACAGGAGCGTAATAGACGATGGTAGTACCCTTCATTAATCCTTTACTCATGTCCGACTGGATGTATGGCTTTTTCAGCGTATCGATGCCTCGTTCGCCACGAAGCATACGCAGTGTGAGGTTCAGGAAATTATCATCTTTTTGAGTTTGGGCAAAGTAGATGACGTTGACAGACTGCACCCACTTCATGTCAGGGTGGCAAAGATACTGAGAGTCGCGGCTTATCACAGTAACGTCAGAATAAGAATAAGGCTTTGCCTCTTCAACAATCTCATGAACCCAGTCTAATGCCACGTCAGCACACAGAATGGCGTAGATGTCTCCGCTTATGTCGTGCAAAGGTACGGAGTAGGATACCATGCCGCGCTGAGTGACAATGGAGTCTTTATACGGCAGACACCAGTAGGCAGAATCTAACTTGTTGGTATATACCCAGTTGCTGTCCGTCTCCAAGTAGTTGAACTCATATTCTGATGAACCGATATTCTCCATGATAAGGTCGTCGTTTGTGCTGTTGCGCGACACAGAGGGGGCGTAATAGCGACCATGCTGTGGAAAATAGTCGGCACGGTACATCAATGTCACTGCTGAAATATCGGAGTTCGAAGAGATCAGACGCTGCAGCAAGAGATAGGCAGAGACGTCGTCAGTGGCAAAGAGGTCGGCATAGGAAGCGGCAGTCTCGACAGCTGTCTCTACTCGCGAGATACGGTTGTCAATGACCTTGATGGCAGCCTCCATAGATTGACTGGCTTGGCGATGAGTGTCTTTAGCAATGATAGAACGTGTATGCTGCATCTGCCAGACATCGCTTATCAGCAGTATGAGAATCAGCTGCACACCAACAAGTATTGTAGTGCGTACCCCTATCGAGCGGTCTAAAAACTTTGGAAGTCTCATCTGTTTGTCTAAATAATGTCTGTGTTTACTGCTTCTTTATCAGTTGCGCTAACGCTTCACCCATCAGGGTCACCTTTTTACCCTTGGCGAGCATTTCCACCTGAACACCCTTCTGGAAGAGTAGGATGATGTCGGAACCGCCAAACTGGAAGAATCCCATCTCGTCGCCACGTTTCATCTGCTGACCAACTTTCAATGTCGGCAGCCAGTTGACGCTACAGATCTGCGACATTCCTACAGGCAGCATTGCAACCAGACCGTAATCTTGGGTTTTGAAAATGGCGCAGGCGCGGGTTTCTATCATCTGAAAACCGAGGTCGTTGACGTAATAGTAGAGTTTCTCCTCGTTGTCCCATAGTGTGTAACCACCACCAGCAGCTATGCCGGGAATGCGTCGCAACTCAACCAATTCTCCATCGACAGGAGCATGGTAGCGATGATAGTTGTTGACATCGAGGAACATGTGGGTTAGAGACCCTCCGGCAAAAGCCTGATTATAGGCTGACTCCTTCCCTATCAGTTGGGCAATGTCCCTGATGCGGCACGTCTTGACTTGTACGTCGGTATATTCCAACTGGTTCTGGTCGTCTATCTTCCAAGTTTCCAGAGGAACAGCATCATTGTTAGGAGCTTTGATGGTAGCATCGGTAGGACAAATCACCGTTGCTTCGGCAATAGGTCGCTGGTCGGGCGAAATCAGACTGCGTGAGAAGAATTCGTTGAACGTCTTCCACCGGTTGCTGTTGCCATACCAACCTTGCGGCATACCCCAGTCAGAATCGTTCTTTATCATTTCATAATAGCTGTCGTTCCAACTCTCTTCAGTAGAAAGCCAGTCTCCCCAGCTCTGGCAATAGGTGCTCAGCCATGAGGCAAAGGGCTCTACGTATTCAACGGAAGGGTAGAAGTATCCTCGGTTCTTTAGCTCGTCCAAGGGCTGGTCAACGACAAACCAAAAGTAGCCTATTCCTTGGTCGGTGCGACCATAGAGTGACTTGCCATAGGCTGTGGGCGAGGGGTGTATCATGACATCCCAAGGCAGACAGCGGACATTGCGGTCGATGAAATAAAAAAACTCGTCAAGTGTCTGTGCAGGATTGTAGTTGCGGTCAGGATTGACGGCTGCTGCCTGGCTGATAGAGTGTTGCAGCAACTGGCGTACCTCTGTACTCTCGTCACAGATACGAATCAGTTCCTGTACGGGCTTGGTGTGTGGTGTGATGGGTGCTGGTGACGGCTGGTGACCATCATCCTCCGAGCATGAGGTCAAAATGACTCCTATGCCCGTCAGCAGTAACAATACCGATAGCTTCCACTTCATCATCGCTTCCTGGTTCCTTAGATTGTTTTTGTACAACTTTTACAATTCACTACACTTTCCAATCCTTGAACGTCTCGCAGATGGCAAGCAACTTGTCTTTTTGTTTGACGACACGCTCAACGAACCGCTCCTTACTGTTCTGAATGACAAATGCGGGGAAACTGTCGCTCAACGAGAGCCAGCTGACACCACGAACCGTACTGACAGTTGCTATCTGCTCCTTGCGGTGAGCAAACTCGGCGGCGTCCAGTCCTTCGAAATAGTACTCCAGAGCACGCTCATAGAAACGGATTCCCATTTCTCGAGGAAGACCGATGACCTTGTCGTAGTCTTCGCCGACAAAGGTTACCATAGCTGAATAGGCATGCCCTAAGTCGAGCAGCGGATGACCATATCCCACTTCGCCCATGTCAATCATCATCAACTCATCGCCTTGCATCATGGTATTCTTGATCTGTAGGTCGCAATGCAATAGGCGATGGGCTGGGGGAATACTGTCCATAATGCGCAGCATGAGATCGATAGACTGTGTGTCAAAATACTGGCTGATACGGTCAATGGCCCAGTGTACTCTGTCCATGGCGCTTGGGATATTCATATTCTCAGGAACCTCGATGGCATGTAACTTGCGGAAGACTCCTGCATACTGGCGAGCATAGTCGTCGAAACGTTCAGGATGCTGAAGAACACAGGTACTGAGGGTGTCGGCATCGAGTAGTTCATAGACCAGTCCGTATTGGCTTCCTACTCTGACCACGTCGAAGGATATGGCTGTAGGCATACCTAACAGGAAACTGGCTTTCGACTGGTTGATTTCGGACTGTACCTCACTGAGGGTCGTACCTTCGCGAAACACTTTGATAATGGTGTCTTCGTCTATGCGATAGACAGTGCCTACGCCGCCGATTCCCATGACGTCGCAACCGTCAATATTGATGGTGCGTAGTGCTTTCTCCACTTTCATAATCTGGGCAAAGCCCGTCATTTCCAGTACCTGATAAATGTCGGGCGACACCTCAATGATACGGAAGTTGGGATAGCTTTTCGCCAACATCAGCAATATGCGCAGTCCGGAACTGGAGAGATACTCCAGTTTACTGGCATCGCACACCAGTTCATTGATGGGACCGAAGGCTTTCAGCTGTTCTTCGATATCCTGCATGGCCTGCTGACTGGTCGCTGTGTCCAGTCTTCCTGCCATTGTTACGATAGCATTTCCATTTTGGTAGTTTGTTGTGATTTCCATCTTTAAAGTATTAGTCCTTTAACGAGTAGGTTACTGTTGTCACCACACGAACTTTCTTAATCCAGGGTGTGTTAGAGTCGCGGTCGTCTATCGAAAACTGCCCTTGGTCGGCACTGACAATCTTGTCCAGTTGAGAATGAGAGTTTTCTGCAAACTGCTGAGCGGTCTTCTCGGCATTTTCGATGGCTTCCTGCATCATCTTCGGCTTCATGGACTTGAACGACACGAACTCGTACTTGATGGGGTTCTCATAGCCTCCATCGACGATAGCTATGCCGTCCTTCAAGAGGTCACCCTGTCGGGCTATAATCTGTCGCACTTGTTTCACGTTCTGTGAAGTCACAGTGATGACGGAGGTTACGATGTAACGATAGGGCTGGTTTTTGTCTCCATACTCACGAGCGTTGAGGTCGATGACCAACGGAGCATTGATGGTTAGTTCGTCCTCTTTGATGCCATTGCTGACAAGGAAGTTCTTGATTTTACGCTGGGTGGTACCGATGCGGTCGTAGAGACCAGGAAGGTCGTTGCCTACCTCCTTGGAGACAATGGGCCAAGTCACTTTGTCGGCTTCTACCTCTTGCTCAGCCAGTCCTTTTACATTCACCCGACGGTCTTTGTTGGCAAAGTCATCAATGCCTGCCTTGATAAACCAGCCCAGCATGCAAATGCTCAGTGCTACGAGGGCTGCCGATATGATTTGTTTCTCTTTCATGTCTTTTATTTTCTATTGGAATGATAGATAATTGTCAATGATTATTATTCACAACTTGCAAAGTTACATTATTTTTTGAAAAAGGCGACAGACTGCTGTGTTAAGTAATATTAATTACTCGGTTTTCTGCGTTATTCGGTGAAAAAAGTCGTCACTTTCCTATTTGCCTTCCCATGCATCATGCGTGAGATAAATGGCAGCAACATCATGCCATAACTGGCGAACAGGCATATAGACGAGACCTTCGTGGGGCTGATCGGTGCCCCAGGAGTTTTTCAGAATATAGTAGGCATGGCGATTTTCATCGCGTGCCATGCCAACAATGCACATGGCGTGGCGTTCGCTTTCGAAACAGACAGGGTGGCGATGTCGCAAGGCACGGTTGACGCGGTGTCGCAACGTGTCTTTTGGAACGTTTAGCAGGCGGTTCTGTTCCCAATTGTCGGAAATGGGTACGACAATTTTTTGATAGTAGGGTGAGTCGGCGACGGTGGTTAGTGAGATGTATTCGTTAGGAGCACAGACGCTATGAGCAAACTCCAAGGGCGTGTAGCGGGCACCTAAGAGGAAAACCCAGCGGGGAGTACTCAGCTCGTCGGTGGCGTCGTCAGGCAGAACGTCATAGCCTACGATACCATACCTTTGCAGTAGGTTCAGGGCAGTCTGGCACATGGCGCGTTGGGTGTTTTTAGAGGAGTGGGGGAAAAATGAAGAGATATAAGTGGGCAGCATGCGACCGAGATACACGGGAGATAGGTTGACACTATCGCCACGCAGCAGGTGCTCGGTCTCGATGGTAGCGAGCATGGCATATGCCCAGCAAAGTTCCGTGTTGCCCTGGTTTTTGACGGGCGTCATCGGGAGCTGTACTTCGTGAGTGTAGCGATGATTGTCCTGCCATGACGGTCGCCGGCAGCCAGTCAGCAACAGGGATGAGGCGAGTAATGTTAGAAGGAGTGTGCGGTAGAGAAGCATGAGAGTTGCCGCTTAATAGTTTGACAGTCGGATGACGTTGTCGCAGAGACTGCTGACGGCAGGACGGTGGGTGATGAAAATCATGGTCTTGCTGTGACAGTAATCGAAGAGACGACGGAACAATTCGCGTTCGGTCTCTTCGTCGAGTGAAGAGCTGATTTCATCGAGCAGCAGCACGCTGCCTGGGCGTAGCAGACCACGGGCTATAGCGATTCGCTGTGCCTGACCCTCGCTCAGTCCGATACCGCGTTCACCCAGCATGGTGTCGATGCCGTCGGGCAGTTCGTGGACAAAATCGGCAATGGCGACATGTAGCACCGTGCGCAATTCTTCTTCGGTGGCATCGGGACGCGCCAGCAGTAGGTTGTAGCGCACAGTGCCGCTCATCAGTGTGTTGCCTTGAGGAACGAAGACAAAATGTTGTCGTGTGGCCTCGCTGACCGTCTCGCTACGACCGTCGGAGGCGGTGAGGGCGATAGTACCTGTGGTTGGCTTGACAAATGCTAACAACAGTCGGAACAGAGTGGTCTTGCCGATGCCCGTCTGTCCCATGATGGCTGTTTTGCTGCTTGGCGCAAAGTCGTGACTAAAACCATTGAGTATGGAACGCTCGTCGGAGGCGTAAGTGAAGGTGAGGTCTTTTATTTCTACCCCCAAGGGAGAGGTGTAATTATCAAAAATTGATGATTGTTCGTCGCCTGTCGAACGTTTGACAGTTTTTGTCTTCAATTCCTCCAGACGGTCGATGCTGGCAGTGGCATAGAAAAAGTGTGGCATCATGTTGAGGAGGTTGAGAATAGGATGCTGTATCTGACCCACTAATTGCAAGAAGCTGGTCATCACACCAAAGGTGATAACACCGTTGCGCAACTGCAATCCTCCCCAAACAAAGGCTAACAGGTAGCCCAAACTGAAAGTCATAGCAAGCAGCAGACGGCTGATAACGGTAAAACGGGTACGTCGTAGCACTCTATTCATCAGCTGACCTTGTTGGTTGTCTAAACGTTCCGTCACCCACTGCTCACTGCCCAGCGAACGTAGTACGGCATTATGCTCCATGCCCTCTTGTACTTGCATCTGGATATAACTCTCCTGCTGGCGGATGTCCAGTGTCATGGTGCGGAGGCGGTGAGCAAATAACTTGCCAAAACCTACTACTAATGGCGTGATGAGTATAAGCATGAGGGCCAGTCTGCCGTCCATGGAATACATAAGAATAAAGGCGCCAACCAGCTGGACACCAGTCACTATGAACTGCGGCAAGAGGGTCGTGGTGACATTGGCCACCGTATCGATGTCTTTTGACATGCGGGAAGTGACGTCACCTGAATGTAACTGGTCCTCGAACATCTGACGACGGAATAGGCGACTGAATACGCGCAGCCGGATGTTGTTTGACTGGAAAGTGGCAGCCGTAGTGGTCATATAGTAATATACCTGCCGTAGCAGGATAGCAGCTACGACGACCGTCACCAGTTTCGCTATCATGTATAGCACATCGTCGTTGTTGCCCGTTCGGATGGTGACGTCGATGAACTGCTTGCTGAGCCATATCATCAACAACCCAAGCAGTACTTGGGTGATGCCGGCAATGATGCGAACGGTCGTGTTCCATCGGATGCCCGCCATGTTACGCCATATCCAAACGATATACTTCATACTATAATGTTTTCGGAGAGCAGGGGTAAGAGGTCTTATTCAACAATGCCCAGTTCCTGCCATTGTGTTACCATCTTTTCTACGTCCTGCTGGGCGTCTTCGGCGCTGACCTCGTATTCATCGCAGAGTGCTTTGGTGAGGCTGTTGATGTTAAAATCGCCCATTTCACCGGCTTTTTCCCACAGCCATGCCGCTGTTTCGTTGAGGCTGATGAGTTTGCCGAAGTCAATGGTTCCCAAACCTTCGCCAACGATGACGTGTTCACCGCAGACGGTGCGCAGTACAAATCCTTCTTTTTGTTTCATGTGTATGGTGTTTTTTGTTAATATTTCCACTTTAAGTAAGTTCGCTTATAAATGGCGAGAATCCACCGTCTGACGGGTAGTAGGTTCCACCAGAAGCGACTCGCCTTGAGGCGCCATGGTGTATAGAGATTCTTATGGATGCCTTTCGGCGTTACAACATTGACTGCCAGTGCCACCACCTCGTCCAAACGACAATGTTCCACACCGGCAATGTTGCCATCGCCCATCAGTGTTACTTGGTCACCATCGATGCGTATAATACGGTGAACGACATAGCGACAACCTTCCACCCATGCCAGTACGACGTGTCCAACTTGTAAATGATCGGGTTTGACAAGATCAACACTCTCTTTGCTACCAATGATAAAAGGTAACATGCTATAGCCCTTGACGGGGAATGTCACGCGCAGGCCTTCGTTGACTAACTGGATGGCATTGCGAATAATTTCGTTGTCGGAAATCTGCGTCATGGCTTGATGGTTTTTGAACATAGCTGGGCTGCAGCTTCATCGGGTAAGCACTCTAAATGCCATACCGCCACTTCGCCAGCCAACAGATTCTCGGTCTGGTGCAAACCTTCTGCCACCTGTTTGTCCCATCGTTTGCCGGAAATGGAGGGTACTAAGGCTGCATAAGCTTCCAGCGGGCGTAGCCGTCTTATTTTATTATAAGGAGCCTGACTTAGCTGCACGATGCCGCCAATGGGGTAGCTGACGTTGCGATAGCAGGGCGTTTTTCCACTCCAGGGGGAGCCAAAAACGTAGAATCCATCGGGCATTCTGCGTACAACGGGGTTGTCGTCATTGACCAACTCTGTACCGCTGATATGTTTCAGCCATAGTCCTGAATGGGTGCTTTTTCCAGTACCGCTTTTTCCTAAGAACATGTATGCATAGCCGTCACAGCTGACTACTGAGGAGTGAAAAAGCGCTGTCTGTAGATTGGAGGTGGCAAGGGCATACATCACCATCAGCGCATTATTGATGCCAAATAGAGGCTCTTTTTCCAGCACAACGATGGCTGATTTGTATTGCCGGTCAGTTACCATACGAGCTGCACAATGTCCCCACAACTGAAATTCGAAATAGGGCTGCCTGTTTACTTGACCTGCTAATATTTGAGATCCGTCATCGTCCTGATGCATTTCGACGGTGAGGTCGTCAATATGAGGAAATTCGGAAGCAGGCACAATGCGTAATGAGAAGATGCTGTCGTCGCTCTTTGTAGTTGTAAAAGGAGCATATTGTCCCATTTCATCGATAATGGGGCAGCCTTGTGGCACTTCCAACGAAAAGACGTGCTCTGCTACACGATAATAGTATGTTTGAGTCATGTTATTTATCTGACTTATAGATAATCTTGTTGGCTCCTGAAGTAATGACAATTTCGTCACGATGGCCTTCCATGAAAGTATCGATATGGCGCTTACGCTTGTTCTCGAAAATTTCATCAACGGCAATTAGAATGCCGGTCTCTTCCACGTCGCCAAAGCCATAGTTGATGGCAGTGCCGAAAAGTTTCATGGTCGGCGAAAGTCCCATGTATGCATTGACCAATGGTGGAATGTTATAGCCTAATTTGCGGATTTCCGTGTTCAGCGTGATGTAGTCTTCCTTGAAATTATCCTTGCAGAAAAGAGCCTCCAATTCTGATGCGTCGGTTTCAATTTTTAGCGGTTTTAGCGGGATAATCAGATGGTCTTTGTCATCGAAGTATTTGTTTAGGAAATACAATATCATGTCGCGTCCACGGCGGATGTAGCTGGGATACATGGTCATCTTTCCAAAGTAATATTTGATGCTGGGGCGGATGACGGTCAATGCCCCTAATCCGTCCCATAGGTTGTCGAGGGCGAATAGGCTCTTGGCTCCCATGCGCGATGACTGATAGGGCAGTGACACGAAAGAACGTCCTAACTCTGCTGTCCAGGGGGCATAGTCACGTAAGAATTTCTCTGAGAAGTGGAACATGTGGCTGGTGGCAAGAATGGGTTGCCCGTTGTCGTCGTACTGCCAGTCGGTTCCCAGCAGGTAACGATACCCTCCGATAATTTCTTCCTCGTCAGGATTCCATACAATGAGTTGTTTATAGCAGTTATCACATGTGTCGAATTCATCTATGTCTGACGCTTTGCCAGTGCCACCTCCTGCCTCTCGAAAGACGATCTCTCGCAAGCGTCCAATCTCGTCCATTACGTGAGGGGCGTTGTGGGCGGTGACGATGTAGATTTCGTTGTTGCTTTTGTTCGTCATGCGCAATTGCTTGTCGGGCGTAAGTTCGCTCTTAAGCAATTCTTTGGGTACAGGAGGAATAATTGGTTGTTCCATTGGTTCTCGATTGCTGAAAAGTTTAGTATTGTTTTATAACGTGTATATACTGTCTTGTACGAATTTTGCCCATTCCATCGGAGTCTTACTTTTGTCGAAGGTCTGCCAGGGGATAGGTTTTCCAATGCTTATTTGGAAAGTTTTCCCCACATTCTTGTACATCTCGTCAACCAAGAAGAGCATGGCAAGATTGAAAGGTAGGAAGCGGTCGGAGAAGTTGGCCAAACGATAGAAGAAGTTGGAGTTCTGTCCCTCAAAGTGGATGGGTACTATGTCTCGATGATATTCTATGCTCTTGCTGACAAATGTCTTGCTCCAAGGTATGTCTCGAACGATTCCTTTTTTGCGACGTGAACAGAGTCCGGCAGGAAACATCAGCATGTGGTTGTCACTCTCAAACCCCGCTTTCACCAACGTTGGGAAATTTCGCCCTTGTTTACCAGTCTTATTGATAGGGATGCATAACGGAGCCAGTCCGGGAAGGTACATCAGCAGATCGTTGACCAGGTATCGGAAACGACTGTCGTAATGGCGCCCTATAATTGCTCCAAGTGCCACACCGTCGATGCCTCCCAAAGGATGGTTGGATACAAAGGTATAAAGGTGGCCATCGTCTTTGGGCGGCAGATTTTCTATGCCCGAAATCTCAAGTTTCATCTGCAAATATTCCACGCAAGCTTCCAACCAGGGAGTTCCAGTCTTGTCGCGCGACTCCCAAAGGAATTTGTTTACTTCGTCCTGATGAACGATGCGTTTCAACCATGACAATAGTGGGCGGGGCACCCATTTTGCTTTGGAGCCCATCTTGTTGGCAATAATCTGGTCGATGTCTATTGTCTTCTCTATCAGCATATTTTGTTTCTCTCTTGACTGTTTTCGTGATTACAGCTTGCAAATTTACAGAAAATTGCTGAAAGAGGGGACACTCTTTAAGAAAATTTGTCGAAAAAATACATTTTCTCAAATTTTCCTATCATTTATTATATTAAATCAGATCATTTCCCCCACTTTTGTAATAAAAGTACAATTCACTGATTTACAATAAGATAATCTTCTTTCGATAATCTTTTAATTTTTATTCACTAAAAAAAGTGGAGAAATGTGGGGAAATTATCTGGAAATTAATTACCTTTGCAACCGAATCCATATTTTATAATAAGAACACATGCGATTGATAGGTAATATTGAGGCCAAGGTTGATGCGAAAGGACGCGCCTTTCTGCCAGCTACTTTCCGCAAGGTTTTGCAGGCGAGTAGCGAGGAAAAGCTCGTGCTTCGTAAGGATGTGTTTCAGCCTTGCTTGGTCCTCTATCCTGAGTCGGTATGGAATGAACAAATGGATTTGCTTCGCCAACGATTGAACAGATGGAACAAGCGTCAGCAAGACGTGTTCCGAAAATTTGTCAGCGAGGTGGAGATACTGACGCTTGACGGCAATGGGCGTTTTCTCATTCCTAAGCGCTATCAGCGAATGGCAGATATCGTGCAAGACATTAAGTTCGTAGGAATGGGAGATACGATAGAAATTTGGAGTAGTCAACGAGCTGAGCAACAGCAGATGTCGCCAGAAGACTTTGAATCAGCGTTGGAAGAGCTGATGGCCGATGTCTCTCATGAGCAACAATGAAGAACCACCATGAATATAACGACGGCAGAGACATACCATGTTCCGGTTCTTCTCAAGGAGAGCGTTGACGGGCTGGGAATCCTGCCCGATGGAATTTATGTGGATGTGACTTTTGGAGGTGGGGGTCATTCTAAGGAAATACTCTCGCGTTTAGGGAAAAAGGGACATCTGTATAGCTTTGACCAAGATGCTGATGCGGAGCAAAATATCGTTGCAGATGATAGATTTACGTTTGTCAGAAGCAACTTTAGATATGTTAGCAACTGGATGGCATATTACGGTGTGGAGAAGATTGATGGCTTGTTAGCTGATCTTGGTGTGTCGAGTCATCATTTCGACGATGAGACGCGAGGCTTTTCCTTCCGGTTTGAGGAGGCCCCGTTAGACATGCGAATGAACAAGCGGGCAGGCAAGACCGCAGCCGATATACTGAACAACTATAGCGAAGAACGTCTGGCAGATGTGTTTTACCTTTATGGGGAACTGAAAAATGCCAGAAGACTGGCAAAGATGATAGCCAATGCTCGTCAGCAACAACCTATTAGGACAACTGCAGATTTTGGTCGCATCATAGAGCCTCTGATGAGTGCTGAAAGAGAGAAGAAGGAATTGGCAAAAGTCTATCAGGCCCTGCGTATAGAGGTCAATCACGAGATGGATGCTCTGAGAGACATGCTAAAAGGAGCTACACATTTGCTGCGATCTGGGGGGCGTCTCAGTGTGATTACCTATCACTCGCTGGAAGACCGATTGGTAAAGAACGTGATGAAGGCAGGCAATGTTGACGGAAAGGTTCAGCAAGACTTCTTCGGACGCATCAGCAGTCCTTACAAACTGGTGAACAAGTTGATAACTCCCACTGACGAGGAACTTGAGCAAAATCCCAGAAGTCGTAGTGCAAAACTTAGAATAGCAGAAAAGATTTAAACAATAACATGGCAGAAGACATCAACAAAGAAGAGCAGCAGCTGGCGGACGGCAAAGAGCAGGACGGCAAGCAGAATCAGGCAGACGCCCGACTGCAAGAAGCTCTGAAGAAAATCGAGGAGACGGCTACGGAGGAAGACCCGCGGCCTTCGCAGCATTTGTCGCTGCGCACCATTCTGGGTGGTGAACTGCTCAGTACGGAGATGGTTCGTTCGCAAATATGGCTGTTTGTGTTGATAGTTGTCTTTACCATTGTCTATGTGGCGTTCCGCTATCAGTGTCAGCAGGACATGCTGACCATCGATAAGATGGAAGAGCAGTTGAAGGATTCCAAGTTCAAGGCTTTGTCGTCATCGAGTACCCTCACGGAGAAATGCCGTGAGAGTCATGTCCTCGACATCTTGAAGCAGAGCAACGACTCGCTGTTGCATCAAGCCGATCAGCCACCTTATATTATAGAAGTACCTGAAGAGTAACGATTCTGAAAGAGAGTAACAGAGCTGTATGAGCAAATTTAACACAGATAAAGTCATGCCACGTTATATGGCAATTGCCTTGTTCCTGACGGTGCTGGGCTTTATCATCATAGGTAGGGCCTTCTACATCATGACGGCTAAAAGGCAGTATTGGACGGAGGTTGCCGACCGCCTGAAGCGAGATAGCGTCGTCGTCAAGCCCAATCGTGGCAATATCCTCAGTTGCGATGGTCAGCTCATGGCCAGCTCTATTCCTGAATACCAGATATTCATGGACTATCAAGCTGCCGCTTTTGAGGACGGTGACTCGCTGTGGCTTGACAAGCTTGATTCTATTTGTGACGGATTGGCTCAGATATTCCCTTCTAAGACCGCTGAAGAATTCAAGGTGCACCTGGAGGAAGGTCGCCATAAAGTTACTAAAAACGGTTCAAAGGGAGCCCGCCACTGGCCGATTTGGAAGCGTCGCATCAAATATGGTACCTACATGGAAGTGAAGAAACTGCCTTTCTTCAACATGCCCAAATACAAGAGCGGTTTCCACGAGGAGGAGTTTAATGCGAGAAACCGACCTTTTGGAACGTTGGCTTTGCGAACGGTAGGCGGTATGTATGGTGCTAAAGACTCAGCATACTACGGTCTTGAGTTGAGCTACGACTCTTTGTTGCGTGGCACACCAGGCATCACGGGACGTCGTAAAGTGTTGAACAAATACATGAATATCCCAGTGACGCTTCCTATAGACGGTGCTGACGTGGTGACAACCATTGATGTCAACATGCAGGACTTGGCAGAACGTTCTCTGTTGGATGAGCTGAAGCTCATTAACGGAGAAATGGGTGTGGCCATTCTGATGGAAGTGGCAACGGGCGATGTGAAGGCCATTGTTAACATGATGCGCTTCTACGACCAGCAGGGCAATCCTTACTATGCGGAGGCTGTCAACTCTGCTATCAGCTACCGTTGCGAGCCAGGCTCCGTGTTCAAGGTTGCTTCCTTCCTGGTAGCGCTGGATGACGAGGTGGTTGATACCAGCTATGTCATTCATACGGGTAGTGGAGTGAGGGAGATGCATGGCCGCTGGATGAAAGACCATAACTGGCGTCGTGGTGGCTATGGCGACATCAATGTGGCTCGAACGCTGGAAGTCAGTTCTAACATAGGTGTCAGCCACGTCATCGATCATTTCTATGGCAGCAATCCCGAGCGCTATGTCAAAGGACTCTACCGTGTAGGCATTGCCGAAGATTTGCAGATTCCCTTGGTAGGTTACCAGAAACCTTATATTCGCATGCCAGATACTAAGACGACAGACCGCTCGAAATATTGGAGTAAGACGACGCTTCCCTGGATGTCGATAGGTTACGAAACGCAGATAGCTCCTATCAATACCGTTACGTTCTACAACGCCATTGCCAATAATGGTAAGATGATGCGTCCTCGTCTAGTGAAACGAGTGGTGAAGAACGGAGAGACGGTTGTAGAATTCCAGCCGCAGGTAATCAAAGAGCGTATTGCCAAGCCTAAGGCCATCAAAACCATGCAGACCGTGTTAGAGCATGTCGTCAGTCAGGGATTGGGCCGTAAGGCAGGTTCCAAGCTCTTTAAGGTGGCAGGAAAGACAGGTACTGCGCAGGTTGCAGACCAGCATGGCAGCTATCACTCTGGCGTCACTCGCTATTGGCTGTCGTTCTGTGGATATTTCCCTGCCGACAATCCTCGCTACACCTGTATTGTCTGTCTGAAGAAGACTGGACTTCCCGCTTCGGGTGGTGGCATGAGTGGTGTAGTGTTCCACCATATTGCAGAGGGTGTGATGGCGCGTAACCTAAAGATGAAAGTGGATGATGCCCACGACGAACATTCTGTCGTTATTCCCGATGTGAAGTCAGGAAACATTGCTGCCGCCAGTCAGGTATTGACACAACTGGGCATTGCTACTAACAGCCATTGGGGAACGTCGTACGACTATACCACACCTATCTGGGGTGTTGCCGAGCAAAAGCCCAAGAGTGTTCAACTCACGAAGGTAAAGATGAATGAAAATGTCGTTCCCGATGTGACAGGAATGGGTGCGAGAGATGCTGTCTATCTGTTGGAGAACTACGGCATCCGTGTGAAGCTGCACGGTCGTGGCAAAGTGAAACACCAGAGCTATGCTGCAGGAAAGCCCATCATCAAAGGTAGTGAGTGTATTTTGACATTAGAATAATAAATAATATAATAAGGTATATGAAACTGAGCGAACTGCTGAAATATGTGACACCTATCTCCATCAAGGGTGATGCCGATGTAGAGATTACCGGTGTGAACATCGACTCGCGTAGAATAGAGGACGGTCATCTCTTTGTGGCTATCAAAGGAACTCAGACCGATGGTCACCGCTTTATTCCCAAGGCTCTCGAGTTGGGAGCAAAAGCCGTATTGTGTGAGGACCTGCCAGACGAGGAAACCCTCTCCGTCAGCGGTGCTACCTTCGTACAGGTGGCATCTACGGAAGATGCTGTCGGTCCGGTGGCTACCGTTTTCTTTGGCGAGCCTTCGCTGAAGCTGAAACTGGTGGGTGTTACGGGAACCAACGGCAAGACTACCATCGCCACCTTATTATATAATATGTTCCGCCAATTCGGGCATCGTTGTGGATTGCTCTCTACCGTCTGCAACTATATTGAGGGCGAAGCCATTCCTGCCGACCATACCACTCCTGACCCCATAGAGCTCAACATGCTGTTGGCAAAGATGGTGGAAGCAGGCTGTGAATATGCCTTTATGGAATGCTCCAGCCATGCCATTGCCCAGAAGCGCATTGGCGGGCTGAGGTTTGCCGGTGGTTTGTTTACCAATCTGACGCGCGACCATTTAGACTATCATAAAACTTTCGAGAACTATCGTGATGCCAAGAAAGCTTTCTTTGACGGTCTGTCCAAGAATGCCTTTGCCATTACCAATGCTGACGACAAGAACGGCATGGTGATGGTACAAAACACGAAAGCCAAGGTGAAGACCTATTCCGTTCGTCAGATGGCCGATTTCCGTGCTCGTATCATCGAGTGTCATTTCGAGGGCATGTACCTCGAGATGGATGGTCATGAAGTGGGCGTGCAGTTCATTGGAAAGTTCAATGTCTCAAACCTCTTGGCAGTCTATGGCGCAGCGGTCATGCTCGGAAAGAATCCTGAGGATATCTTGCTGATTATGAGTACGCTGAAGAGTGTTGCCGGTCGTTTGGAACCCATCCGTTCAGCAGAAGGTGTGACGGCTGTTGTAGATTATGCTCATACTCCCGATGCGTTGGAGAATGTCCTCAACGCCATTCACGAGGTTTTGGAGGGTAAGCAAGGTAAGGTGATTACTGTCTGTGGCGCCGGTGGTAACCGCGACAAAGGCAAGCGTCCGCTGATGGCTCAGGAAGCCGTCAAACAGAGCGACCGTGTTATCATCACCAGTGACAATCCTCGTTTTGAAGAGCCTCAGGACATCATCAATGATATGCTGGCAGGACTGGACCAGAAGCAGATGAAGAAAGTGGTCAGTATTGTTGACCGTAAGGAGGCTATCCGCACGGCTTGCATGATGGCTGAGAAAGGCGATGTCATCCTCATTGCCGGCAAGGGCCATGAGGACTATCAGGAAATCAAGGGAGTGAAGCATCACTTCGACGACCGCGAGATTGTTAGAGAAATATTCGGCGTGACTCAATAGTAAATTGTAAATAGTCAAATTGTAAATAAAAAATATGTTATACTACATCTTTAGATTCTTAGAACAATACAATATTCCAGGAGCCCACATCTGGTCGTATATCTCCTTCCGTTCGCTGCTGGCACTGATTCTGTCGCTGATTATCTCAGCGTGGTTTGGTGAATACTTCATCAAGTGGATGAAGCGTAAGAACAGAGTTGAGACCGCCCGCGACAAGAGCATCGACCCCTTTGGAGAGTCGAAGGCAGGCACTCCCACCATGGGCGGTATCATTATCATTGTCAGCATCCTCGTACCCGTGTTGTTGCTGGGACGTATGCGCAACATCTACCTGCTGCTGATGATTGTCACGACCGTCTGGTTGGGCTTTCTGGGCTTTAGGGACGACTATATCAAGGTCTTCAAGAAAAAGAAGGAAGGTCTGAAGGGAATTTATAAGGTAGCAGGACAGGTGCTGTTAGGCTTTGTGGTAGGACTGACGCTTTGGCTGAGTCCTGATGCCGTTATCCGTGAGAATATCTCCGAACCACAGCAGAACCAGGAGATGGTCATCAAGCATAAGCCTGAGGCAGTGAAGTCGTTGCACACCACGATACCCTTTATCAAGAATCACAACCTGAACTATTCGGAAGTGATGTCGTTTGCTGGCGATTATAAAGTTGCGGCAGGATGGATTCTCTTTGTCATCATGACGATTATTGTGGTGACAGCGGTGTCGAACGGTGCCAACTTGAACGACGGAATGGATGGCATGTGTGCCGGCAACTCCGCTATCATTGGTGTGGCGCTGATGATCTTTGCGTACGTCTCGTCACACATTGTCTATGCAGCCTATTTCGACATTATGTACATCCCTGGCTCGCAGGAGTTGGTAGTGTTCCTCAGTGCCTTTATCGGTGCCATGATAGGTTTCCTGTGGTATAACGCCTATCCGGCTCAGGTGTTTATGGGCGATACCGGTTCACTGACTATCGGCGGTATTATCGGCGTTTGTGCCTTGATTATCCATAAAGAGTTGATGCTTCCGCTGCTTTGCGGCATCTTCTTTATCGAGAGCTTGAGTGTGATTATTCAGACACAGTGGTTCAAATACCAGAAAGGGAAGGGAAAGCGAGTCCGCGTCTTCCGTTCTACCCCTATTCATGATACCTTCCGTCGGTTAGACTCTCAGCTGGACGAGACGAGCACCTATCTGCTGAAGAATTGGCCGCACCGTCCTTTCCATGAGTCGAAGATTACCATTCGTTTCTGGATTGTCACCATTATATTAGCAGCATTAACGATTATAACATTGAAGATAAGATGAGTAAGATAGCCATTTTAGGAGCAGGAGAGAGTGGTGCCGGAGCAGCCGTTTTGGCCAAGAAACAAGGATTCGATGTGTTTGTCAGCGATATGTCCAAGATTGCTGACAAATACAAGCAGATGCTGGACGACCGTCAGATAGCCTGGGAAGAAGGACAGCATACCGAGGATAAGATTCTCGATGCTGACGAGGTCATCAAGAGTCCTGGTATTCCCGATACGGCTCCTATGATTGTCAAGATCAAGGAGAAGGGTATCCACATCATCAGCGAGATAGAGTTTGCTGGTCGCTATACTGACTCCAAGATGATTTGTATTACCGGTTCTAACGGCAAGACCACCACGACGTCGCTCATCTACCATATCTTCAAGAAGGCAGGCTACGACGCAGGTCTGGCAGGCAACATCGGTCATTCGCTGGCCCTGCAGGTGGCCGAAGACCCTCATGCCTACTACATCATTGAACTCAGTTCTTTCCAGCTTGACAATATGTACGACTTCCGTGCCAATATTGCCATTCTACTCAATATCACTCCTGACCATCTGGACCGTTACGACTTCAAGATGCAGAACTATGTCGATGCCAAGATGCGTATCATCCAGAACCAGACACCGCAGGATGCCTTCATCTACTGGAACGACGATCCCATCATCAAGCAGGAGCTGGAGAAGTATCACATTCAGGCCATTCAGTACCCCTTCTCAGAATTGAAGGAGAAAGGCTCTATCGGTTATATCGAGGAAGGACAGTACAAGATTGAGCAGCCCATGCCTTTCAATATGGAGCAAGAAGCCCTCAGCCTGACTGGCAAGCATAACATCTACAACTCGCTGGCAGCTGGTATCGCTACGAATATCGCTGGTATCAAGAAAGAGGTCATCCGTCAGTCGCTCAGCGACTTCCCCGGTGTGGAACATCGTCTTGAGAAGGTTTGTATGGTCCGTGGCGTGCAGTATATCAACGACTCGAAAGCCACTAACGTCGATGCGTGCTGGTATGCCTTGGAGTCGATGAAGACCAAGACCGTCCTCATCATCGGAGGCAAGGACAAAGGTAACGACTACGACCCCATCAAGCCGCTGGTGAAGGAGAAGTGTGCCGCACTGGTCTATCTTGGTGCCGACAACCAGAAGTTGCATGACAACTTCGACTCTTTGGGAATTCCCGTTCGTGACACCCATTCCATGAAGGAGTGCATCCAGGCTTGCTATGAACTGGCAGAGCCAGGAATGACGGTGTTGCTGTCGCCCTGCTGCGCTTCCTTCGACCTCTTTAAGAACATGGAAGATCGCGGCGAGCAGTTCAAGGAACTGGCAAGAAATCTTTAATACCCTCATACACCATAGATAGCGATTCATTATGAACAAGAAAATAGGCAATATCTTCAAAGGCGACAAGGTCATCTGGATGGTGTTCTTCTTCCTTTGCATGATTAGTATCGTTGAAGTCTTCTCGGCCTCCAGCGGACTGACCTATAAGAGCCATAACTATGTGGGTCCCATTGCCTATCATACAGGCACTATTATCGTGGGCGTCGTGGTGGCCATCATCACGTTGAACATCCCCTGTCGTTATTTCAAGCTGATGACGCCGTTCCTGATGCTCCTCACGGGTCTGTTGCTACTCATCGTGATGTTTGGTGGTGGTAAGAGCACCAATGACGCCAGCCGCTGGATCAGCATCTTAGGATTTACCGTCCAGCCGTCAGAGATTGCCAAGGGTACCATTGTGCTGGTTGTGGCGCAGATACTCAGTGCCATGCAGCGTGAGAACGGTGCCGACCGCCAGGCCTTCAAGTGGATTCTGTGGATTACCATTCCCACCTGTCTGCTGATAGGCTTTGAGAACCTGTCAACGGCAGCGCTGCTGTTTGGCGTCGTTGTCCTGATGATGTTCATCGGTCAAGTGCCTATGCGCCAGATGTTGAGGCTGGTAGGAGTGTTGGTCCTGTGTGCATTCTTCGCTGTCAGCATGGTGATGTTGGTCGGTCACGATAAGTCGAAGGAAGAAACGGCACAGACCACCATTGTAGAACAGACCGACCAGCCTAAGAAGAAGAGTAAGCTGGAGAAGATACTGCACCGTGCCGATACGTGGAAGAGTCGTATCATGAAGTTTGGCAAGGACGATGTGTCTCCTCAGGAGTATGACTTGGACAAAGACGCTCAGGTGGCACATGCCAATATCGCCATCGTGTCGAGTGGCGTGGTCGGCAAGGGCCCTGGACAGTCTGTCGAGCGCGACTTCCTGGCGCAGGCCTTCTCAGACTTCATCTATGCCATCATCATTGAGGAGTTGGGAATTGTGGGAGCCGCCTTCGTGGCTTTCCTCTATATCATTCTGCTCTATCGCTGTGCACGGATAGCCAGTCGTTGTGAAAACAATTTCCCAGCCTTCTTGGCCATGGGCCTGGGACTGTTGCTGGTCATTCAGGCTACCTTCAACATGATGGTTGCCGTCGGCTTGGCTCCTGTGACGGGTCAGCCGTTGCCGCTCATCTCCAAAGGTGGCACCTCGACCATCATCAACTGCATCTATATTGGCACCATTTTGAGTGTCAGCCGCTCGGCAAAAATGAAGAAAGAGAAAGAATTTGAGAGTAAGCTGGTTTAATTTCAATAAAAATGATTACCTTTGCAGGTACTATATAATTTAAAGACTATGAGTAGTGAATTAAGAGTGATTATCAGCGGTGGCGGTACGGGAGGCCACATCTTCCCCGCCGTGTCTATAGCCAATGCCGTCAAGGACTTGCGCCCTGATGCAAAGATACTTTTTGTCGGTGCCTTGGGACGCATGGAGATGCAGCGTGTTCCTGCTGCGGGATATGACATCAAGGGTCTGCCCATCCAAGGCTTCGACCGTAAAAACCTGCTGAAGAACGTCAAGGTTCTCTACAAGATATGGAAGAGCCAGCGCATGGCTCGCCAGATTATCAAGGAGTTCCGTCCGCAGGTCGCTGTCGGCGTTGGCGGATATGCCAGCGGCCCCACCTTGAACATGGCGGCTGCTCAGGGCATTCCCTGCCTGTTACAAGAGCAGAATTCCTATGCCGGCGTCACCAACAAGCTCCTTGCCAAGAAAGCTGCCAAGATTTGTGTGGCTTACGAGGGTATGGAACGTTTCTTCCCTGCAGAGAAAATCATGCTGACCGGCAATCCCGTTCGTCAGCAGTTATTGGAAAGTACCGTCACTCGCGAGGCTGCCGTTCGCTCCTTTGGCCTCGACCCTGAGAAGAAGACTATCCTCTTGGTAGGTGGTAGCTTAGGGGCACGCACTATCAACGAGAGCGTGCTGCAGCATTTGGACCTGATCAAGAATGGCGATGTGCAGTTCATCTGGCAGACCGGCAAGTTCTATAGTGCCGAGATTGCCGAACGTCTGAAAGGTCATGAGATGCCGCAACTGAAGGTCTTAGACTTTATCAGCGACATGGCTGCTGCCTACAAGGCTGCCGACCTGGTCATCAGCCGTGCCGGCGCCAGCTCTGTCAGCGAGTTCTGTCTGTTGGGCAAGCCCGTTATTCTCGTTCCCTCGCCCAACGTGGCAGAAGACCATCAGACCAAGAACGCCCTGGCGTTGGTTCATCGTGACGCTGCGCTCTATGTCAAGGATGTTGAAGCCAAAGAGAATCTGTTGCCTTTGGCCATCGCTACCGTTCATGACGATGCCAAGTTGGAAAGTCTCAGTAAGAACGTGCTGAAGTTGGCATTGCCCGACTCCGCAAGAATCATCGCACAAGAAGTAATAAAGTTAGCAGAAAATGGAAAGTAAGGATTTGAAAGCAATATATTTTGTAGGAGCCGGTGGCATCGGTATGAGTGCCATTGCTCGCTACTTCTTGAAGAAAGGCCTCGTGGTCGCAGGCTACGACAAGACACCCAGCGCCTTAACGCGACAGTTGGAGAAGGAAGGCATGCTCATCCATTATGAGGAGAATGTCGATGCTATTCCTGCCGCCTGCCGCCAGCCTGAGTCCTGTTTGGTTATCTATACACCGGCAATACCCGCTGAGCATCAGGAATTGCAGTATTTCCGCCAACATGGTTTTGACATCCAAAAGCGCGCTCAGGTGTTAGGCACGCTGACGCGACAGCATAAAGGCCTCTGTGTGGCAGGAACGCACGGTAAGACCACCACATCAACCATGTGTGCCCATATCATGCACCAGAGTCATCTCGACTGTAATGCCTTCTTGGGAGGTATCTCCAAGAATTACGGTACCAACTACATCCTCTCCGACAGCGACTACGTTGTCATCGAGGCCGACGAGTTCGACCGCTCGTTCCACTGGCTGTCGCCCTATATGACCGTGATTACCTCCACCGACCCCGACCACTTGGACATCTATGGTACCAAGGAAGCCTATCTGGAGAGTTTCCGTCACTATACGGAACTGCTGCAGCCCGGCGGTGCCTTGATTATCCATCGCGGACTGGAGATGCAGGAGTCGCTGCCCGCTGGTGTGCGCCGCTATGACTATGCGTTGACCGAGGGCGACTTCCATGCAGAGAATATCCGTATCGATAACGGCGAAATCACCTTCGACTTCATCTCACCCTTTGAGAGCGTGCGGAATGTGGAGTTAGGCCAGCCCGTCCCCATCAATATCGAGAATGGTATTGCCGCTATGGCGATGGCTCAGTTGGCAGGCTGTACTGCCGAGGAGTTGCGCAACGGCATGAAGACCTATGGAGGTGTTGAGCGTCGCTTTGACTTTAAGATCAAGACCGACCGCTTGGTGTTCCTGAGCGACTATGCCCACCATCCGAAGGAAATCTACCAGAGTGCCCGCAGCATCCGTGAGCTGTATCGCAACAGGAAGATTACCGCCATCTTCCAGCCACATCTCTACACCCGCACTCGCGACTTCTATAAAGATTTTGCCGATGCGCTGAGTCTGCTGGACGAGGTGGTGCTCACCGAAATTTACCCTGCCCGCGAGCTGCCCATCGATGGTGTAACGTCGCAGCTGATTTATGACCATCTGCGCCCCGGCATCGAGAAAAAGCTCATCCAGAAGGCTGACGTGTTAGACTTTGTTCGCACTCACGACTTTGACGTGCTCATCGTGTTAGGTGCTGGCGACTTAGACAACCAGGTGCCTCAGATGGCAGAGATTTTAATGACCAAGAACCCTCAATAACGATAAAAGGATGTATATGTCACATGTTTTAAAAAAGACTGCAATCATACTGATAGACATGCTGCTGGCTGTCTATCTGTTGCTGGCTGTGACTGCATTCAATCGCCCTGACGAGCAGAGCGAAGTCTGCACGGAGGTGAATATCCACATCCAGGAGGGTGCTGTCAAGGGTTTCCTGAGTGCCGATGAGGTGAAGACGTTGTTGAAGAGAGCCCGCCTTTATCCGTTAGGCGACCCCATCAGCAAGGTCGATGTTCGCAAGATGGAAGAGACGCTCATCCAGAATCCTTTCATCAAGACCGCCCAGTGTTACAAGACGCAGACCGGTCGCGTTCACGTCAGCATCACCCAGCGCCTGCCGGTTATCCGCGTGAAAGCCGACAATGGCGAGGACTATTATGTTGACGAGCAAGGCAACATTATGCCCAATACCTATTTTGCCAGCAATCTGGTCATTGCCACAGGTAACATCCAGCGCAAGTATGCTCAGAAAGTGCTGACCCGCATCGGGCGCTATCTGGCGCAAGACCCGTTGTGGAGCAATCAGATAGAACAGATTAACGTACTCTCTGACGGCACGATAGAAATGGTACCGCGCGTCGGCGAACATATTATATATTTGGGAGCTCCCACACGTCTGGAGCACAAATTGGCCCGCTTGGAGAAATTCTATAAGTACGGGCTCTCTAAGGCCGGTTGGAACAAGTACTCTTACATCAATGTAGAGTTCGACAACCAGATTATATGCAAGAAAAAATAGATAAAAACAAAAATAATACAAACAAAGATGCCAAAGGAATTTATTGTAGCTATCGAACTGGGCTCCTCTAAGATAACGGGTATTGCCGGCAAGAAGAGCCTCGACGGCAGCATTCAGGTGCTAGCTTGTGTCAAGGAGGACTCTTCCTTGTTTATCCGTAAAGGTGTGGTCTATAACGTTGACAAGACCGCCCAGTGTCTGACCAGTATCATCACGAAGCTGGAGAAACAGTTGAAGACCACCATCACTCAGGTCTATGTCGGTGTGGGTGGTCAGTCTATTCGCTCTATTCGGAATGTCATTGCTAAGGACCTGCCCGGCGAAGCCCTCGTCACTCAGGACATGGTCGTGGAACTCATGGATAACAACCGCAGCGTGGCCTATCCCGACCAGGAGATTTTGGACGCTGCCGTTCAGGAGTATAAGGTCGATTCTCAGTATCAGATTGACCCTGTTGGCATCCAGTGCTCTCGCATTGAGGGCAATTTCCTCAATATCCTGCAGCGCAAGACGTTCTATAAGAACCTGAACAAGTGTTTCGAGACTGCCGATATCAACATCGCAGAACTGTACCTCGCTCCTTTGGCTTTGGCAGACAGCGTGCTGACAGAGACGGAGAAGCGCTCCGGTTGTGCGTTAGTCGATATGGGTGCCGACACGACCACCGTTTCCGTGTATTATAAGAACATTCTGCGTCACTTGGCAGTCATTCCTCTTGGTGGCAACAACATCACGAAGGACATTGCTTCTCTGCAGATGGAAGAAGCTGATGCAGAGCGCATGAAGCTCAAGTACGGCTCGGCATATACTGAGAACAGCGAGATAGACAACAACATGAAGTTCTCTATCGACCAAGACCGTCAGGTAGAGAGCCGTAAGTTCATTGAGATTGTCGAAGGCCGTCTGGAGGAAATCGTTGCTAATGTCTGGTGCCAGGTGCCCGATGAGTATTGCGACAAGCTGCTCGGTGGTATCATTCTGACGGGTGGCGCCTCAAATATGAAGAATATCGAGCAGGCCTTCCAGAACTATGCCCATGTCGATAAGATTCGCATCGCCAAGTTCGTCACGCAGACCATTACTTCTACTATCAACGAAATCAATGCCCATGACGGTACGATGAATACCGTGCTGGGTCTTTTGGCGAAGGGCGATATCAACTGTGCCGGACAGGACTATGACCCCAATGGCGGCGACCTGTTCAAGACTACCTCGTCAATGTCTTCGGACAACACCTTCGAGCGTCGTGCCCGTACCGCTGTGGAGACCCCCTCGGGTGTCATCCGCACCGCTGAGGAGAAACGCCAAGCTGAGGAAGAGGCTCGCCGTCGCCGTGAGGAGGCAGAAGCCAAAGCCCGTGAGGAGGCAGAGGCCAAGGCCCGTGAGGAGGAGCAGCGCCGCAAGGAGAACAGCTTCTGGAACAAGGCCTTCAAGGGACTTAAAGAGTTCGGCAAGAAGATGGTTGAAGACGACGAGTAACATCCAAATCTCAGGATGCCGGAATATCGGAATATAGAAATCTCGAAATATCGACATCTCGAAAATAGTAAATAAATAGTAAATAGTAAATTGTCAAATAGTAAATATATATGGCAGACAACAATATATTGCTCGACTTTGGCGAGCCCGAGAAAGAAAATAGCATCATCAAGGTGATTGGTGTCGGTGGCGGTGGCGGTAATGCTGTCAACCACATGTATCGTGAAGGTATTCACGATGTGACCTTCGTACTTTGTAATACGGATAATCAGGCTCTCAACGACTCGCCTGTTCCCGTCCATCTTCAGTTAGGAAAGGAAGGACTTGGTGCCGGCAACCGTCCTGAAAAGGCACGCGCTGCCGCCGAGGAGAGCTTAGAAGATATCAAGAGCGTGCTGAGCGACGGCACCCGCATGGCGTTCATTACCGCCGGTATGGGTGGCGGCACTGGTACGGGTGCAGCACCGGTCATTGCCCGCATCTCCAAGGAGATGGGCATCCTGACCGTTGGTATAGTGACCATTCCTTTCCGCTTTGAAGGCGACCGCAAGATTGACCAGGCGCTCGACGGCGTCGAGGAGATGTCGAAGCATGTCGATGCACTGCTGGTTATCAACAACGAGCGACTGCGCGAGATCTATCCTGAGCTGACCGTCCTCGACGCCTTTGGCAAGGCCGACGACACGCTGAGCGTCGCTGCTAAGAGCATTGCTGAAATCATTACTGTCCACGGACTCATCAACCTCGACTTCAACGATGTGAAGACCGTCCTCAAGGATGGTGGCGTCGCCATTATGTCAACCGGCTATGGTGAGGGTGAAGGCCGTGTCAAGAAAGCCATCGACGATGCCCTCAACTCGCCGTTGCTCAACGAGAACGACGTCTTTAACTCCAAGAAGATACTGCTCAGCATCTCCTTTGCCGGCAATAAGGACGGCTCGGGTTCGCTGATGATGGAAGAGATGAACGATGTCAACGACTTCATGGCGAAGTTCGGCGACTTCGAAATCAAATGGGGCTTGGCTGTTGACCCCGAGTTAGGCAAGAAGGTGAAAGTCACCATTCTGGCTACCGGCTTCGGCATCGACCGTGTCGATGGCATGTCCAACCACCGTCAGCGCCACAACACGCAGGAGGAGGCTACCCGTATTGCTGCCGAGCAGGAGGCAGAGGCCAAGCGTCAGGATCGCCGCAACCGCTTCTATGGCAACGATGCACAGTCGAAGCGCTACAAGCGCCGTCCGCACATCTACCTGTTCCGTCCTGAAGATCTCGATAACGACGACGTCATTTCTGCCGTCGAGCAGACGCCGACCTATAAGCGTACCCGCGAGATTCTGGACAGCATCTATTCACAGGCCAGCGGCGAAGACATTGCCCGTCAGGACGACAAGCCTGAGGCTCCTTCGCCAGAAATCATTCAAGGAACCATCAAATTTTAAACGTTAGTTTTTAAAGTTAATAATGTAAGTTGTGAGGCCTCTCCGTGATGGAGCGGCCTTTTTTTTGTATCCGTTGTTCTTTAGGTTGATGTGCGACGTTCCTCTTGGCGTCAGGGCACCAAGAGGACGTTACCTTTCTTAAGCATTTTGTGTTTAGAAAGCTGCTGTGCTCCCGTCATGCGGATGCCGCCTAAAGTGTAGGCCTCCGTTGTCGGTTGCGTTGTCACTTGCCGCATAGCGTCGATACCGGTAGTCTTGATGTCCGCCTCGAACTCAATCTCCTGACAGCTCAGGATATGTGGTGAGGTGATGTGCAGGTCGCTGGCATTCGTCAGCGGAGCACCTATCTCTACCCAGAGCTCCTCGCCGGGCAGCAGTCCGCGCAGCGACGTCGCTGAGGTTGTCGTGCCAATGGCAAAGAAGGCGTCGCGATAGAGTGGGGCAATGCCCGTGTTCGTCACCAGCACCTTCGTCGTCGTGCCGTCCGTGACACACTCCTCCACCTTCATCCGATACCCCGTAGCCATCGAACCCTCCTTGAAGCGTTCCGGTTTGGCGTACGAGCTTCCCGGAGCATCGTTGGCAATCATAAACGTGATGTGATATTTCGCCGACTCCTCCTCCCACGTATGGCCATACATGCCGGCAGGGTTCAGGAAGTTCTTCTGGTCGCTGTCTTTGTAATAGCTGATTTCGCCGCCGCAGACGCCAGTCTCCCAGCGCTCGCCCTTGCCGATGGCTATCCAGCATTCCTCGTTGTAGCCGTCCTTCGTGCCTATCTCGTGATCCTTGTGCATGAACGAGTCGTCGAAGAGCCCGAAGTCCAGCGCCATCAGCTCCGTATCATCCACGAACGGTGTGTATTCGTCGTCGGCAGCATCGATAGATATCGCCCAGGGAATCTTCGTCATCACCTCGCTCATGTGCAGGAAGAACTCCTTCTGGTACGCCTTTGTCGGGAAGTTGACACCAAAGTTCAGCGCCGTTCCGTAGATATGGTATTCCGACCAGTGGCCGAAGCCCACCTCGATGAATGCCAGGCGGTTGTCATCGCCATAGCGTGCGGCAAGATCCGTATAGAACTGCTTCGTAAACAGCTTCAGCTCGCTGTTGCTCCAGTCGGCATAATATGTCGGTCCGTCGCCGCCGGGGTTTGAAGAGTAAGTCTCGTTATAGTCGGGCAGCGCCTTGATGTATGCCGGCACGGCGGTGGTACCCTTCTTTCCGTCAACATCAGTACCGCTGGGATACTCATAGCGGAAACGGGCTATCAGCTGATGACCGCGAGAAGCTACATCGGCAAGAATGGCGTCGAAGTACGACCAGTCATAGTCTATGCTGCCATCCTCTTTACGTCCTTTCACCACTTTGCAGGGCAGACAGTAGGAGTATTCCAGCTGAATGGCAGGCCCATAGGTGGCGTCCTTCTCTTCTGCCAGGTCGGGCCATAATACCAATCCCGTCATGGGCTGAGGATGCGTGATGCTGCTTTGCAGGGCTACCGTCTGCCACTCGCCGGCAGCGGCGAAGTGTGCCAACAGACTTACCACGGCGCACAAGACTATTCTCTTCACATTTTTCATGGCCTTTTTCCTTTTAGTTAACATCTGCCTGCAAAGGTACGAATAAGTGAGAACAATACAAAACATTTATGTATCCAATATTACAATAGGAAAGATTTCCGCCTTTTTCTTTGTCGTTTCGGAAATAATGCTTAATTTTGCATGCGGAACAGAATACAAAAAGAGCGTATGACTACTGACCAAATGACCCAACAGATCGCAGAATACTTCAAGACACAACCCGTTTTGAAAGTATGGCTTTTTGGCTCTTTTGCCCGTGGTGAGCAGACACCGGAGAGTGATGTGGACATACTTGTTAAATTCGACAGGACCTCCACCCATATTGGTTTGTTTACCTTCGGGCGCATGCATCGTGAACTTGAAGAAAAGTTGGGAAGGAAAGTAGATCTCGTAGAAGAAGGTACTCTTCGTCCTGCTGTACAACGCACGGCTAATCGTGACATCAAGGTGATATATGAGAGAAGCAATTAGAGACATAGACCGTTTACAGCATATAAACGAATGCATAGAGCACATTAATGACTATCTTAACGGAAAGTCATTCGATGACATGAAAGCCAATGTGATGTGCTTTCATGCTGTTGTCTATAACATCATGATTATTGGTGAAGCAGCAAACCTTCTGACAAAAGAATTTCGTGACCAACATCCGGAAACACCTTGGCGCGATATTGTTGATATGCGAAATGCTTTGGTTCATGGTTATATCACTACCAACGCCACTTTGGTTTGGGAAACATATACGTCTGACTTACCTGTTCTAAAGAATCAAATCACACAGTATATTGAAGCTTTAGAGAAAGTGTAATACGTTTTTTTTACCATGTACGGAGTGGAAACGCGTGTCCTTAATCAGGCTGTGAGGCGTAACATAGAACGTTTTCCTGAGGACTTCATGTTCCAACTAACAAAAGGCGAGTGGACGATTTTGAAATCGCAAATTGTGATATCAAATTCCACTGATAATCTGGAAGATAATGTTTTAACATCACAAATTGTGATCTTAAAAGAAGGACGAGGGCATCCACGCTGTCACTACCCAGCAGCAATGCTGATGTGGCACAGCTGCGCAAGGACTTTGAGGAATTGAAACTTGATATTGAGGATATCCTGCGTGACCAGAACGACATTAACGAAAGCACTCGCGCTCAGCTTGACGCCATCAGCACAGCATTGACGGAGTTGCAATCTAAAGAACCCCGCAAACGCCGCCCCATCGGCTTTATCGTACCTGACGAGAAGAAGGAGTGAAGTGCTCTCCAGTCTATAGTGTTCAAGGTGGAAATCGAAAGATTTCCGCCTTTTTCTTTTGTCTTTAATTATTTTCTTTGTACCTTTGTAGTCGGTTCGGGGAGAAATCCGGGCTAATAAAGAAGCATTCGCTATTATTTCGCGCATAGCCAAGAAAAGCGTAGGAAACTCTAATTGGTATAACAAGCACGATAATAATATGTGGCAGGTGATTCGTAGTTGGTAATCATCTGTTCTGTCATGTAGTGAAGCAACACGCCTTGAGCGTGGTGCAACTTATGACAGACAGGGGTTCCAAAAGTATTCCTACGCTTTCACCTCTTGCTATGCGCAATAAGGGCATCGCGCTCTTTTTATGCTCTATAGCGTGATTGATAGTCGATGCAGAACTTAAAACTATCAATCGAGAAATGGCAAATACTAATTTAGCTAATGCGAAGACGGCAAAGAACGACGAGTTCTACACACAATATGCGGATATTCAGAAAGAAATCAATGCCTATCTGGATTATGACCCAAATGTGTTTCGTGGTAAGACGGTACTGCTGCCTTGTGATGACCCAGAATGGAGCAACTTCACCAAGTTCTTTGCTCAGAACTTTGAACTGTTGGGGCTAAAGAAGTTAATTTCTACAAGCTATGCTCCTGAAAGCAAAAAGTATAAGATGCCATACCAGCCAACGCTCTTTGAGACATCACAGCCTTACTTTGACAATGACAAAAGCAAGACACACGGCAAGATTTTCGTGCTTGAACGTGATGTGACAGGTGACAACCGAATTAATATTGACGATTTGCAATGGCAGTATCTGGAGGGTGATGGAGATTTTCGTAGCAAGGAGATTCGGAAACTGCGAGACGAGGCAGATATAATTGTGACTAACCCGCCGTTCTCACTGTTTAGGGAGTTCCTCGCATGGATAATGGAAGCAAACAAGAAGTTCATCATTATAGGTAATATGAATGCTATCACATATCGTGAAGTATTCCCACTTCTTCAAAAGAACATTGCCTGGCTTGGGGCAACAGGATTTGTTACTGATATGGTATTTGGTGTTCCTGAAGGCACTTTGGTTAAAGAGAGTGATAAGAAAAAAGCAGAGCGCTTAGGGTATATTGGGAATTATACTCGTTTAGGAAATTCTTGCTGGTACACAAATATAGATCATGGGCGACGACATCAGCCCTTAAAATTAATGTCTATGGCTGATAATTTTAAACATAGCAAGCATAAAGATATTAGGGAGAATAAACAATATCAACACTATGACAATTTTGACGCTATTGATGTACCTTATACCGATGCTATACCTAATGATTATAATGGAGTGATGGGAGTTCCTATATCATTCATGGATAAATATTGCCCAGAACAGTTTGATATTGTATGGAGAGGTGGTGACATTGAATGGTGTGAGACAGAATGTAATTTTTATACTCCGCCGTCAAAAGATCGAGCTGCATTTTATAAGAAGCAAGATAAGACGTGGCGTATTCAAAATCCTTATGTTTTAGATGCACAAGGAAATGCCATAGTAGTTTATCAAAGAATACTAATCCGCAAAAAACAATCACAATGAAGACAGAACTGAAAATCTATACCGTTGAGGAAATTTGCGACGGGTTTGAATATAACGAGCTGGAGGGGAAAGGCCTTCATGGATTATCAGGTCAGTTGACTATCCAGCCAGCCTACCAGCGTAACTACATCTATGCCGACGGCAAACGCGACGTGGCTGTGATAGAATCGGTACTGAAAGGCTATCCATTGGGACTAATCTATTTTAACCGAAACAAAGATCTTGGTCCTACGGAAACAGAACTTGAAGTGCTCGATGGTCAGCAGCGTATTACGTCGCTTGGTCGTTTCGTGAAAAACAAGTTTGCCGTAAAGATAAACGGCTTGGAGCAGATATTCGACGGACTGGATGAAGGACTTCAGCAGAAGATTCTCAAGACGAAACTATTGGTTTATATCTGCGAAGGCGAAGGTGAACATGCAGAGGAAGAAATCAAGGAATGGTTTAAGACTATCAACATTGCGGGCATTCCACTCAATCACCAGGAAGAGTTGAACGCCATCTACAGTGGTCCGTTTGTTTCTGCATGCAAGGCTGAATTCTCAAATTCGCAGAATGCCAACATTCAGAAATGGGAATCGTATGCAAAAGGTCCTGCTAATCGTCAGCAGTTCTTGGCAACAGCTCTTGAATGGGTGAGCAAAGGTAACGTAGATGGTTACATGTCCGCTCATCGACGCGATGAGAACATCAACGAGATTAAGACCTATTTCAATACAGTCATAGACTGGGCTGACTCGAAATTTGATGATGTCTATGACGAAATGCAGGGTTTGAACTGGGGCGAACTTTACGAACGTTTCCATAATAATGCCTACAACCATACAGAGCTGTCCGCAAAGGTGCGTGAACTGATGGCAGATGACTTCGTTACCAATCGCCGAGGAATCTTTGAATATGTACTTGGCGGATGTCAAGATACAAAGCTCTTAAATGTTCGTTTGTTCGACAAACCAACCATGCGAAAAGTGTATCAGCAACAGACTGACAAGGCAAAGGCTGAAGGTGTGAGCAACTGTCCATATTGCGCTGAAGGTCATGAAGCAAATCGCAAGCGCATTTGGAAACTGGAAGAGATGGATGCCGACCACGTAACGGCATGGAGCAAAGGCGGCGCAACAAGTATCGAGAACTGTCAGATGCTTTGCAAGACACATAATAGGGCGAAAGGAAATAGATAAACTAATAACGATATGGCCAAAGAAAAATTCAGCAGGACGAAAGCTTGCGCAACCAAAACGCTTTATGCGGTGATGAAGGAGATGAGTCGCCGAGGCGGCAGTATGCCAGCCAAGGAACTTTATCCTTTTGTGAATGAGAATGTACAGCTGACAGATTGGGAGAAAGAACCAGCAGGCAAAATGAAATATATTCGCTGGACGAATAGTTTTCAGTTCTATTCCATCGATTATCAGAAGGCAGGATTCATTGTCAAGAAGAACGGCAACTGGTATTTAACACCGGAGGGTGAGGCAATACTGAAAAAGTCGCCTGAAGAGGTGATGACTATCGCTAATGATGCATATCATGAATGGCGACGACTCAACCCTAAAGATGAAAATCCCGAAGGGGAGCCTACTGACGAGACGGCAGAGAATGACAATTCCAGGAATCTCGACCTGCTGGAATCGGATGCTCGCGAGGGTATCAGAAAGTTCATCGTGTCAAAAAGTCCATACGAATTTCAGGATATGGTGGCTGCCCTGCTTCGGGCAATGAAGTACTATACTCCATTTGTCGCGCCTAAGGGGAAAGACGGAGGTATCGACATTATTGCATACTTGGATCCTTTGGGTGCCCAGACACCACGTATCAAAGTGCAGGTAAAGCATAAGCCGGATAGTGCTATTGGTGCTGCTGATGTACGGGCTTTGTTGGGTGTGCTTCGTGCCGGCGACATTGCTTTGTTTGTTACAAGTGGTACTTTTTCACCCGATGCGAAGTCTACAGGAACTAGTTCTCGTGAATTCATCCGTCTGATTGACGGTGATGAGTTTATTGATATGTGGCTGGAGTTCTACGACAAGATGTCTGATGACGATAAAAACATGCTACCCTTGAAACGTATTTCGTTCCTGGGGAATAACGAATAAGAGATAATCTATTTTTTTACAATTTATTCATCTAAATAATTAAAACTATGAAAAGAATTTTATTTGTATTGGCATTAATGATGCCGATGTTTGCGAATGCACAAGAAAAAGAAGAAAAGTCGAACAGCAAGACATTAGAGTTCATGACAAAAGATGGTTTTGCCTTTAAGAAAGAGTTCTATGATTTACCTGAGATTGGTAATAGTTACAACAAAACTCAAAATCAAGTCTTAATCATTACAAATTTAAAAACAAATGAAAAACGGGGTTGCTTACGCATAACTACAAATTATCCTTCTGGTTCAGGCAATATTGAGTACACGGGGACACTAGATCCAGATGAATTGGATGCAGCAACGATGTCAACAGAAAAGATCCTGTCAGAAATAATTCCAACTACACCATCAACTTATACCGAGGTGGAATACTGCACTCGAGATGGTGTTGAGATTGGTGTTTTTTGGAAAGAGAAAAAAAGTGAATGGACAATTTACATTAAAACAAAGAAATACGTTGGCCGCTCAATGTCAACATTTAAAGCAGAGGAGTTGGCACTTCTTATTAAGAATCTCAAGGATGCAAAACAAATGATTGATGAAAAAACGAAATAAGAAAATCTGACCCCGTTGTTTAGTGTATGATGCTGATGTATAAATCGGCTCTCTGCCACGATGGCCGTTTCAGCTGCTACATATTTTTTTGCGCAATTTGCAAATCATCCTCCCATCTTACCATAGGGGGCTCAACCCCCGATGTACAGGGCGTTTGGGCATAGGAGGACGAAGGCTGCCATCCTCCTATCATCCTCCTATGCAACACCCCGTACGACACCCCGTGCAACAGCCTCTGTAACACCAAACTCGACGTTAGAATTGGTCGACGGATAGCGCGATGGGCCAATGTCGGAATTGTCGAATGAAGACGGATTGCTGGAGAATGAAAACGGAAAATGGGAGCATTGGATAAACGATGCAGGGCAGTCTCTTGACGAGTTGTATAGGAGTGAGTGAAGATAAAAGATGCAGGGCTAATGATTAGTCCTGCACTTTCATTTGTTTTCGATTTGTCTTGTGGTTCCGATGGTTTCTTGCTTTATAGAGACAAATTTCCTGTTTAATCGAGCGTTTTATGATATGGATAATTGTTTCAGATTGCGAAATTACGGAAAAATATTTAAAATGATGAATTTTTCGGCAAATATTTTTGGTGTTGAGTTTTATTCTTGTTAACTTTGTAGGGAAAATATGACGGATTCATTGTCCTCATCAATGATGATGTTTAGTAATAAATATAATTAACAAGGAGGAGCATTAACAATGCGTACAGAAATATAACAGATATGGCAACGAAAAAAGTCCCGTACTACCGCAAATAGCACGAGACCTTAGGACTGCTCTCCCGATAGGCGTGTCTTAGTTGCCCACAATTCAGGGAATCGTCATAATTCCTTGGTGCAAAGTTAAGAATAATTCTTAAATGTAGCACAAGATGGTTCTCATATCGGGTGTTTTTTATAAACATTTAACTAACGATGTGGATGTGTTTGTTGGAAGACCACCATGTCAAGGTTTAACTCAAAATTGGATAATGATGTTATCTCAATATAGGAGAACCATTCCTTTTGAGGGTGGAAACATATCGTTCTCTTTTTCATATAATGATTATCTGATTGAAGTTGAGAAATACATTCTCACTCTACGTGGGCCTGTAGCAAAGAAAATAAGGCGTATCGAAAAGAGTATGAGAATCTTTACAGAGAAGATCTACGGCTACTTGCCTACAGCGGGCGAGATGAAATGGCCTGTGCTGGAACTTTGTTTTGGAGGACTGGGATATGGGAGGTAGAGGCAGTTTTGACAAATCCACCATGTCAATCCCGGTGGAAAAACGAAAGTATAAAACACTTGATGTCGTGGATGGAATAAAGATAATAGAAGATTTCGAAAGCGGCAATGGCAAGACCCCCGTCATGTCAAATACCGCTGATACGGTTTACGCTGTTTGGAGCGAGACGGCTGGCCGTATCAAGCACATCTTCTATTACAAAAACCACGTGTTATACTACTCTATTGATTTGGAAGGCAAGAACTCTCACGCTCACAAGGTGTATGTGGATCCAAAGACCGGTGAAATAGGAAGGAAAACTCATGATAAAAAGAATCGTCTTGAACTGAGTCCGAAAGAATGGATTATCGTTAATAAGTTAGAAAAATGGAAAAAGAAATGATTATGAATAACTGGATAGAGTTTCATCCAGTTATTACCAAAGCCGACTTAGGTTGGAGTGAAGAATGCATTAGCGATGCTATGTCGGAAAATCCGAAAGAGATATTCAATTATTTCTGGCAGAACTTCTTTTCTATCATATTCTACTATGTTGATGACGGTAATTTCTATGAGTTGTTTATGGAGTCGAATCCTCACAAGTTCTGGCGTATCCCTAAGATTGAAGACTGGGATGGCAAGTACATTGGCAGACAGATCCTTTGGGAAAGTCATCAGGAAGGAGAAGTGCTTTATGAATTCGACGATGATACTGATTTGTGGGAAACGCTCAAAATTGGCGGAAAGTCAATTGGTGAAGTTCTTGAACGTTCGTATATTGCAGAAATCAACTGAGTATGAACGATAGACAACCTTCATTGTTCTCGGAGGCAGAGTTGGCGAAAATGATTTCGCCAACTTTCTCCAGAAAGAAAAACCAAGCAGAATGGAATCTTAGGGTCAATAGGCTTGGAGCTGTTCGTGCTGATTTATCTAAAGACCTTCATCTATCAGAGGAAGGATGTCCAACTATTCAGCCATACTTTGGAGTTCCTGAATATCCACTTATTAATTTCAAAGAGGCTTTATCTGCTAATTGTTATGACTATTGGGTTCATTGGTTTATTGATGATGTATTCTTTGAACAAATATGGAATCCGAAATACACAGAACGAGATATTGAGATACTCTGTAAATTCAGAGGAATGTTTACTCCTGACTTCACATTAGATCCACGTCTATCACAATGGCAAGAACAGTTTAATATCTTCAGAAGTCGGACTGTCGGTCAACTGGTTCAAAGAAGGGGAGGCGTAGTTATACCGACAGTAGGATGGTCTTTCCGAAGGAGTTTCGATTACTGCTTCTGTGGTTTGTCTGAGGGTGGTACAGTTGCTATCAGCACAAATGGTGTATTGAATAATCTCGTTTCATTACGATTGTTTATGGAAGGTGTATTTGAATTGGAACGGCAACTGCGTCCTGAGGTCATCTTTATCTATGGCGACAAAATAGAACTGCGCACCAAAGCTCGTCAGATATGGCATCCAAACACTCAAATTGCTCGTTTGAGAAATCAGAGTGATCAAAAAAAGGTTCTTAACGAAATACTAAGTTTATTGTAAAATGAATGCTTACGATTAGATTAAAAAAAACGCTGAGACAGATACTGTTTTAATAAGCAACTTCTAGTTGAACATCTTGCACCTCGGAGAATCATAATGTTCATCCGAGGTGGTTTTGTTTCTCTTTAACGAGATACGAAGTATCAAAGTGGAAAAATTAAGATGGTTGCGAAAAGACTTTACTTTTAGAGCTTGTCAAAAACGAGAATAGGGCTAACACCTCGCTTGCCCTAGGCAAGCAAGCCTTTTGCCCTAGGCAAAAGCGCCTCTTGCCCTGCCCAAGCGACGAATGCGGAGTAGGCGAGTTAGCAGTCTGAAATACAGTAACTTACATGCCATTTGTGATATGGTATAATCGTTCACTTATTATTCGGACTGAAAGAAAAAGCTTTACAGAGAAACCGCAGGGACTGGTACCTGTTACATATAATATGACCATTAACTGAATCATCAACACCTCGGAGAATCATGGCGGTTCGTCGGAGGTGCTTTTGTGTTATTTTCAGCGGAATTTGCAAATCATCCTCCCATCGTACCATAGGAGGTCGAAATGCCGATGAACAGGGCGAGGGAGTGTCCCTTGTCATAGCAATTTTAATGCAGGGAGTTGCGCGACAGGCTTGAATTTAGATGAATCAATCGGAAATCAAATGTCTTTAGGATGAAAAAGTGGCACATGTGCCAATTTTTCATCCTGTAAATTTTGCGAATTCAATAATTAAGTGTATCTTTGCACTGAAAAAGTGGCACATGTGCCATAAATTTGTTGTACAATGGAGATAAAACGAGACATATATTTGAATCAACTGGTTAATGCCAGACAGAATGGATTTATCAAAGTGGTAACCGGGCCGCGTAGGTGCGGAAAATCTTATCTGTTGAAGACTTTGTTCCACAACCACCTGCTTTTAGAAGGAGTGGACGCAAGCCACATCATCGAAGTGGATCTGGAGGACAGGGTTAACAAGGAGTTGAGAGATCCTGATGCATTGCTGGCATTCGTCAAGTCCAAAATAGTTGATCAGCAGTTGTATTTCGTCATTCTTGATGAGGTGCAGAAGGTTGATGAGTTTGTTGATGTACTCAATAGTTTGCTACATATAAAGAATGTAGATGTCTATGCCACGGGAAGCAACTCACACTTCCTCTCTACAGATATTGCGACAGAGTTCAGAGGACGTGACCATCAGATAAGGATTTATCCATTGAGTTTCTCAGAATACTACGCAGCTGTAGGCGGAGACAAGAGCAATGCCTGGAAAGACTACTACACTTTTGGCGGTCTTCCCTTAATATTGTCCTTCGCTACAGACCAAGAAAAGGCGGACTATCTGCGGAAGCTCTTCCAGACCGTATATATGGCAGACATACTGGAAAGGTATAAGATTAAGAACGACAAGGAACTACGTGAACTAGTCAATATCATGGCTTCCTCTATTGGCTCTCCCAATAACCCTACGAAGATTGCAAATACATTTAAGAGTGTCGAGAATTCAAATATCACGGGTCAGACTATAGATAAGTATCTTCTTTATCTTCAAGAGGCTTTTGTCATCAGGAAGGCAGAGCGTTTTGATGTGAAGGGAAGGAAGTACATAGGTACTTTGTCGAAATATTACTTTGAGGATCTGGGCATCCGAAATGCATTGATAAACTTTCGCCAGCAGGAAGAGAACCATATCATGGAGAATGTCATATACAACGAACTCTGCTTGCGTGGCAATCAGGTAGATGTTGGCCAAGTTGAAGTTCGGAAGAGAACAGAAGATGGAAAGCAGGAGAGAGTTCGCCTTGAAGTGGACTTTGTGGTCAATCAGGCAAGTCAGCGCTACTATATACAGTCAGCCTTGGCCATTCCGAATAAAGAGAAAGAGGATCAAGAAACTCAATCGCTGGTAAACATTGATGACTCTTTCAAGAAAATTGTCATTGTGAAAGATAATATTAAGCCTTGGCGCAATGAAAAAGGCATCCTGTTGATGGGCCTAATGGATTTCTTGCTGAATAAGAATAGTTTGGATTTATAACACATGACAAGAATTTCTCATTCAGCGAATTAAAACAAGAAGCAGCAAAAGTCCATTATTCACATCAAAGATTAAAGAAAATCGCAGGGGACTGGTACCTGTTACAGATAGATGACCATTAACTGAATCATCAGCACCTCGGAGAACTACAACGGTTCGTTCGAGGCGCTTTTGTTTTCTTTTGGCACAATAATTATAAACAATAGAGTTTTTGCCTATCCCCCTCATTTTGGGGGCAAAAATCTTCTGGAGCGCCGATGTATAATGGGATTGAGGGCATGAGGGGGATGCGACAAATCCCCCTCGTGTCTGTCACATTACCCTCTCATTTTTATGTGCTATCTACCTCGTCGTTTTTTTTATTTGGATGTTGGGGGCACTTCAATTTTATGAGGGGGATATGTGACGGATATGTGACGGATAAAGCCTAACCCCCTCATCGCCGAAACGCCCTGTACATCGGCAGCGTGGACAAATTTAGATCAAAAATGAGGGGGAGGGGCGTTTAAAGTGAAAAGTGAAAAGTGAAAAATGAAAAGTGAAAAATGAAAAACGACAGGATAGACGAACCGTACTTTCGCGGGCGACGAAACGGCACTTCGAGGCCGTCGAAACGTAACTTTGCAGGCGGCGAAACGTACTTTCGCGGCCTTCGAAACGTACTTTCGTCAGCAGCTTGATTATCAGTGAATTACAGAGGTAAAATTGCTTGTCAACGCCGTACCTCCACTTTGAGGCTTTAAGGAAAAGTTTTTACAAGAAAACTACGTGGGCAAGAGGCTGTTACAGCTTAGCGCTTGATGACATAGCCGTTTTTCTTCTTGATGAAGGCGCTTTGGCGGATGGTGTGGCTCTCGTGGTCGAAGTAGATGTTGGGGTTGACGGCCTGTCCGTTGACGCGGGTTTCGAAATGCAGGTGGGGTGTGGTGGCCCTGCCTGTTTGTCCTGTGAGGGCGATGACTTGTCCGGCCTTCACCCAGTTGCCGGCCTTGACAAGGTTTTTGCTGTTGTGGCTGTAGTAGGTCTCCAATCCGTTCTCGTGGCGGATGCGGACCAGGTTTCCGTAACCGGCGAAGGGGCCTGAAAAGACGACCTCGCCATCGAAGGCGGCGTGTATCTCGTCGTTCTTGACGGTCTTCAGGTCAACGCCGGTGTGGCGGCGTCCGCCACGGGCTCCGTAGGCACTGATGACTTTTGCACCGGGTAGGGGATAGCACCACCAGAGCGAAGGGGTGGTGTCGTTGACTTCGGGCCTGGGCAGAATGCTGAGGTTGACTTTCCAGTTGGCGGTCTTCTGGAAGAGGACGTTTTGCGGTCGCAGGCGGTGACTCTCCAGACTGACGAGTATCTCGGGGTTGATGCGGCTGCCGTTGATCATCATGGTGAAGAGGCTGTTTTTGTCGCCTGTGATGGCGATGGTCTGTCCGGCTTTGACCTTGTCGCCGGACTTGACGAGGTTCTGGGCGTTGTTGCCATAGACGGTCTCGAGGCCGTTGGGGTGTCTGATGACGATGACGTTGCCGAAGGTCTCGTGGTGTCGTCGTGACAGGCGCACGCGACCGGGGAACATGGCTTTGACGGCGTCGCCCTTGCGGGTGCTGATGTTGACGATATAGTCCAGGCCCATTGTGGCGGTGCCGACGGGCAGGGGGAAGCAGTAGTCCTGCTCCATGAGTCCGAAATCTACGGTGAAGGCGTCGTACTGTTCAAACAGGGTGGGGTCGGCAATACTGATCTGCTGCTGCTCCAAGGCAGAGAAGGTATTCTGACCGCATGCCGACAGGGTCATCAGCATGAGTACCGTGAACAGGTAGCGCAGTTTATTCTTCATACTCGTAGTCGTCTAAGTCCTCGTAGTCTAAATCGTCAATGTCTTCTATGTCTTCAGTGTATTCTATGTCGTCGTCAGCGCCTTCGTCGGCGAGTTCTTCGGCAAAGCGGGTCATGTCCTTGTCACGGTGTACCAGCGTGTCTTCTGCCATGACGGCTGCCAGCTTGTTGCTCTCGGCGTTCAGCTCGCGCCACAGCACGTCCTTCAGCTCGTCGAGTCCCTTGTTGGCAACGGCAGAGATGAAGACGCACGGCAGGTCGTCGGGCAGTGTCTCGCGCAGCATGTCGATGAGCTCGTCGTCCAACAGGTCGCACTTGGTGACGGCCAGCACACGGTGCTTTGTCAGCATGTCGGGGTTGAACTGGCGCAGCTCGTTGAGCAGCACCTCGTATTCATGCTTGATGTCATCGGTGTCGCCGGGCACCATGAAGAGCAGCAGCGAGTTGCGCTCGATGTGGCGCAGGAAGCGCAGTCCGAGCCCCTTGCCCTCGGCGGCTCCCTCGATGATGCCGGGGATGTCAGCCATGACGAACGACTTCTGGTCGCGGTAGCCCACGATGCCCAGCGAGGGCTCCATGGTGGTGAAAGGGTAGTTGGCAATCTTCGGGCGGGCATTGCTGAGTGCCGACAGCAGGGTGGATTTGCCGGCATTGGGAAATCCTACCAGTCCGACGTCTGCCAGCAACTTGAGTTCGAGGATGATGGTCATCTCCTGCATGGGCTCGCCAGGCTGTGCGTAGCGTGGCGCCTGGTTGGTGGCTGAGCGGAACTGGTAGTTGCCGAGGCCGCCGCGACCGCCCTTCAGCAGTACGATTTCCTGTCCGTCGTAGGTCACGTCGCAGACGTATTTGCCCGTCTCGGCGTCATAGACCACCGTGCCGCAGGGCACGTCGATATAGACGTCCTTGCCGTCGGTGCCGTGACACTTGTCGCGACCGCCGTTGCCGCCATGCTCGGCAAAGATGTGGCGCTCGTACTTCAGGTGCAGCAGCGTCCAGTAGTTATGGTTGCCGCGCAGGATGATGCTGCCGCCCTTGCCGCCGTCGCCGCCGTCGGGACCGCCGTTGGGGTTGTACTTGACGTGGCGCAGGTGCATGGAGCCGCGTCCTCCCTTGCCGGAGCGGCACATGATTTTGACGTAATCTACGAAGTTGCTTTCCATTATAAATTATCTATTACTTTGCGGATGTCGCTGAAGATGCGCTCCAGCGTGCCGTGTCCGTTGATGTGGTGGTGCAGACCTTCGTTCTTGTACCACTCGATGAGCGGCTGTGTCTGCTGGTGGTAGATGACGAGGCGCTTCTTGATGGTCTCCTCGTTGTCGTCGGCTCGACCGCTCTCCTTGCCGCGCTTGATGAGTCGCTGCATCAGCTCGTCTTCCGGCACGTCGAGTTCTATCATGGCTGCGACGCGGTCTCCACGCTCGTTGAGCATCTTCTCCAGGGCCTCTGCCTGTGTGATGGTGCGGGGATAGCCGTCGAAGATGACGCCCTTGTGACCGCGTCCGTAGCCGTCATAGACCTTGGCCAGGATGCTGATCATGAGGTCGTCGGGAATCAGGTTGCCGCCGTCAATGTAGCTGGCAGCCAGTTTGCCTAACTCCGTGCCCTTCTTGATTTCGCTGCGCAGCACGTCGCCGGTGGAGATGTGCTCCAAGCCGTAGTGCTGTATCATCAGGTCGCTCTGCGTACCTTTGCCGGAGCCCGGAGCACCGAAAATTACAATGTTCTTCATCTGAATACGTGTTTCTTGTTTGTTTTGTTGTACTTTTATCTCTTTACCTTTGTCCCATTTATACCACAGGTCGGTCATGAGGTCCTTCTGCTGGACTTCAATATCGCTGGGAAGATGGGGTAGCTTGATTTGTCGCATGAGTTATTCCACCAAAGTATATATCTCCCTCAGGTTGCGTCCTTGCTGGTCGTAGTCTAGTCCGTAGCCGACGATGAAGTCGTTGGGGATGGAGAAGCAGGGGTACTTGATGTCGAGGGGTACCTCCAACTTGTCGGGCTTGACGAAGAGCGTGCAGATGGCGAGGCTGCCGAGGTTGCGGGTGCCTAACGACTCCATGACCTGCCGCATGGTGCGACCGGTATCGACAATGTCCTCGACGATGATGACGTTTCTGCCCGTGAGGTCTTCGTTGATGCCTAACACCTCGCGAACCTTGCCGGTGGACATGATGCCCTGATAGGATGACAACTTGACGAACGACACCTCACAGGGAATGGTGATTTCGCGCAGCAGGTCGGCGGTGAACATGAATGCTCCGTTCAGCACGCTGAGGAAGAGCGGATTCTTGTCGGCCATGTCGTGGTTGATCTGTGCTGCCACCTCCTTGATACGCTGCTGAATGTCGGCTTCAGCGATGGACGTTTTGAACGTCTTGTCCTTGATTTTTACGATGCTCATAACCTAAAAATTCGAATTTTGGCACAAAATTACTAAATTTTTGGCAAAGTATAGGTATTGATTAGCATATTTTTCGTATTTTTGCATCGCAATGAAGATATTTACCAGCGCTCAGATACGTGAGCTTGACAAATATACCATCGAGAATGAGCCTATTTCCAGTCTCGATTTGATGGAACGTGCGGCAAAGGCGTTGACGCGTGTCATCGTTGACACGTGGACTTCCAACACCCCTGTCGTGGTCTTTGCCGGACCGGGTAATAACGGTGGCGATGCCTTGGCGGTAGCGCGCATGCTTGCCGAGCAGGACTACCAAGTGAGTGTCTATCTGTTCAACACGCATGGCAGCTTGTCGCCTGAGTGTGCCACTAACAAGCGCCGACTGCAGGACACACGTCGCCTGCAGGCCTTTACCGAGGTGACGCAGGAGTTCGACCCGCCGCGCTTGGAGCAGGGCATGCTGGTGGTTGACGGGCTCTTCGGCTCCGGACTCAACAAACCGCTGGCAGGAGGCTTCGCGTCATTGGTGAAGTATGTCAATAGCTCGGCGGCACAGGTGGTGAGCATCGACGTCCCTTCCGGTCTGATGACGGAGGATAATACCTATAATGTACGCGCGAACATCATTCGTGCCACGCTGACGCTGACCCTGCAGCAACCCAAGCTCTCGTTCTTCTTTGCCGAGAATCATGCCTTCATCGGACAGCTCCGCGTGCTCGACATTCGGCTTAGTCAAGAGGGAATCGGCAAGATGGACACCATTTACCACGTCATCGAGGAGTCGCAGGTACGCAGCAGTCTGATGAGCCGCAATGCCTTTGCTCACAAGGGACAGATGGGACATGCCCTGCTCATTGCCGGCAGCTACTGCATGGCAGGAGCCGCCGTGCTGGCTGCCAAGGCGTGTCTGCGTTCAGGAGCAGGCAAGGTGACGGTGCTTTCGCCACGTTGCAACATTCCCGTACTGCAGATTTCCGTTCCAGAAGCCATCGTACAGACCAGCGGCGAAGAGACCATCTATGCCGAGGCGGTAGATACGGAAGACTATTCAGCACTGGGTGTCGGTCCCGGATTAGGACAGAGCGAGCAGACGGCAGTAGCCCTGATAGCTCAGATGCGGAGTGCGCAGTGTCCCCTCGTCGTCGATGCCGATGCACTCAATATCCTTGCCAACCACCGTGCGTGGATGCAGCAGCTGCCGAAGGGCAGCATCCTGACGCCGCATCCTACGGAGTTCGACCGTCTGGAAGGGCACTCTGCCGACAGTTACGAGCGGCTGACGAAAGCCCGCAACCTGGCGGCGCGCATCAAGGGATATGTCGTCCTGAAAGGACACTTCACCGCCATCTGCCTGCCTGACGGCAACGTGCTGTTTAATCCTACGGGTAATGCAGGTATGGCAACAGCCGGAAGCGGCGACGTGCTGACGGGCATCATCACCGGACTGCTGGCACGTGGATATAAGTCGCTCGACGCCTGCGTCGTGGGCGTCTATCTGCACGGACTTGCCGGCGACCTGGCAGCCCAGGAGCTGGGAGAGGAGAGTCTCTTGGCCGGCGACATCATCAAATATCTTCCAAGTGCCTTTAAACGACTGAAAGAATGAAACAACTGATACTGACACTCATCGTCTTTCCTTGTGCGCTGCTGGCATCGTGGGCACAGCCCGTCAGCATTCCCATGGCGGCAGGACGCACCCCTGACGGCATCATCTATTTCTTGCCCAAGACCGCTTTCCGCGTTCATCTGCTGGTGGAGAAGCAGACCTACCAGCCCGGCATGTTTGCACGCTATGCCAAGCGCTATCTTCATGCTGACGGCATCGCGCAGGAAAGCGACATACAGCACCAGATAGTAGGATTTGAAATGACGCAGGTAGGACTGCGCGACACGTCGAAATGCTACGCCCTGAAATTGAAGGGAGGAAAGTGCGAGACGGCAGATATTCGCATGAGCGATGACGGCGTGCTGCTGGCTGTCAACGACGAACCTTTGCCGCTTACGGTGCATCGGTCTTTCGTACCGGCACGCAAGCCTCATGTCGTCGATGGTCGCCAGTTTCTGAATGCTGAGACGCGGGCGGCAGGCAGTATGGCCAAGATGGCGCAGCTGACCGCCCGTCAGATGGAGGAACTGCAGGAGCGCCGACAGTTGCTCATCACCGGCGAGGCCGACGAGATGCCGCAGAACGAGCGGCAGCTGCAGGTGATGCTGGCAGAGATAGATCGTGAATATCAGGCTTTGAGGAGTCTGTTTGTCGGTACCGTGTCACGCGATACGACGGAGCACACTTTCCAGTTGTGTCCGCAGAAGGAGATGCAGCGCGAGGTGCTCTTCCGCTTGTCGCGCCAGTTGGGCATAGTGGATAAGGACGACCTCTCAGGCGTTCCCTATTATATCACCCTTGAGGATCTCTACAAGACGGATACCGCCAAGTATCCCCTTGTCGAGAACAAGAAAAACGAGGGGTTGTGTGTGAACGTTCCGGGACGCGTACGCCTTTCGCTTTTTCGCGAACAGCAGCTGCTGAAGACGTTCGAGCTCCCGGCAGCTCAGTTCGGTTTCGTGGAGTGGCGCGACGCCCAGCTGCTGAAGCGCTACGTTACCCACCTGCAACTGCATCCCGCAACGGGTGCCGTCGTCAAGGAACAAGCCGATATTCCCGTAAAGAAGTAGCATCTTCTTGTTGGCTGTTTTGCCGTTCATGGTATTCAAGCATCTGTTTTTTCCTCAAAGACATATCCGAAGCCGGTGCGGCTGACGATGTTCTGGGAGTAAGAACCTAACTTTTTGCGCAGCCGCGTGATGTTGACATTCACCGTGCGGTCGGTCACAATCACTCCTGCCCACACCGTATCCATCAGTTGCTGGCGTGAGAGTACCTTGCCGCGATTGCTCAGCAACAGGCGCAGCAGCGCAAACTCTGTGCGGGTAAGGTTAACGGCATTGCCGTCAACGGTGGTGGTCTTCTTGTCCAAGTTCAGCTGCAGACCCTTATAGCCCTGCAGGTGCTTGCCTAAGCGTGCCTCGACAATGTTCATGACGTAGTCTCCTATCTTCTCGCAGTCGGCGACGATGTCGTTGAAGAAAGTGCCGATGGCGTAGGAGTACTGGTGGGAGTTGACACCCAACACGATTTCGCTCTTCAGCCGGTCGCGCAGTTCGTTGATGTCTTTCTCGATAGCCAGAGAGTCGTTGAGCGACAAGTCTTCGCGGCGACCGCTCACCACGACAATCATCTGGACGATGGCTTCGTTCACCAGTCGCAGCATGTCGTGCAGCCTGTTGTACTGCTCGTCGCTGAAGTCCTCACGATGTTCCCGCAGATGACTCATCGTGCGTGCTATCTTGTAGCAGGCGTCGCCGATAGACTCCAACTCACCAATCTGTCGCAGGATGATGCGCGTCTTGTCTTTCGTCTCGTCCGACAGGTGCTCGTTGCCGACCTGCTCCAGATAGGTGGCAATCTCTATCTCCATGTTGTCGGCAATGGTCTCGTAGCGCTCTATGCGGGCCAGCTGGTTCTCAAATTCTTTCTTCTCCTTCTCGTCAATGAGCGCACACGCCATTCCGAACATGCGGTGCATGCGCTCGGCATAGTGAACGATTTCTTTCTGAGCCTGCAGTACGGCAATTTCGGGCGTCTGAATCACACCTCTGCTGATGAAGTGCAGGGTGGTGGGCTGTTGCTCCTTAGACTTGTCTTCAGGCATGAGTCGGCACACTAGACGCTCCAACTGTGGGATAAAGCCGATGAGGATGGCCGTATTCAGGACGTTGAAACAGGTGTGGAACATCGCCAAGACTACTGGCAACTTAGACGCATCGCCTGCTTGCCCTTGGTGGTAGCCGACAAGGCTGCACACGATATCGACAAAGGGGTAGAAAACGGCCAGTACCCAGACGACGCCAAACACATTGAACAGCAGATGCGCCAAGGCTGCACGGCGCGCCTCGGTACCAGCGCCCAAGGCTGCCAGGTTGGCAGTGGCGGTGGTACCGATGTTCTCGCCCATCACGAGGGCAATACCCATGTAGATGGGCAAGACGCCTGTGGAGCAGAGCAAGATGGTGATGGCCATGACTGCTGCCGAGGACTGCACGATACAGGTGATGAGGGTTCCTGCAGCAAGGAACGAAAAGATAGTAAGATAGCTGCCTGTATCGAATGATGCGAAGAAACTCACCACCTCGGGGTTATGTGCCAAGTCCATCTCGCGCCCCACACTGCTTAGAAGTACCAGCGACCAGAACAAGAAACCCAGTCCGAAGAGCAAGTCGCCTGCCACACGATGGCGCTTCTTATAGATGAGCACCATGCCGACCAGGAAGGCAGGGAACACGACAACGGTCAGATCGACGCTATATCCCAGTGACATAATCCATGCTGTCAGCGTCGTGCCGATGTTGGCACCCATGATGACAGAGATGGCTTGCGCCAGCGTCAGCAGTCCTGCAGAGACAAAGGAAACGGTCATCACCGTCGTGGCCGACGAGGATTGCACGGCGCAGGTTACCATCGTGCCGGTAAGCATGCCGCTGAACCGGTTGCCCGTCATTCGTGCCAGGATGTGTCGTAAACTCGGACCCGCCAGCTTCTGCAGAGCGTCACTCATGGTCTTCATACCAAAAATGAGCAGCGCCAGTGAGCCAAGTAGTCGGAAAAAGAGTTCAATAGTCATAATGATATTTGTTATGATTTACGCTGCAAAGATACAAAAACATATTTATAATCTAATACATATAACGGTTACAATTCGGTTACATTCGTCGTTACCTACACTTTTCTTAAAGAAATACCGCCAGTCTTTCACAAGACCGGCGGCACATGAACTTGATTTTATGACCAGATATACATCCGGGATTTTTTTCTACCTGACGATTAGAGGTTGACCAGGAAGGACATACCTAACGTCCAGTAGTTCATGTCTTTCTTGCGCGTGTATTCTCTTCTCTCAAGACCCTTGCCGTCGGCATACTCACCACCGGCTTCCATCAGGAGAGCTGCACCCTCGGTCGTGCCCTTCTGTACGAAGTGGTAGGGATCGTACTTCGCTGTGAAGGTCTTGCGGGTATAGTCATAGTCGCAGAAGATGCGCCAGGAGAAGTTGGACTTGTAGCGGTAGGTCACTGACAGACCAGTACCGAAGGTCGTCGAAGACTTGGCACCGATGACTAAGTAATCCCAGTCGTCAGTCCATTTTCCGCCGGTGTTGACGGGATACTTTAAGTCTGACAGGGTGATGTCGTAAACACCGACATCTTGACGACCGGCAGCAGTGTTGTCGATGGTAATTTTGTACTCAATGTCTTTCGTATTACCTTCGGCGTGACCGTCGATGTCGAGTTCCTGCGTGAACGAACGGCCTAAGAGGGCCTTGGTACCTACAGAGAAATGAGAGCCTAACGGCAGGTTGAAATAGAGACCGACACTACCTGAGAACTCGGTGAGGTGGTCGCTCTTGACGGTGCCATAGATGTTGGTAACAGGAGCGTTGGCGTTCCATGCCTCATCAGACGACGTGTCGTAGCCAGACTTACGCAACATGGTCAGCCAGTTCTCCTCGTCACCGGCAGCGGTGGTAGGATAGGCCCCTGCGGGGAAGTCAGCGGGGAAGGCATTGGCATAGTGATTGCGCAAGCTGCCCCAAGCGTCCAAGTCTTCCCAGGCCACATAGTCGGTGAAACCACCGAAGTCTTTAGCAGACATGGCTCTGACGCGCAGACGACCACCGACACCAATGTATTTGTTGAAGAAGTAGGCTCCTTCTGCATCGACTACCGTAGCAGCACGGAACTTGATGCTTCTGACCTCTCCCTGTGATTCGAAGTCGAGCTGCTTACCGCCAAGTCCCAGACCCATAGAGACAGCGAAGAACGAGGGATTCTCATTGTCTAAAATCAGGTCGTTGCGCAGCAAACCCTTACCCTTGAAGAAAATATCGCCGAGGGCATAACCCAACTCGGTGGACATGATACCGATACCAGCTCCCGACATGACGTCAGAAATCCAGTGGCGGTTGTTCAGAACGCGCATGACACCCGTGGCTGTGGCGACACCGTAACCGGCTACCGACCACCAGGGCGAGCGTGTCAGACCGTACTCCTTATGCAGCAGGGTAGCACCTACGAAGGCTGTTGCCGTATGACCGGAAGGCCATGAGTTGGCGGTAGAACCGTCGGGACGCATCTCCTTGGCAGTATATTTGATACCGTTGACGAAACCGGCCATGATACCGTAAGACATCAGGGCACTGGCCATCAAGCGAGGCCAGTCGCTACGACCCTCATAGCCGCCTAACTTCAAACCTACTACCATGGCAGGACCGAAGAACTGCGTATAGTCGTCGATACCGGTCTTGAAGTCGGTCAGCAGCTGCGTGTTCTTCTTACCACCCTTCTCGGCTTTCTGGTTCACGCGGAACATGGCCTTGTCGCCTTTGACCGCCCAACCGGCAGCAAACAAGGGAATACCCACGAAGGTAAGGTCGTCCATCACCTTGTAAGGCTTCACACCATCATTGGTCTTCGACTTGAAGAAGTCAAAGTCGGGCTTCCACTTGTGGGAAGCAGCCATAGCCTCAGCTTCCATCTCATGGATGTTCAGGTCTGGTTGGTTGCTTTCAGTTTCTGAATACACCAACTTCGGTTCCAGTTCAGGAACCGTCAATTTCAGGTCCTCGGCAAAGGAAGTCATCGACGTTCCTAAGAGGAGAGCTACTAAGATTTTTTTCATTGTATAAAGTGTTAGTGTTTTAAATTGTTGCAAAGTTAATATATTTTTTATTAATAAGCAAGAAAAAAAGAAAAAATTATTAAAAGAAATACTTTTTATGGGGTGTTGAAAAACTACTAGTGCGGACTATACACGCCAAGGTGTGGAAACATGCAAATCACCATGCGTTTCATATAATGCAGACAAACTACCCATTGGGATGAAACAAAGAAGAAAGGATTCGGGAGGTAAACTGTTTAAAACATTGTTTGAAAGATGCGGTGTTAAGCCGCATCTTTTTCTGTAATAGGCTTAATAAACTCTAAAAAATAAGCAAATATGATTTTGATTGAAGATTTTTCACTAACTTTACACCCAAACTAAAAATTTGAAATGTATGCAAGACGTAAATCGCCTAAAAATAGTTTTAATGGAACAAAAGAAGACCAGTAAATGGTTATCCGAGGAACTAGGAGTGAGTCCATCTACAGTTTCTAAATGGTGTACCAACTCTTCATAGCCTGATATTGAGACTTTAGCAAGGATCTCAAAACTATTGAATGTTGGCGTGGAGGAATTGTTCAATAAGAAGTTTATGGAGTCTGTTAGTAATAGTTAGGTTTTATGGGATGGAGATTTCGAAAACGCATAAAGATATTCCCTGGCTTTTACATTAATATCAGTAAAAGTGGTTTAGGGGTAAATATTGGTCCTAAAGGTGCAAATGTATCAGTAGGTCCTAATGGGACATATGTTAATACAGGCATTCCAGGAACAGGATTATATAGAAGAGATAAAGTCGATAGTCCTATTTATAGTACAACAGGAATACAACAAGAATCGCAAAATTATAGAGAACAAGAAGTTACTCCAATTGTCGGCAAAGAAGAACAACAGTATGGAGATTCTGTAGTATCTCATCTTAATACGCACCATACACCTGTCAATCAAAAAGATAATCATAGTGAGATTAGCGATGGTGATATCTCAATGCCATACGACCCCAAAAGGGATTTGGAAAACTATCACTATCCCACTATTGACTTACTAAAGAAGTATGATTATGACGGCACATCATACGTCGATATGGAAGAGCAAAATGCCAATAAAAACCGAATTGTTGATGTTCTGTGGAACTTTGGAGTTGTTGTGTCTACTATTAAAGCGAGTGTTGGGCCAAGAGTTACACTATATGAGATAATGCTTGCTCCTGGCGTGAATGCCTCAAAGTTGAAAGGATTAGAGGATGATATTGCTTTAGCACTGAGTTCTCATGATGTTCATTTTCTAATTCCTATACCAGGAAAAGGAACCATCGGTATAGAAGTGCCCAATATACGTCCCTCTGTTGTTCCTATGGAAAGTATTCTAAACACAAAACAATTCCAAGAAACAACGATGGAACTTCCTTGTGCGATAGGCAAAACCATTACCAATGAGGTTTTTATGTTTGACCTAACCAAAGCACCTCACATTCTTATTGCAGGCTCAACAGGTCAGGGCAAATCAATAGCACTAAATACTATGATTATGTCCTTACTCTATAAGAAACATCCAGCAGAATTAAAGCTTGTACTCATGGATCCTTATGGAGTTGAGTTTGGGGTGTATGCTCAGATTGCCAAACAATTCCTTGCTTCATTGCCTAACGAACCTGTTATAGTATCAAATAGTGGTCAGGCCATTAGCACGTTGAACAGCTTGTGCAAGGAGATGGAAACTCGTTATGATTTGCTGAAAATGGCATGTGTTAGAAACGTCCAAGAATATAACAACAAATTTGTGAATCGTCAGTTAAATCCTTCTGTTGGGCACAGATTCATGCCTTATATTGTTGTCGTTATTGATGAGTACGGAGACTTTATTGAAGAGAAAGGGCAAGATTTCGAGACACCAATAGTTCAATTGGCTCAATATGCTCGTGCAGTTGGTATTCACATGATTATTTCGACGAAACGGCCTACTAACGATATTATCACAGGAGCAATCAAGGCTAATTTCCCAACACGTATCGCTTTTAGACTTCCAGAGCGCATAGATTCTCAGGTTATTCTTGATTGTGATGGAGCAGAAGAATTGTTAGGAAATGGTGATATGCTGTTTAGAGCAGGTAAAAGCATTGATTGTATAAGAGTCCAATGTGCTTTTGTGGATACAACAGAAGTGGAACGTATCAATGAGTTTATTTCCTGTCAGGAAGGATATGTCAGTTCTTATGAATTACCTGATCCTTATTATGATGGAGGAGAATCTTATGCAAATGATGTTGATATGACACATTTGGATCCGTTGTTTGAAGAAGCAGCACGTTTGATAGTCAAAGAACAACGCTGTTCTTGTGGTCTCATTATGCGTAAGTTTGCTATTGGGTATAACCGTGTTGTTCGTCTAATGAATCAATTAGAGAAAGCAGGGATTGTAGGGGTATCCTATGGTAGTACTCTTCGAGATGTGTTGATTACGGATGATAGGACTCTTGAATATATTTTATCTCACTGGAGGCAATAGAATAAGAAAAAGACTGTCTAATTTAGTGGACATAATCTGGAATTTGGATGTTATAGAATATTATAAACATATAATTGAAATTGTATTATTATGAGTGTATTTGTAAGACAAGGAAATCAATGGGTCGTTAGTCAGAAGATTAACGAAAGTGGGTCTATTAATGATTATCTCCAATCTTTGGGGTACGATCATAACCAGTTCTATAGTTATATGAACTTTGAGCAACCTTATGATTATGATAACAATAGTGATAGCATTCAATGCGTTTGTCTTAAGGTGATGACGGATCATATTATTTGTGTAATCACTAATCCAGGACGAACAATCTTATCAGATGCTGACGTGAATTATTATATGAAAGACTTCGATTTTTCACGAGAGTATAGCTTGTATTCATTAGAAAGTGATTTGGATAGTGCAATATCGGAACATAATTACTCTATTAAATTTGTTGCAGATGCACTAGGAATTCCATATTCGCCCCAAGATAACATCTTATATAGCAGCGCATTAAAATATAATTTCATATTCGATAATGGATTCCTTGTGGATTATGAAATCGCCGATGGTTTCAACAGAGAGGCGCATGAACTTAAAGATAATGGTTCTTGGGTTTATCAGTCTATTGAATCTCATGCTCGAAATTATTACGGTACTAATGATATAGATATTGTTAACGAAATAAATATTCAAGCAAATGCATTTTATAATCTTCCTAATGGTTTAAACAATCAATATTTGCAAGACTTTATAAACCCAGATGGCTCTTACAATTATAAGATGTTATTAGTTGCGAGATATCAAGGTTCACAATATGAGCAGGGAATATCATACAAAGAATGCAAATGTGTTTGTCATGATGAATTGAAGTTTGAAGGTAATAGTGAAGAAGGACTTGATACTTTGGCGAATTACAGGTACCGAGATTATTTGCTATCCTTTGATGATAGAGGTAATCTTCATTCTTGTAAGTACAGTTTTAATTCCTCAGTTAATCGCAACTCTCCTTCAAATAGCAGTTCACCCAATTCATCAAATTCTGGTTGTATGTTTGCATTAATTTCCGTACTAGGTTTTATGATGATGGTTGTTGCTATAATTGTGGCTTTTTAAGCTATAATAGGGATGGAATAAAACAAAGATGAATACTATAACAATCCTCGCAAAAATCCTTTAGGAAAGAAACATTGTCATAACTACTATAACAAGGGAGGTATAAAAAATAAATGATGATAGAGGAAAGCAAACAAACATGTATTTGGTGTGGAAGGAATGAAAACGATGTTTCATTTAACACAGTTGCTCATATCCTTCCTCGCGCATTAGGTGGGCAGGAAACTGTTGAGGATGTTTGTGATGATTGCAATCATTATTTCGGTACAGCACCTAAAGGTAGACAAGGTGTACCATGCATGGATCATGCCTTTAAAGAGATTTTTAATGCAATACGTATGTTTAGTAAAAATCTTACCTCCGAATCATATAAGCAGTTTAGGTCTTCATACTTTACATACCACCATAGTAAACACCTTATTAAAATCAAAAACAATTTCAACTCAAAATTTGTTACTCGTCAATTCAAAAGAGCTTTATATGAGGTATTTCTGCAAAAATACCATCTTATAACTGGTGATGGTCATAATAGTATGTTTCACACCATACGAAATTATGCACGTTATGATATAGGTAATCCACATGTTTTTTATGGTTTCAATAATATCATTTTATCACCTGACGTCAATTATATGAAGCATCCATACTTGCCGATGAGTGAAAAGTTGCGTGAAGACATAACAAAATATGGAATGTTCGACTTTTGGATTATGGGGCATCATTTTTATTTAGAAGTAATACCTATATTGGCAAATGTACATTTGAACAGTTATCTTCAGAACCAAGCAAATAACACAATTATTCGTATAAAGAATAATGAAGGTATTTACGAATTGAATGATGTGATGCAGATAGACTTTTTGATGCAAAGATTTAATTCGTAATTAGTTTTAAGTGGAAATATGAGTATATCAGATAAAGATAGAAAGCATTTATGGGCAAAGTCTGGTAACAGATGTGCAATCTGTAGGCAAGAGCTGTTTCTTTCTAACAAAAACAATGAAGATTTCAACATTGGAGAAGAATGTCACATTGTCAGTAGTCAAGTGAATGGCCCACGTCATGTTGATAATTATCAGGATTATGATTCCTATGACAACTTAATTCTTCTATGTCGTAACCATCATAAAGAGATAGATGATAAAAGTAATATCTCCATTTATACAAAGGAAAAGCTCCATCAGATTAAGGATAAGCACGAAAAATGGGTGAGTGAAAGTTTGATGGCTAATATTCCTCAAAAGGGAATAGAAGTTCCGATATTACTATTTGGGAATGAATTGTTTAACATATTAAGTACATCATCAGGGTTATCTCCTAATAATGATGATTATAAAAGTGAAGAAGAAGCAGAATATATAGCTAATATCTGGCAAATGTTGTCGGATTATATTGAGATAATACCAGATTTAGAGCTACATGACCAAAAGAAACTTGAGTGGGATTTGCATAATTTACTCAATGAGATGTCTGAAAAAGGGTATTTCTTATATGGTAAAACTGTAATGGTTCCTGTAAAGTTTATGAATAGTAAGGAGAAATTGCCCATGGCGTTATTATACATAAAATCAATACCTATATAATAAACGCAAAATAGTATTATTTTAGATGACAAAAGAAGAATTCAAGGCATTCTTTGAAAGCCAATGTATCCCTGCAGATTCGCCTTTTGACGAAATCGCCAAAAGATGGGGTGTCATAAATAACACATTAGATACGATATTACCTTCTAAACTCTATCGCTTCAGAAAAACAAATAGGAATAAAGAGGGTAAGGACTATGTGCTTGATTCACTCAGAACCAAAACTATTGCTACTTGCTCTGCTTCATGCTTTTCTGACAAATATGACGCTCTCTGTTATTTTGATGAGAATACATTTTGGGATCTTATAGTAAAACTGATAAACAAAGACACTATTCAAGATTTTCAAAATATGGTGGCGAATGGTGCTTATCCAGATAGTTTACCAGAGATTCTGAAACCCCTTATGCTTCGTGATAATCAAAAGATAAGAGAAACCTCTGCGGAGGATGCTGTTTGGATGTTAAGAAGGGCTATTGCGTACAGCCCAATTAAGGATAAAATTATTACAACATTGCGTGATAGTATGGATTTCTTAAGAAATGACAATACTACGCAGATTGCATGCTTTACCGAGAATGTAAGATCTAAATTTATGTGGGATATGTATGCTGATAGCTATAAAGGATATGCATTGGAATATGATTTTAGTGGTATCCCGCTTATGTTTTCGTTGTTAGCCTTACCTAATGAAACAACGCACTCGGCCTTGTTACCAGTTTTTTATTCTGATGAGCGTTATGACCTTTCCAATTACCGCATAGAATCATTTATCATAGACCGATTTATGGCAACAGGAATTGAAAGTCTGAAGCCAATTCTTCACGATATTGATTTGCTGGACTTGTGCCGCCCATACCTATATAAATCGACTGAGTATAGTAGGGAAAAAGAATGGAGATTGATTTGTAAATGGGGAAATTGGAATAATAAGTATGCTAACATTGTAGATTTTGACAAACTGAAAGCAATTTATTATGGTCCAGAAATATCATGGAGTGATAGAGAAGAACTACATGAGATAGCTGTCAACAGAGAGTTGAAAGAATATAATGTCAGAATAAACTATAGCAGTAAAAGTTATGATTTGGACATTGAAGAAGTTTGAGAATTAATGTGTAACTTTGCAAACGATTAATATGGAACAGAAACAAATAACAGCGACGTATGCTGAGGCAGTAAAGGCTATCAAGGAAGCAATATTGGAGAGTCGCTATCGTGCAGCACGGTTAGTAAACAAGGAAGTGTTGGCTCTTTACTATGCTATTGGTGGGTATATTTCCGTTCAAAGCAGAGCAGCAAGATGGGGTAGCAATGCTATTGGTACCATCTCAGAATTGCTGCAACAGGAACTGCCTGGGCTAAGAGGTTTTTCTGAGACCAGCATCAAACGTATGCGCATCTTCTACGAGGCATGGTGCAGCATGTTCGAGAATCGTCCATTGTCAGCGGACGATTTACAAAACAGCATCATTCCTGTAGGCGACAAAGGACATATTGAAATTCGTCCATTGACAACGGACGAATTACCTCCAGAGACATTAGATGCCTTTCTTGCCGTTGGTTTTACGAACCATTATGAAATACTGGCCCAAAAGAAAGACGTAGAACAACGATTGTTCTATATTGTGAATTGTGCCACTGGATTTTGGAATGGCGACAAGTTGAAATACTATATGAAGGACGATTTGTTTGGAAAGCGTGGCAACATGCCCAATAACTTTGCAACAACCATTACAAATGTGGATTTGCGCAGTAAGGCTTTACGCTCGTTCAAGGACGAATATCTGCTTGATTTTGTGAACATTGAAGATCCAGACGAGACGGATGAGCGTGTGATAGAGCAGCAGATTGTTCACAATATCAAGAACTTCATCATGGCATTGGGTAGTGATTTCTCGTTTATGGGTAATCAGTATCGTCTTGTTGTATCCGAAAAGGAGTATTTCATTGATTTGTTGTTCTTCAATCGCCGCCTTCAGGCACTAATCGCGATCGAATTGAAACGGGGTGAGTTCAAGCCAGAGTATGCAGGGAAGTTGAATTTCTATCTGTCAGCACTTGACGAGTATGTGAAACTACCTCATGAGAATCCTTCAATCGGAATTATTCTCTGCAAGGACAGAGATTCAAAAACAGTTGAATTTGCATTCCGCGACATCAACAAACCAATGGGTGTAGCAACCTATCGCACATCTTCAGAGTTACCCAAGGAATACCAAGGTATACTTCCTGAACCAGAGGAGTTGAGAAAACTAATGTGAGTGTACCTAATGCTGCGATACGTCACAGATATTGAGTAATAGGACGTAGCCTAATACGCACTTTTCTGGCAGGTGCCACAAATGATGCCGCAATCAGTTCAAGAGTGTTGAGCAAGCTCAGAAGAAAAAGATGAGAATAGATTTGGTTCTTTCAGAAAGAATGATTACCTTTGAGACGATGTCTCGAAGTTACTCACGTTCGAAAATACTCAAACAAATTTGGTATTTTGCTCACTTATTCGTAACTTTGCACCCGATGATGAGTCATAAAAACGGCTGGTGACACATCATCGGGTGTTCATTGAGTGCATTTCATAGCAGAATGTGGAATTCAGAACGGTCTCCAATTCGTAACCCCATTTTCCTTCAATCCCACAAACTGCCTTTATACAAAGAAAAGCTGAGAATTCTTCCAAAGTTACGAAAAGTCGATGGCAAAACAAAGAAAACTCGTTACTTTTTTGCCAATAATGTACAAATTCACGCAATTTATACACCTTATTCCATTTTTATTTCTTAAATTTGCAGCGTATTAGATACACATGATGTAATAGTATAGTATAATATGAAGAAAATTTTGACTTGTTTGCTAACATTGCTGGGGCTGAATACGGCTTGTGGTCAGCAAAATTTTGAGAATACGGATGTGCAAGGGTTCGCAGAACTGATTGCCGATGCCAACGTAATAGTACTTGATGTACGTACAGCTGCTGAATTTGCCGAAGGACATATTCAGGGAGCTATCCTGATTGACCAGGGGCAGAGCGATTTCGTAGAAAAGGTAAAAGCGGCCCTGCCTACAGACAAGAAGATTGCCATCTATTGCCGCAGCGGTCGCCGTTCAGCCAATGCTGCCGGAAGACTTGCTGATTTCGGGTACAAGTGTGTCAATCTGAAAGGCGGCATCATAGCTTGGAAGGAAGCCAACATGCCAGTAACAAAAAGACACTACGAATAATTATTTATTTATATGAAAATTAAAATTTCTCTGTTTCTCCTTCTGTTTATCAGTGCAGTTGGAATGAACGCCCAAGGCTTAGATGGCACTTGGAAGGCAACTATTCAGAAATCCGGCAATGAAGCCGATTTGTATTTCACCTTTAAGCAGGATTCGCTCAATTTGACGATCAGTACAGAAAAGGGTCAGCAAGAGATGGGTACAATAGGCCTGTCGATAAACGTACCCTTTTCCTATGCACTTAATGGCGACAAAATAAAAGTCATCGGAGATGGTAGCGGCTTAACGGTGAGCATTGACAAACTGCAATTGGATGAAACGTTATCAGTATCTGACGAAGAAATGCAAGTTCTGAAGAAAACGCTTACCAAGGCTCTACAGAACAATATGGAGGCTACAAAAGGCGATTTCATAAAGCAATTCATAAAAGATGACGCTCTGACTATAAAATCACGGTCTGATTCCCAAATGATTATAGCAGACGATACCGGCGAAGAAATAACATTTATAAAGTGTCAATAAATTATGAACTGAAAAACTAATCCACAACCTTGCTTCACCCAGGTGATGATGGACCTCTCTGGCGATGCTCTTGTATTCCAGCCAACATGACCCATATCGCCAGCCCTACAGACCATGGCGGTTCTGGATCCAATTCTTAATCTTTACACCTATAATCAAGACAGCCGCAATAATAAACAATGGCACATAACTGCTCAGGTCATTGTCTATGAACTGACGGAAACCTTGGACGATTCCTTTACCGAGTGTCTGAATAAACTCTATCATATTTTCTGACTATTTATTAATGTCCCTCTAAATCTTCTGTTCTAAATAATTCATAATGCGTAACAAGACGCCGAAAAGCCGCAGGAAGAATTAGACCTGTTCCTTGGCGATGACCCAGCGGTAGAGGTTGCAACCTACGAAATTGCCTAAAACTTCGGCTAGATAGATACCAAAGAGCTTGGCGCTGTACAAATCGGGGACAGCCAGGAAATAAAAGGCGTCTGCTATGGAGTGCGTGAAGCCGCACAGAATGAAGACAGGCACGCCGAACAACAGGGGCAGGAACTTGCCCTCGCGTCCGAACTGGACAGCGGTAGTCATGATGAAACCGCAGCCGATGGCGAGCAAGAAACAGGGGAAGGGACCTTTGACCAAGCGTGACTGGACGATGGCAAAGTCGGGAGGCAGAATGTCAGGCTGGGCATACGTGCACACAAGGGCTGTCAAGGCACAGCCGATAATGTTGCCGACAAGGACGGTGCAGAGCATGGACCAGTCGCCTTTGGCACGGATAAAGCCTGCTGTTCCGGTATAGAGCTTAAGCTTGTAATGGACGACGGCAAGAAGGCCGAAAGAGAACAATACTGCACCTGCAACACCGCCGACACGGAGGTTGACAACGCATCCAATGGAGATGCAGATGCCAGCAATAATGGCTGAACGTAAAATAGCTGTCTGTTGTTTCATGCGTGCAAAGGTACTTAAAAATATCAACATTCACTGGAAAATTTAATAAAATTATCGCTATGGAAATAATCATTGCTTCCTAATCCATAAAAAAAGGAAAGGTGATAAACCTTTGGGAGTCCTATCGTCATTTGCATAAATACATTTAAATGTTGTTGCAAAAGTAGCAAGAAATGGCGAATTATTGCTACCTTTGCGAAGTATTTTGAGAATTATTAGGATTTGAAAAAGAATGAGCTGGACAGATTACTGTTTTGGATTTGGTGGAGTCATCATCGGTACAACCCTTGGAGCCTACGTCTTCAAGCGCATTCCTAACCGCATTTTCCGATACATCGTCTATGCTTATATTGCTGTGAGTGGTGGATTATTCTAATGACAAATTGAAATGGCTATACAAGTAACATATAGAAGAACCAGAAGACTGTCAATGCGTATCGTGAAGAATGGCGATGTGCATGTGTCGGCACCCATTGGTATGCCGAAGTCCGAAGTGGAACGGTTTATTGAGGAACACCGTGACTGGATAACTGAGGCACGGAAGAAAACCTACGAAAGCCAGAAGCGCAGGGCAGCATTCTATAATCAACTGCCGCTAAGGACGAGAGAACAGGCTGACGATGCTCTTCAACGTTTGAAAGCCCTGATAGAACCTATGGTAGAACGTCACTCCAAAGAGATGGGCGTGAAGCCTTCTGTGGTCTATTACAAGGCGATGATTTCCCGATGGGGTGTATGCAACGTCAAGGACAAGTCAATCTGTTTCTCAGCATACGTGCTACTGTTGCCGGAATGGTGCATCGAGCATGTGGTGGTTCATGAGCTATGCCATCTGCTGGAAGCCAGCCACAATGCCCGTTTCCACGCACTGATGGACAAGTTCTTCCCTCGTTGGCGGGAAGCCCGCAAAGAGACACGTCAAATCTGTAAAATGGAGGAGGATGACGACGATGATTGAGATTAAAGAAGCAACGAAGGCGCAAACTTCAGATATAGCACGTCTGATTATGATGGCTATGACAGATGATTGTTGCCTGCATTTCTGTGGAGTTGGGCATGGCCTGGAGGACTTTTATAAGATGATGACCTCATTGGTGGAGTGCGAGGACTCGCAGTACAGCTACAGAAACACTCTGGTAGCAATGGCTGATAACAGAGTTGTAGGCATTGCCGTCAGTTATGATGGCGGCAAACTGCATCAGCTTCGCCAGGCATTCATCCAAGCAGCAAAGGAACACATCGGTATGGATCATTCCGGCATGGATGATGAGACACAGGCTGGTGAACTTTATCTTGATTCTCTGGCTGTCCTTCCAGAGTATCGTCGCCAAGGTATAGCTCAGCGTCTTTTGACTGCTACGAAGGAGAAAGCTGATAAGATGGGACTGCCCTGTGTCGGACTGTTGGTGGATAAAGGCAATCCTGCTGGCGAGGCACTATATGCCTCTGTAGGATTCCGATATGCGAATGACAGTTGGTGGGGAGGTCATCCTATGAAACATTTAGTGTTATAGTTCAGAAAAAACGTCCGTGCCATTCTTTCGTGACACGGACGTTACCAATCTTACATTAGCGTGTTAAAAAGGCTTAGAGTTTACCTGCCAGTTCTATCACCTTCTGTTTGGTTTCCTCAGTCTTCTGCTCGTCAACCTTGGCTGTGACGATACCTGTGTTCTCGAATTTCCAGAATTCATAGAGGTATTTGTACTGGGCGATGGCTGCAACATAGACGCCAGGCGAATATGACGACAGCAGCAGGGCCATTTTCTTCACCTTAGGCGGTGTCATCATGTTGTAAACGCGCTGGATAGGTGCCTGGATTTGGGCACTCAGCGTGAAGTAGTAGATGGGGGCAGCCAATACCAACGCCTCGGCTTCCTGAATCAGCGGGTACAGCTCCTGCATGTCATCCTTCTGGATGCAGGCACCATTGCCCTTATTGTGGCAGTACTCGCAAGCCAGACAGCCTGCAATCTTCTTCTTAGCGACGTTTACTAGCGTCACATCATGACCTGCTGCTTCTGCAGCCTTCTTGTACTCTTCCGCCATCCATGCGGTGTTACCATTGGCTCTAGGAGAGCCTTGTAAAATCAGGACTTTCATATTAATAATTGTTTAGTAGTTATTGAATAATTAGATTTAATTATGTTGCAAAGATAGTGATTTTCTTATAAAAATGCTTACTTTTGTAGCAGATTTTTGAATTTATTTGCATATGCAACAGAATAGAAGAGCAATTGTAATTGGTTCTAAAATACCAATTTTTCGGTATTGCAGGTACGGACAAATCTCCGTACCTTTGCACCAGATTCTTTAACCACATCAAGACAGTTGATATAAAGTATTTGTTTAGTTTATCTATAATGTCATTGGGCTCGCAGAGATTGCGGGCCCAATGTGACTCATATCAGAAAAGCCGCAATAATAGTATGTTTATTCCTGTGCCCTGATGAAATCCTTCAACTCCTCGCGCGTCACACCGATAGTTGCCTTCTATCTCGCGAGGAATCTGAAGCATCCGATTTCTGGACGGCACCGATGCCTTCGATACCCAGTATATCGGCTGTGAGAAGTTTCCGCAGCACGACATTTACCCCATAGCCCTAGGCGGCGTTCTCTAATTATTTCCCTTTTCTCCGTACTTTGCCACTTATCAGATCTTTATTTCTCCTTGCCATGGAATGACTTCACCTTCATACCAAGTTTGTCGGGCATGATGGCATTGAGGAAGATACCGACAATGGCTGCAATGGCAAGTCCTGACAAGTGTATCGGCCCAATAGCGATATCATCGTTGGCACCATATTTCACACCGATGGCAAGAACGAGGATCAGTGCTGCAACAAAGACGTTGCGCGAACTCTTCAGATCGACCTTCTCTTCAACCAAGTTACGTACACCGACAGCAGATATCATACCATAAAGAATCAGACTCACACCACCAATGGTAGCAGCAGGCATCAGCTGAACAAGGCATGCGAACTTAGGACAGAAAGCCAAAATGATAGCCAGACAGGCTGCTATACGTATTACTTTCGGATCAAAAACTTTTGTCAAATTCAAAACGCCAGTATTCTCGCCATATGTCGTATTGGCTGGTGCTCCGAATACAGACGCGATGGCCGTAGCAACACCATCGCCAGTCAAGGTCCTATGCAGACCTGGTTCGGCCAGGAAGTCCTTGCCGACAGTTGAACTGATGGCAAACATATCGCCGATATGCTCCATGATGGTAGCGAAGGCAATAGGCATTACCGCGAGAATCGTCGAAAGCATCAATGAGGAGTTTCCATCTTCAAAGACAGCAAGGATGGTATGTTCTCTTTCTATGGGAAAACCTATCCATGCAGTCTCACCAAGTGGCGAGAAGTCGACCTCGCCCAGACAAGCAGCAATCACGTAGGAAACAATAACGCCAAGGAGTACCGGAATGATCTTAACAATTCCCTTTCCCCAAATGGATGAGACGATAACGGTAACTATCGAGATAATCGCCAACAGCCAATTAGTTTGGCAATTGGCAATGGCAGAACCCGAAAGCACCAAACCGATGGCTATCACGATAGGACCGGTCACCACAGGAGGGAAATACTGCAAAATCTTCTTGATGCCAAAAGCCTTGATGAGCGCAGCCATGACGAAATACATCAGTCCTGCACAGGCTACACCCAGACAGGCATAGTCGAGGGCAAGATTCTCCGACAGTCCTTGAGCCATACCCATCTCCTTCACCGAGGCATAGCCTCCGAGGAAGGCAAACGACGAGCCGAGGAAGGCTGGCACATTCCACTTCGAAATGAAATGGAAGATCAGCGTACCAATACCTGCAAAGAGCAGAGTGACAGATACGTCTAAGCCTGTGAGCAGCGGGACCAGCACCGTTGCTCCAAACATCGCAAACAGGTGTTGCACACCCAATACCATCATATGTGGCATACCAAGTTGCCGCGCATCGTAAATAGCATTTTGTTGTTCCATATGAATTTAAGTCTATAGTATTCGCCAAATTTCGGTTGCAAATTTACAAAAAAAAATTCTAATAGTCCTTCATTTCTACATCAAAAAAGCAATAGCATCAATTTTTTTCACTTTTCTTTTTTCACTTAGAACGGTCCCCGTCCCATAGCGGTAAACGCCGGGATCATTCTCGTCTTTCGTAAACTTCAGCAGTCTTTCTACTGCCTTCACTTTCAATGCCATAAATTTAAAATTTTAAGGGTGTTAAAAATTTTCCTCGTCCTTAAAACCTCGTCCTTGATGCCTCGTGTCGCGGTTTGCCTATGAAAAACTTGTCCCATGGTTAACAAAAATTTTTCCGTTGGCTATGCCGCATTTTTTTGATGCTGATGCCTGTTTGCATCTATGATGCAAAGGTACGAATTTTTCATGAATTTACCAAACTTTTTAGCGATTATTTTTAATATTCAGAGCGAAAAATTTCCGTAACGAGGTTATTCACTTATAACTTATAACTCCTGACACCTGACATCTTGATTTCGGAATTTTAGAGTTACACCCCTTTATATAATTTATATATATTATAATATATATAAATTTAATATACTATATAATCTTATATTCTATCTACTACCCCTACATTGCAACCCATAAAACCAATGAACCTAAATGTCAGGAGTTATAACTTATAACTTTATAACCTCCCATTTTCGCAGACCCCCTGATACATGAATGATTCTGTGTGGAAAGTGGGGAAACTTCAGCGCGGTTATTCCGAGAGAAACTTCAGTTCGGCCTCGAGCATCTTAAGCTTGGGCATCTGGTAACCACTTGCCTCAGCTATCTCTATGGGACGGGTGTAGAGATAATGTATCTCCATCGGACGGTGGAAATCGTAATCCAGCTTCATCGAGGGCGAATAGGGTGTCATCTCATCGGTCATCTGTATCATCTTGTCGGCAAACGACTGGTCCAGTCCTGTTACCCCAAGATGTTGTGCAGCACCTATCACCTCCATCATCTGGTCATATATCAGCTTTCGGGTTGCCGGATTCTTCAACAGCAGGTCTGTCTGCGTGTTCAGCGCTACTGTCATCCCGTTGAATGGCATGTTCCATACGGCCTTCTTCCATCGGGCCTCGTCGTAGGGCACCGATGCGGCTACGATGCCCGCGTTTGTGAAATCCTCTAATATCTCTGCAAACCGCGCCTCGTCGCGACAGGAGTAGTTAGCCAGATTGATGCTCCCGTAGCATTGATGGTTCACGTGGCCCGGCTCTGTCTTTGCGGAACAGATAAAGGCGAGTCCTGCTATCAGCTGCACCTCAGGGAACATCTTCTGCACATCAGCCTCTACACCGATGCCGTTTTGTATCAGCACTACAACTGTCCCTTCGTGGAGCAATGGGGGGAGCAGTTCCGCAAGCAGGTGATTGTTGGTGGTCTTCAGACCTACTATCACCACGTCGCACTGAGGCATGTCTGTCGGATGCTGGTATACGTTGACTGGGAAGAGATGAAACGACCCGTCGCAAGAATCCACCTGCATACCTCTTTCCTTTACGAACTGATAATCACTATGCGACAGGAAATGCACTTCTTTTCCGCTATGTGCCAACTTGCTGCCATAATAGCCTCCGATGGCTCCTACACCTATAATTCCGTATCTCATTCTTGTTTGGTTTTTGTAATTTGCGTGCAAAATTACTTATTTTTCACCGAATAATCATAAAAATACGCAAAAAATAGAATATATTTTGTTTCCCCAAATGTTTCCCCATCTGTTCAAGATGTAAGAAGGAAGGTAGAAGAGGTAAGATATAAGATTAAGAGGCGCTTGACTACGCAAACGCCTCTTCTGCCACCATGTTTGGATATGCCACCTGCTCGTCGTAGATAAGGCTGATGCCAAGGGCATCCTCCAGTCTGGAGAGCGTGTCGAGCGACATATTCTCCTTGCCCTTCAGTATTTTTGAGACGTATTGCTGGGTACAATCCATACGCTCAGCAAGTAGTTTCTGGGTAAGCCCTTCTTGCTTCATCTGCAACAATACCTTGACGGCAATCTTCTGCGAATGACGTAGCCAAGGCCAGTTCTCGCGTCTCCATTCTGCTTCTTCGCGCCATTTTGACGGCGTTTCGCTCTGGTGAGCTTCGAGGAATTCAAGAGTCTTCTTTTTCATATATACCTCCTTTTCTTTATTATAGTTCTGACAGGAAGTCCACAAAACCGTCAGCATCAATGGCCTGATTGCTGATGAGGTAGTTGCGTACCTGCTCCATCTTGTTCAATTCCTTAAGCGTGTGTTCGCGCTCTTGCATGGTGCGTGTCAACTTGATGGCACCACCTGTAATGATATAGCACCCTGGTTCCAGCTTGATTGCATAAATACGAAGCCATGAAGCGTGGTGAGGGCGTTCTTTGATTTTAGCCTTCTCTTTGCCTAACAGCATCTCGCTGGTACGACTATTCTCCAGAGGACGGAAAATCTTGTCGAGATCAGCCTCTGGTGAGAGGTCGAGTATCAGACACTGCATGCGCTGGTTATCGTCGATGGTATCGTAGATGGCCTGATTGATGTCTGTAATCTTGAAGTAGGACTCCAAGTCAGCTATGTTGGCCAAGAAGAAATCGACTAGCCACTCTGGGTCACTCCACTGAGAGAAGAGTGTCTGCAATGCGTTGTCGGCTACTCCTTCATAGCGCACAGCCCATAGGGTGTTATTATCGAGAATCTTGTCGAATGTCATATCAATTACGCTTTTCTTCGCTGCAAAGATAGGAAGATTATTCGAGAAAAACAACTGTTAGTTGTATAAATCTGCTATTTTTTAGTATTTTTTGCCAATTAAGGGCAAAAGGTGTGTGTATCGCAGGGACAGCCCCCCTGATACACATGCTTAAATGCACTTCACAGTCCCCGTGTGCACCCAATTTAGTACTAAGAACATGAATCTTAGCAATATTTAACCAAAAATAGTTTCCCGTTCATCACAGAATGAGCCGGATTTTTCATACCTTTGCAGACCATTTTGAAATAATAAATTAGAAATAATTAAATAGAACTATAAATAATAATGGAAGAAGGTAACGACAAAATGCATATATCGCGTGGCGACCTTATCGCCCTGTCGCAGGAGTTCAGCGACAGGGACGTGAAATATGCCCGCCTGGAGATGATGTATCAGATGGAACAGGAGAAGAATAAACAGCTCACGGAACAGCTATCAGAATCTGAGGCGGAACGTAGAAAGGCAGAGGAAAAGAATTGTGGTTTGGAGATAATTAACGAACAACTAAGACGAGACTTAGAAGCGATGAAAGTTAAGATAGATAGTATTGACAATTCGATAAAGCAGCCTGACAGAGAACTGTTGCAACAGGCTGTAGAATTTCTGCTGCAGAAACATCTCCTCATATCGATTTTCGAGATACAACAGTTTATGAAGGACAAAGTGTCGGACTTGAGTACGGCAATGTTGTTGCGTGGTTTTGTGTTGACATGTGTGCCTGAGCAGCTTCTGCCAACAGCACTGAATATTATTAATAAGGTGATGGTTCTACCCAACAAACCTAACCCTATAGTACCTATTGAAAATCGTACCATCAATCTGACGGGTAGCGATGCCATTTACAACGAGAATCCTAAGGAATAATGACATATGGGACGGAAGATTACAATGACTGGCAAGAATGCCAAATATATAGAACATCGTGGTGTTAACGCTACTCCCGATAATGACAGGGAGATTCGTTTGGAGGGCGAAGATGCCGAATATCAGGAATATATCTATGGACAGGCTGGGCAACAGGCCCCATCATCGCAGCAGGAGCATGAAGCTGACGTTAATGACGACGAGGCAGAAATGTTGCTGACGGCAAATGGGGAATATGTGAAACCGATAACGGAAGAGGAGGTTGTAGAAAAGCTGAAGCCTATCTTCTTCAATAACGAGAATGATGTGCAGCTGTTCCTGAAGGAAATATCTGGTATGAAGGACAAAGATATTACTGACCTGGTAAATCGCTGGGTACATGATAAACGCATTTCCGACTACGGGAACAGCCGGAAGGGGGTGCTATGGAAAATACTGAATGACGCAGGGCTGTACACAAAGTCGCTGCAGAACTGGTGTAGGAGAGTTTACTAAGCTCTCCTTTTTTTGTGTCTCATAGTGAGGTTTCTGAAGCCAAAAGTTTATGGTTTCGGTTTATAAAAGTTTATAATGGTTTATAGAGGTTTACGGCCTTTCTGATTCTGTTTTATAAGCCATTTTCCTATAAAAATAGTATGTAATTTTGCACTTGCAAACCCCGGGACGCTGGGAACAAGTTTGCAAGTGCTCTTTGACTTTATGACACACATTTCACACGTACATTATTTATTTACTATAAAGGTCGCCTTAAAGGGGGCGACGTTAAATAAACTGTTTACAATGAACAGAACAGAGATACAAGTATTTAAGAGGTTTCTTCATACGAGAAGCCTTTACGCATTGTTTGCACAGTACTACCGTACTAACCACCTGACTTCGAACCCTGCCAGTCTGGATGCCTATCTGGAGAAGGCTAAGGCTGAGAGTGTCATCCCGCAGGCTTTCGTCTATCCGAAGACGATTTATGGCAAGGACTTCTGGCTGGCTATCCACGAGGAATGGAACCAGCACCTGCAGGAAGATCGGGCTGAGCGTAGCGAGGCTGACCAGCTGAGCAGTCTGGGTTTGGAGGTTATCGACATCCAGACACGTACTACCTGCACAGGGTTGCCGAAGAACACTTGTTCGCTGAGTCTCAGAGGCGGTAAGCGTTTCTCGCTGAACCTGGAGCACTCGAAGATGGTGGCTAAGAAGCTTTCGACTCACATGTTGCTGACCCGTAGCCGACAGACTACCGATGTTGTCCTGATGTTTAACCGACAGCGGGGCATCGAGGTGAAGTTTAAGCCTGGCAGTAGCAGTCTTCAGTTCAACAATGCGGAGTTGGCTAATCAGCTGATTAAGCTATTGGAACTGGGCCCCGAAAAGGAGTACTTCCAGATTGGCATTGAGGTGCTGACGGAGTCGAAGGACTATTTACTCTTTATGCTAAAGAAGTGAAGAATTGATTTTTTTAATGGAGTGCCCCTTGCGGGGCAGAAATTAAACAAAATTGACCACAAAATTGAACAAAATAAAATTGAAGGAATAAGACTGAAGGATGAGGCATGAGAAAAATTTCAAACTGTTTAAAAAGAATGGAAGCAACAGTAAGAATTTTGAATCAGTCGGGACTGATTACTCATCAGTACACCGACAAGAAGACGGGCGAACAGAAGGTGATTAATTCTGTTGTGCTCAAGTTGACGGACGGTACGGATAGTTTTCTCGGTGAGATTACCGGTGAGAGAGCTGTCAACTGTCCCAAGTTTGATCTCCAGCATCGTTACAAGGTGCAGTGCTCTATGGTGATTCGTGAGTGGAACTCACAGACTACAGGTGATGCCAAGCAGGCCACAACAATCTACATCGATAAAATCGGAATGGTATGAGAAAGTTGCAGAGATCGTATAAGTCGAACACCCGTATCTATGATGACGGTTCGATAGAGGTTGACCCACAGGCTCAGGGAGAGCCCAGTCAGAGGGAAGTAAAGAAGGTGGGTAAGTCGAAGCGGTACATTACCAACGGTAAGAACCCGCTGACTTGTGTAGAGTTGAAGTGTTCTGAGGATGTGCCTGACAAGGCTGCCTTCTTCCACAAGGAGCTGGCGAAGTTGACGAAGGACATTCAGATTAGTGAGCCGGAGATGCCTGATGGGGAGTTCCTGTTGAATGAGGACAACGTGAAGGTAAAGCTGGTTCGCACGCAGGAGCAGAAGGTTGTAGCCTGGCTCACTTTTGAGGCTAAAGGATTGATAGACGTAAGGAGAGAGTTGTACAATTTAACAAGCAAGATTGACAAATGTTTTGTTATCAACGAAGCTTCGGTTTGCCAACTGAAGTAATTACCAAGCAACAGTTTCGGGCGCTGATTACGGCGCCTGAAACTATCAGAAAAGTCAAGGAGGCTCGCGAGGCACTGGCTCGGGGTGATAGGAAGACCTACGATGCCAAGAAGAAGGGGCTGCCGTTTGTGATTTTCATTGCTACCTACGACGAGAGCGAAAAGGAGTTTGAGAATAAGGATACTGGCGAGAAAACGAAGAGGCGTGGTAAGTGGCGAAATCAGAAGTATTGCCAGTTGAACGGCTTGTGCGTGATAGACTTTGACCATGTGGACAGCCTCACCCCCGACCCCTCTCCAAAGGGCGAGGGGAGTAAAAAGACCGTGAGGGACATTTGGGAAGAGGCATACAACAAGCTGAGTGAGGAGGATAAGAAAAGAATCCTCTTTGTGTTCGTAACGCCTTCGGGGCATGGATTGAAGGTGGTGTTTATTGCTGACGTCAGCGTAGGCAACCTGATAGACAACCAGAAGGAGTTTTCTCTGAAACTGGGACTGAACCCCGATGAATCCTGCAAGGATGCCAGTCGCGGGGCGTTCCTGACTACGAGTGATGATATTTTGTTTATTGACGAAGAACGGCTGATTTCGTATCAGGACGATGCCTTCGGAGCCAAGTACAACGAGGCGTATCATCAGGGACAAAGCCAGCCAACCAAAACGAACACGGATATCACGGATAAAACGGATAAGACGAACACGAATCTCTCTAATCTCACAAATCCGTCAGATCCGAACAATCCGTGTTCAGAAAAAGAATATCATGGTGTTCCTTATTCAAAGATCGTTGCGGCATGGGTCGGTGATAGGAAGATTGAACCAGGCGACAGGCATAGGACAAGTCTTGTGCTGGCCGACCACCTACGTTACATCACGGATAACGACCCGAAGCTGATAGAACAGATTCTGAGAGAAACTCCCTTTGTCAAGGAGATCATCGAGGAAAGGAACGAGGATGTGGCTACTACCGTGAAGAGTGCCCAGGGCTATGAGTTCCTGAAGGGGATTCCTAAGCGGATGCAGCAGGCGTTGAAAATAGTGAAAGCCTCCCCCGTGAATCAATGGGGACAGGTTCATGATTCAGGCTTGAATCAAGCAACCTGTCCCCTTGATTCAGCAGCAGGCTCCCCTCCTTCGGAGGGGCTGGGGGAGGCTCTGCCTTTTGACAAATGGGCCTCAGAACTGCTGGAGATGGCAGAGTATTACCCCTGCTTGAAGGAGCTGTTCCTGAATGTGCATCCTCATAAGTTGCCTGCGGTGTGGTTTTCCTCTGCGGCATTGTTTGGGACGCTGATGACTCGTGCGTTTTACCATTTCTGGTACGAGCCTGAGTTGGTACGCCGTCTGAACTACTGCATCTTCATTATTGGTGATCCAGGAGCCGGTAAGAATATTGTGGAGAAGTTCTACAAGAAGATTGCCGACCCGATGATTCAGGCTGACCAATGCCTGATAGAGGCTGTTAACCGATACAAGGAAGGCAGAACGGAGCGTACTACCAGTACCAAAGCCCAAAAGGGTGAAGCCCTGAAAAGGCCTGTTGTAGGTATCCGAGTGCATCCTGCCCGTACCGCTACCGGTGAATTTATCCGCCACATGAATGCGGCTATTGAGACAGTTCAGGGCGTGCCCCTGAATCTGCACATGTTCTCGTTCGATGCGGAACTGGATAACGTCACCAAGCAGAACAAGGGTGGTGACTGGAAGGACCGAGAAATCCTTGAGTTGAAGGCTTTTCATAACGAGCAGGACGGACAGATGTATGCCAATCAGGAGTCTGTTACGGGTATGTTCAACGTGTTTTGGAACTTCATCTACACTGGTACGCCGTATGCTCTGCACCGCAAGGTGAACCAAAGGAATTTTGGTACGGGTATGAGTACCCGACTTGCCGTCATCCCACTGCCCGATAAGGGTATGGCGAAGCGACATCAGCAGGTAGATCCGTCAGCCAACGAGACCTTGAAGACATGGGCTTACCGCCTCGACAAGGTGGAGGGTGAACTGCCTATAGAACCGCTGAACGATGAGACCTACGAGTGGCAAACCAGCCACTTGGAGATAGCTGAGTTTAATGGCGATAAAGCAGACCGAACGCTGCTGAAGCGTATTCCGTACTACGGCATCGGTATCTCTCTTCCGTTCATTCTGATGCGTCATTGGGATGAGTGGCAGGAGTCTCGAAGCCTGACAATGGATGACAGGGATAAGCGGCTCTGTAGGTTGGCTATGGAGATTCAGTACAAGTGCCAGCAGTTCTTCTTTGGCGAAATGGCATTCAACTACTTTGCCGACCAGAACAAGGAGTTTGTACAGCGTCGACGCACCACCCGATACGACGAGTGCTTCCGTAAGTTGCCCGATGAGTTCAAAACGCAACAATTCGTGGACTGCTTCGGTACTTCGCAACCAACGGCATGGAAGGCCATCAACCGCTTTGTCAGCGAGGGCATAGTTAAGAAAGTGAAGTATGGGCTCTATCGGAAACTGGTGCAGGAGTTGCCCTAACTTATAAAGTTATAACTCCTGACACCTGACATTTATAGTTAAGAGTTAAAAAATAAGAGTTAAGAGTTATGTTACCAAGAGGAATTCGTAATCACAACCCGTTGAACATCCGTCGCACAGCGAAGGATCAGTGGAAAGGTATGGCAGAGGTGCAGAATGATCGCGCCTTTGTGCAGTTCAAAAGTTTAGAGTACGGCTGGCGAGCAGCCTTCTACCTGCTCACTCGCACGTACTACCACAAGTACCGCCTCTACACCATCCGAGGCATCGTGAACCGTTGGGCACCACAGTGCGAGAACGATACGTCGGCTTATGTCCAGAACGTCACCCGTCTGACCGGCATCGACCCCGACGAGCCGATAGGCATCCCATCGGACAAGCCAAGCCGTTGGATGGCAGTAGGCGTGGCAATGGCGATACAGGAAAATGGAACAACATCTATCGACTGGTTCGCTATGCTACGAGGCTGGGAGTTAGCAAGGAATAGCATCTAGCAATTAGAAATCGGGCTCACCATTTCAAATATGGTGGGCCCGTTTTTGATTTCTTTAATGACATAATCTTTGTAGGACAAGCCAAGGTACATGGCATACATTGCCGCACCAGAAACGGCCTCGCCTGATAGATAAACGAATTATTATATCTATCTTTTGGGGCTCTTAAAAGATGCGAACTCCTTAAATGTTGTTAAGGAAGCGTGGATTTATTAGGAAATATTGAATATATTTCGTATATTTGCCACAAACTACACCTATATGGATCTACGCAAACTACTATCCTTCAGAGATTGGTTCTCCTATCGTCAAAAGATAGGCCTATTGGTTGTGGCTGGCGTTGTATGTGGACTTGGCGGATTGTTTATGTATCTGCTTCGTGCGCATACCTATTTCGTGGGCGACGACCCGTCGGCCTGCGTCAACTGCCACATCATGACACCTTATTATGCCACGTGGAGCCATTCCTCACACGGAAGAGACGCCACGTGTAACGACTGCCACGTGCCCCACCAGAATCTTGCCCTGAAGTATGGCTTCAAGGCGATGGACGGACTGAAGCATACGGTCTACTTTGTGACCCATGCCGAGCGTCAGGCTCCTATGGCAGAGACGCTGACAGGGCAGGTGGTGATGGACAACTGCATCCGTTGTCATGAACAGTTGAATACAGAGTTCGTGAAGACGGGCCGTATGAGCTACATGCAGCAGCAGGCTAAAGGCGGCAAGGTATGCTGGGACTGTCATCGCAACGTGCCTCACAGCGGTATGAACTCGCTGATGGCCACGCCGAATGCTGAGGGTGTTACCCCTCTGCCGCCAAGTCCAGTGCCCGATTGGCTTCAGGGAATGTTGGCAAAATGACGAAATATGGAAGCATCGAAACATCGAAATAACAAAAACAAAGATATTATGGCAAAGAAATTAAAGAGTTGGCAAGGATGGATTCTCTTTGGAGGATCAATGGCAGTAGTCTTTGTATTAGGACTGCTCGTCTCGTCGTTGATGGAGCGCCGTGCCGAAGTAGCAAGTGTGTTTAACAACAAACGCACCGTGTTTGAAGACAGTATTGTGGCTCAGAGCGAAAAGTTCAAGGCCGATTATCCTCGTGAGTACGAGACATGGGCTCAGACCGAGGATACCTCTTTCGAGTCGAAGTACAACGGTTCTGAGGAGGTCGACGTGCTTGAGCAGCGTCCTGAGATGGTTGTGCTGTGGGCAGGCTATGCTTTCTCGCGCCACTACAACACCCCTCGCGGACACAAGCATTGTATCGAAGACCTGCGCAAGATTCTGCGTACCGGTAACCCAGGCATCGATGGCGACGGTGACATGCAGCCAGCAACCTGCTGGACTTGTAAGGGTCCTGATGTTCCTCGCATGATGCGCGAACTGAGCGACAAGAAGAGCGTGTTCGATCCCACTAACTACTATGCTTATGAAGGCAAGTGGAGCGGACTTGGAGCCGAGATGCACAACTCTGTGGGTTGCTCTGACTGCCACGATGCTACAACTATGGATCTGCGCCCTGCACGTCCTGCTATCTATGAGGCGTTCGCTCGCAGAGGTCTCGACCTGAAGAAGCAGACTCATCAGGAGATGCGTTCGCTGGTGTGCGCCCAGTGCCATGTGGAGTACTACTTCATCAAGCCCGACGATGCCAACAATCCTGGCAAGGCCAACTACCTGATGTTCCCCCACGACAAGGGTCTGACGCTGGAGGCTGCTGAGGAGTACTACGACAGCATCGGCTTCTACGACTACATCCACGCCATCTCCAAGACGCCTATCCTGAAGGCTCAGCACCCAGGCTACGAGATGTCGAAGCAGGGCATCCACGGCCAGCGCGGTGTCAGCTGTGCCGACTGCCACATGCCTTACATGCAGGAGGGTGGTGTTAAGTTCTCCGACCACCACATCATGTCGCCTCTGGCACATATCGATCGTACTTGTCAGACCTGTCACCGTCAGGATGCAGAGACCTTGCGCCAGAACGTCTACGAGCGTCAGGACAAGTGTACCGAGATACGCAACCGTGCTGAGAAGGAACTGGCTCGTGCTCACTTCGAGACCAAGTTCATCATCGACAAGGGTGCTACCGAGGCCGAGCTAAAACCGATACAAAATCTGCTGCGCAAGAGTCAGTGGCGTTGGGACTACTCAATTGCTTCTCATGGTGCAACATTCCACGCACCTCAGGAGGTTATCCGTCTGCTTGCAGCATCTATCGACTACTCTAAGGAGGCCCGTATTCTGATTGCACGCGTAGCAGCTAAGTACGGACATACTGGTGAGATTCCCGTGCCCGACTACTCTACAAAGGCCAAGGCTCAGCAGGCCATCGGTCTGGACATGCAGAAGCTGAACGAGAAGAAGCAGAAGTTCCTGGACGAAATCGTTCCGAAATGGATTGACGAGGCCAAGAAGAATGGCAAACTCATTGAAATCTGATGTGGACTAAACCATACGGAATGAAAGAAGGCTTCCTCATTGGAGGGGGCCTTATCTTTGCTGGACTGATGCTCGAATTGAGTGTTGGCCCAGTAGATTGGGATGCCTTCCGCTGGCCAGTTAACGGCATCGTGCTGGCGGGATTCCTCGTACTTATTGCCATTATTTTCTTGTTGCGCAAACGGGTGTATGGCTTTCAGTTCATCGGCACCTTTAAGGCTGCGATACCTGCGCTGGTCTATGCCGTCATGCTGACTATTATCATGGGATTGACGAGGCAAGAAGTAAATGGTGTGTGGCTGAACAATATGCTGTCGTTCTGGCCTTTCGTGTTGATTTATGTGTATATTGCTGTGATTCTCGGGCAGATCATCCTCCGACGGACGCTGCATTTTCAATGGAAGCGTGATATACCTTTTCTGCTGAACCATCTCGGTTTATTCCTTGCTATGACGACAGCCACATTGGGCAATGCCGACATGCAGCGACTGAAGATGATTACCGTGAAGGGAGAGCCTGAATGGCGTGCGTTGACCTCGCAACAACAGATTGTGGAGATGCCCATCGCCATCGAACTTAAGGAGTTTATCATGGAGACCTACGACGACGGCTCTCCTCGCCGCTTTGCCTCTGACATCCAGATTCTGACAAAGACAGGCAAGAACATCCAGACCACCGTCGAGGTGAACAAGCCCATAGAGGTGGACGGCTGGAAAATCTACCAGTACGGCTATGACACGCAGATGGGTGCCATGAGCCAGACAAGTATCCTGGAACTGGTAAGCGACCCGTGGTTGCCGTTAGTATATACGGGCATCTATATGATGCTCGCCGGGGCCGTATGTATGTTTATTCTTGGAGGGAGGTTTGAAGCCCCTTGATAAGGGGCAGGCCTAAGCCAGGGTTATTATTTTGTAAACAATGGATTGGAGTTACTTTATATATTTCGCAATAGCAGCCGTCCTGCTGTGGGCCGTAGGTGCCTGGGCAGCATGGCGTAAAAAGACCATGTTGGCCTATACATCTACTATCACTGGACTCGTCGTGTTCTTCAGCTTTATCCTGATGATGTGGATTTCCTTGGAGCGTCCACCGTTAAGGACGATGGGCGAAACGCGTCTTTGGTATTCATTCTTCCTGCCGCTGGCGGGCATCATCGTCTATTCCCGCTGGTGTTATAAGTGGATACTCTCGTTCTCTACCGTCCTTGCGTTGGTATTCATCTGCGTCAACCTATTCAAGCCGGAGATACATTCCAAGACACTGATGCCAGCCCTGCAGAGCCCTTGGTTCGCTCCACACGTCATCGTCTATATGTTCGCATACGCTGTATTGGGTGCCTCGGCAGTAATGGCCTTGTACTTATTATTCTTTAAACGGAAAACCATTGCTGACGAAGAATTCGACATTACGGATAATCTCGTCTATGTCGGCCTTGCTTTCATGACCATCGGTATGCTCTTCGGTGCACTATGGGCCAAGGAGGCGTGGGGACACTACTGGTCGTGGGACCCCAAGGAGACGTGGGCTGCCATCACCTGGTTCGCCTATCTCGGCTATGTGCATTACAGAAAAATACCCACTCACAAGCCGAAGCTCGCTCTGTGGGTATTGCTTGTATCGTTCGTGCTCTTGCAGATGTGTTGGTGGGGCATTAATTACCTTCCCTCTGCCCAAGGCTCCAGCGTCCACGTCTATAGCATGCCATCGTAACGCTATTCCATTCGTCCCCATTTCATCTCTTCCCCCTGCTTATCGTATTGCTTACGTTTTCCGGTAGGAAGAGCGGTGAGAGTTATCTTTACCACAGCCGTGCGTTCCAGACTGCGGGCAATGCCACCATTGGATTGGCGGCAATGCAATCCAGTTTCTCGCCTTCCATAGCACAATGGAAGTAAAACGTATTCTCGTCAGTATGTGCCAATGACAGAGGAACACCATAAGGTGTGCCGTCAGGTCGTGTGAAACTAACGGTAATGTATGGAGCCTTTTCCAACACCTCCAAGGCGAAGGCAGCATCCATTGCTCTGCTTGCTTTTCTCATATCACTCAATAACAGAAATCCGCATTTCTATGTCATCAACAGGCCTGTCACCACGTGCGGTAGCTGTGCCCTGAATCATCTCCACGACATCGAGGCCCTCTTCAACTTCACCAAAGACAGTATATTGCCCGTCAAGATGGGGTGTGCCTCCAATGGTAGAGTAAATCTTCAACTGCTCATCAGTCAGGCCATTACCCTGAACCTGACTCTCTGCTTCGGCAGCGAGTTTGTCCTGAAGTTCCTGTAAACCGACACGATTACGTTCACGGCGCATCTGCATAATCTCGTCACGATGCTCCTTAGCCAGTCGGTTAAAAGCATCCTGAATCTTCTGCATCTTCAACTGTTTGGCGAACTGGCGAAGTTGCCCTTCGTTGTATACCTGTCCCCAGACGATATAGAACTGTGAGCCGCTGCTACGGCGCTCAGGATTCACCTCGTCACCCTGACGGGCTGCAGCCAACGCACCACGTTTGTGGAACAAGCCATCCTTAATCTCTGCTTCCAGCGTATAGTCAGGGCCACCGACACCCAGCATCTTTCCAGCTGGTGCACCCTTCGAATCAGGGTCACCGCCCTGAATCATGAAGTCCTTAATCACCCGATGGAACAGTGTACCATCATAATAGCCCTCCTTCACCAGTTTCACGAAGTTGTCACAGTGGATGGGAGTCTCGTCATAAAGGCGAACTACGATGTCGCCCAACAATGTCTGTATCTTTACCTTCATATCCTTTGAATTTTGAGTGCAAAGGTAATGAATTATCCTCAGATTCTTTGCAATACGCCCGCTTTTCCAACAATCTTTAAGCTTCTCACGGGGGATTTCCCCAGTGCGATTTAGGGAAAATACTCCTCAATTATAGGAATAATCCAGGACTTTTCGCCCTCTCCTTTACGTCAAAGAAGTGAAAATAAGAAACAAATGTCTAACAATTTAAAGATAGGAGATAAAGATATGAAGAAAACGATAGTGAGCACTAAGCGTTTGATGATCCTGGCAATGATGATGGCAATGACTATCTCGGCCAACGCTATGAGCTATAATGCAGCAAAGCACGAGGCGCTTTTCCTCTCGGACAAGATGGCCTACGAGCTGAACCTCACAGCTGCACAGTATGAGGCAGTCTACGAGATCAACCTCGACTACCTGATGAGCCTGAACGGACATGGCGACGTGTTTGGCATCTGGTGGGATCGTCGTAACGCAGACCTCCGCTTCGTGCTGACTCCGTGGCAGTATGACAAGTATGTGGCTCTGAACCACTTCTATCGCCCCGTAGCATGGAAGGCTGGTGGATGGACATTCGCAGTGTACGCTCACTATGGCAGAGACCGTTTCTACAATGCACATCCGAAAGTGTTCGTAACCTACAAGGGTGGTCACAACAGAGTTCATGGCTCACACTATGCTCACATGCACAAGCCCGCACCTGCTCCTGCAATGGGACATCGCAATGCTCCGATGCACGACAAGGGCACAAGAGTGATGCACGACAAGGGGCACAACATGGGCAACCATAATATGGGCAACCATAACAATACTCATAAGACTCCGAATCGCGAAATTGCTCAAAACACCCGCAACAATCACGGTGGTTCCGGCCACTTCGGAGGTCGTCGCTAAGGGTGTTTACTTGGCTTCGCCTTCCTCTATTATATGCCTCGAAAGAGGACTCTGGGGAATCGTAAAAATACGGTTCCCTTTTCTATTATAAGTAAAACACGAATTTCGTTCCCCTCGATCCTACCCCATCATAATCGGCTGGTATCGGGAACTGGCAGCATAAATCACTGATGGTATCTTCTTCAAGGGTAACAGACAGTTCAAGAACGATGGCACCACGCCTTTCATCATAGGCCAGATTCCAGATGCATTCACCCAGAACGGCATTGACTACCGTCCTTATTTCATCCTGAGTGCGCCAGATGGAATCAAAGTCAGTCATCGTACTATCTTTGCTTTTTGTAGATTATCGAAGTCACTCCAAAAATCAGACTCTTCCGATTCACTAAACCCGTTAGTGGACAGTTCTTGAAGAATGGCATCCAAAAGCTGAACCTTTGAGATCTTCAATTCGGGTTCAACGTCAATTGGGTAAGTGAGAATATCGCCCAACGAGCCGACATGGGCATTGGTGACAGCAACTTCCCCATCGATCAACTTGACCTGGATATGTCTGTTGGAGCCATATTCTGGCTTAGTCTCACGAAGCATTTTATATAGAGCAGAATCGCTGTATTGCTCAGAATCTACAGACTGTATGAGTTCTCTTAGTGTCATGCGATGCCTAACAGTTCTATTTCAAAGATAAGTGTTGAACCGCCTGGGATGCCTGGCTGAGAGAACTTGCCATAACCCATCTCTGCAGGGATATACAGTTCCCACTTGTCACCGATATGCATCTGCTGCATGGCAATAATCCAGCCCTCAATAAGGTCACAAAGCCTGCAAGCCAAAGGCACACCGCCACGGCTGCTATCAAACTGCTTGCCATCGATGGTCTTGCCTGTGTAGTGAGCAGTGATGATACTGCGTACCGTCGGCTGGGCACTAGAAGCGTTACCCTCTGCCAGTACCTTATAATATATTCCCTTCGGAAGAGCCTTAACCCCTTCCTCCTTTGACTTGGCTTCAAGCCAGTCCTTATTTGACTGAATATAATCCCGTTTACTCATCGTTTTATCTTCTTTTGTTAATCTGTATATTGCCACTGTGGGCAGAATGACCAATAGCAATAGTGTAATCTCCACTAATGTGTATGAACCGAAATAGTCAACCAATGTCTTGAATTTCAGAACTCCGTCAACCAGAATGACTAAGAAGACAAACCAGCAGAGGCAAAATATTGCAGCATATTTGATTTTTCGTTTCTTCAGTTTCATTCGTTGATGTAGTTTTTGGTAGACATGTCATAATACAGAGCTTCCAACTCCTGTAGGGTCAGGTTCTCTACAGAGTGCTCAATAATCCTTATCAGTTCTTCACGACGGAAGTCGTCTGACTGTCCAAAACGTCCTGTGTATGCCATATCTCACATTATTTGAAGTTCCAGAATCCAGTACCCGTCTCAGGGTCAAACTTTCTACCGATTGAACCACCAATAGTAGGACGTAGCTCTATCTCGGCGGTATAGAGTACCGTCGTCGATTTAAGATGTCCTCCTGCCATTCCATGCTGGCCATCTTTCTTGAAAGAGAATAGAGCATGGGTATGGTGATAGAGCTGGCCGTCATCACCAGAAACAACATTGCCATTGAGCGATACCAATTCCAGCATCCCTTCTAACTGCTCCGTTTCAAAGCTGCCTGTTTCTGGGATGAACACCTGCAATTCTGCATTGCTACAACCACCGATGCCTGAGAAAATGGCAGATGGAATGGACTCTTTACGGCAGATTTCAAGGATGTTGCCGATGATTTCATCACCGCGATCCATCCTGGCATAGAACGTTTCACCTATCTTCTTATATTCCATAACTCACTCTCCAATAATCGTTACTACTAACCTTCTTGATCCACCGAAATTCCTGTACTCACAAAAATAGATTCCCTGCCAGGTTCCCATGTTCAAGCGACCATCGGTAATGGGGATAGTCAGGCTCACGCCACTCAACGTTGACTTGGCATGAGCTGGCATATCGTCAGCACCTTCCAGAGTATGTCCGTACTCTGGACGATTCTCGGGAACGAGGCGGTTGAATATGGCTTCCATATCTACCCGAACATCTGGGTCTGCATTCTCATTGATGCTCAGTCCGCAACTCGTATGCTTGCAGAATATATTGATGATACCCGTCTTAGGCAACTTGGGCAGCTGACTCAGAATCTCACTGGTCACCAGATGGAACCCACGAGACTTGGGTTTTAGTGTTATCTCTACTTGCTGAATCATATCAACTTCATAAACAATCCTAATTCTAAGGTGCAAATTTACAAAATCTGCTGAAAAAGCACTAACTTTGCAAGCAAAATTTGCACTGTTAATACAAAAAAGTGGTGAGTACCAACTTTTAAGTGGTGAGTACCAACTTTTAAGTGGTGAGTACCAACTTTTAAGTGGTGAGTACCAACTTTTAAGTGGTGAGTACCAACTTTCTAGTTTAAGAGAATTGTCTAATGATTGAGATAAGAAGATACGAAGAAACGGACAAGAGGGAGGCAATGGCAATATGGAATGCCGTTGTTGCCACCAATATCCATGCCCTGCACCTGTATGAACGACTTGGCTTTACGCAACTCGGTGTTATCCCACAGGGTTTCCGCATGAAAGATGGGCATTACGAAGATATTATACCACACTATATAGAACTATGAATATGAAGAAACTGATTA